>Ga0118677_10007593_pt1 | contig 17817 bp, 13 predicted proteins | sample AliMusrvi5mmetaG_FD_86154 | JGI IMG/M metagenome (GOLD analysis project Ga0118677, IMG submission 86154) | reverse complement strand
TTCATATACCAACTAATCTCCAGGTTATTGTATGAATCACCCAGGCCTGATCCCCTTTCAACGAACCGATAATTCCAGTCGTTATTGGTTTTATATTGATTTCTCCAGAGATTTCCAAATTCACCAAACGTGATGAAGCGGGTATCCGGCCACCGTTTTTTTGTATCGGTTACCCACATTTCCAGGGAATTACAGATGATATCTTTCCCCATTTCATAAAGTAACTGGGCTTCCCAGATATTGGCGACCCATCCGAAACCGTTTAATTCAAAACCTTTATCAAAATGGAGCGATTGCGTATGCATTACCTGCCTGTGACCCAGTTCAGGGCCATATCCCAGATAGGTCTCAATCGGGCCCACACCCCGGCGACTGTTATAACATTGAATACCAGGGCCATTTGTTCCACTCCGGCGGGCGCAAATAAAATCCATGGTCCACCCGTCGAGGTTCACGCAGTCTATAAAGTCGCTTTTACCCTGGGCCGGTTTGCAGAAATGCTCGGTCGATGGGTAAAAGGGGTACGATGGCGAACCGTCGGCGCCTCCGCCATCAATGTTATGCTGGCTCCATATTACAGCGTGAGCGGTATGAATCTTCTCTTTTTCGGACAAATATTTTAAAGTATCTGCCGATAAAAATCCACCGATGATCGATTGGGGCCGGTATCCGTTTCCAACAAAATCTGAGATGATCTGAATGGCTTCCGACATTTCGCGGTTCACCCTTTCGCGCGGGAGGTACATGGCCGGGAAATAACCTGGGAAATAGGAAACTTCATCCCCATATTTATGCTGACATTCAGCAGCATAATCCCTGATTTCGCAATAATTCTTCCTTTTATCTTCGAGGGCATTCAGGGTAAATCCCCACGTTAGGCGACCATCGGGATTGTTTTTGGCAAACGCCTCCCGCATCGCCTTTACCCCTTCCAGCTTATGCCATTTGGCCTCATCCCGGGGGTGCAGCTTTACATCGCGCGAAACTTCCCATGGAGTTGTACGGATCATTATGCAAAGGGTCACATACCTGTTGCCTTTAACAGTCAGGGGCCGGGCAGCATCCGGCATCCAGCCCGGCGCGCCCTTTATCAGGTTTGAACCTGCAATGATGCCGGTTCCGGTTAATGCCGAGTTTTTTAAAAATTGACGTCTTTCCATTATGAATAAGGAAATTATTTTTAATTTCTCAGTTTATAAGATTTATTCTCCTTAAAATCGTCTGTTAATGGTTGTAAAACCTGAATATCATCTCCCGTTTTTTGAGCTAAAGTAATTGCAAAAACCTTTATTTTTTCGTTCTTTGGGAGGGTAATCGTAGCGGCGCCTTTTGGCAAACCGACTTCATATTTATAAATAAAGCTATATTTATAAGCTTCATTTTTAGTTGGATAACGCTGATGAAGGTGTGATGCATACCAGGCGATATTACTGTTTTTCACGAATGGAGCCTCCACTCCAACCACATCCCTGTTGTTGGCGGCAAACTTGCGGTTGTAAAACTGCCCAACAAATCCTGTCCAGTTCTGCACAGTCAAATTTACCGATTGGTCGCCCAACAAAAATTCTCCCTTCAGATCACCTGCAGCTGCAGCAAGAATATATACCTTATTAAAGTTACCGGATGGAATTTTAATCGTTTGTCCAACGCAGTCCAGAACATTATTCTCTTCATCTTTGACAGCTCCCATTTTGAAATGGATACCCTCACTGATCACACCTTCCGGGAAAAGCTCAGCAGGATAAGTTTGCCTGTTTGTAAAATCACCATCTGACCTGTTTCTGTCAAAACTCACCACATCCTGGTTAAAGGGAAGCTGAAGAGCCAACTGAACGGGTGCAGCAGCTTGCGAAGCAAATTTTACAGCAAAACTTCGGATAGTATAGTGGGAAATATCGAATTTAAGCAGATCGGCAGAGAAATCTGCCTGCCCGATTTTTTGCTCCTGCCCGTTCACCTCAAAGGCATCCTCAATTTTTGTATGAAATTTAGCGCTTAACCCTTTCTGATCTTTTCCAAGCAATTCGTTTACCCTGACAATGAAATAATCGCTGTTTTCGGCCTTCTTGAAGGCCATTAATCCCACTTTTGGCGTATTAAAACTTAAGAAAGAGGCACTTTTTGTCAGTTTACCGGTATGCTTTGGCGCTTCAAAGGCAATCAACGGCTTGTTCAGAAATTCTGCCTGCCAGGGGGTTTCACTCTCTGACCAGTTCCCTTTGTGGCTATAAATACCATATTTCACATCATGAATCCCCCAATCCTGCGTACTTTGGTGGGCAAAATCGTGATGCGCTTCGGGTGTGTACAATAAAGTAAGGCGCAATGTGTTATTGTCGGGTTTATCAGAGCCGAACTTACAATCCTCGAGTATGGATACCCCAAATTTCCCCGATTTGTCGGTAAGATCAAACCATTGTTTGGAGGGGACTTCAAACTTTTTCGAATGGTTATTATTGCGCTGAATCGTTCCAACACCAATATTGTAGGTCGCATTTTCGTTATCTGCAACCAGTGGGAAAGCGGCTTTTAGGCAGACACCCGTTGATTGCCAGTCAATTTTATTGGCAATTTCAACCCGTTTACCGGCATCACCTGTCGAGAGGCTGATGATTTGTGTAATTTCAGAATTTCGTTTTTTACGGGTAACCTCCAACGCAACACGAACTGAACCCTGCTCAATTATTTTTATTGTAGCGTCGCCGTCGAGATAGTCAACGGGAGGGTTTTTACGATCGTTCCAATCCATATTCCAGGCTGACCAGTATCCCGGCTTTTCGTGCTGAAATTCCAGACGCGCCGGTTTTAATAACAACTCTTTTTTCTGTATTTTATCAAAAACGCTTGTGATATCCCCATTCTGTCCAACAATAACCTTGTAATACAGATTTTCAATCGAATTAGATGTTGCCAAAAGTTTTGAATCCGGTACAGAGGCACTATTTGATTCCTGAACATCGAATACCGACATCCCAAGCGATGGAACTTTTGCAAGAAAGATAAACTTCAGTTTATTCCCGTTTTTGGAGAGAATTTGTGAGGGGACCACTTTCCCGTTTTCCGCCATTACTTTTATATTTTCTGGCATAACAGGATAATCTACCTCAGCTGTTACGATGTCTTCACGCGTCGTTGCCACCGGATTATAAACACCTATTGCTCTTCCCATTACCTGGGTGTTGAGTTGGGAAGCAACATTGCTTATCCCGCTTTTGAGCGATTCCGAAAACCCGTTGGCAGCAATAAACTCATCATTCCAGGCATAATTATAAGCTATGGGAATGGAGGTACCGGGGAGAATATCATGAAACTGGCTTCCCAAAACAAGGTTCCAGGCGTTGTTCAGTTTTGTCATTGGATATTCCGCGCCCATTAGCGAAGTCGCAACAGAAGAGAGTTGTTCTGCTGATTGTGCCAAAATTTCGTTCTTGCGGTTCATCCTTTTCATGTAGGATTGAGAGGTCAGAGAACCGGCGCTATGTTCAATTAAAAGCAAATCACCCCTATAGACAGGAAGCTTTTTTTGAATCTCATGTGTAATATCCTTATAAATCTGGTCTGAAGATGAAAGAACAACGTTAAATTTACTGTCCGAATGGTTTAAACTCCCCACTGCATGTCGGACATCGGTTTCGCGTGGAGCGCCACCCATATCTCCAACACCATAATAACGGTAATCGAAAGCAAAACCATACTTTTTAAAATTATCATCCAAACGGGCACTCCAGGTGCTGTCCTGATCGAGACGCTTTTTAATCCCCCCTCCATATTCTGTAGCGTTCAGTGCCGCAATAACCCCTTTTCCATCAGGACCATTCCAAACACCAATATTAAAAGGGAGATCCACAGCTGCATTCCAGGTTAATTTTTGAGTTGAGAAACCCAGTAATCCACAATGGTGCCAGATAGAAGGGGTGTTGGCAAGAAAGCCAAAACAGTCGGGCAGCATATAATCCTGACTAACCACGCCAAATTCTTTCTGAAAAAAATCATTTCCGTATAAAACCTGCCGGATCAACGATTCAGAAGAGGAGACATTTACCTCACCTTCATCAACTGAGGAGCCTGAGACATGCCATCTTCCCTGCCGGATGTAATCTTTGACTTTTTCGTACATTACCGGATAATACTCCTTCATCATGTTATACCTACGCGAACCGGTGAAATTAAACACGTAATCGGGATACTTTTCAAACAATAAAAAGTTCTCCTCCATCGTGTTTTTGATGTACTCATTGATTGTTGTGGGATAATCCCATAACCACTCGGTATCGAGGTGGGCATAACCTACTGTGTACAACACGCGGTCCTTTGCGATGTTGAGTTTTTTTTGTTTTTCAAGAGGCTGCGCTACAAGAAAAACCGGCAATAAAAATGCAAAAAGCAGAAATGAGTGTTTCATTTATGTATAATTTGGTTTTAAATCCGGCAAAACGGATGATGAAAAGTCCACCCCGTTTGGTAATTCTGTAATCCTGGTTACTGCATATGACACACGAAACCCGGATAAGTATTCAGAAAAGACCAAATTATTTTGAAATTCTTCGTTTATTTTACGGTAATTATCTCCCTAAGCCTGATATCCTTGGATGATGACCCGATTAAAATCCTGAAATCACCAGGTTCAACTACCCGTTTTAAATCACCATTTAACAGTGATAGCATTTTAGGTGTAATTGTAAAAGAAAAGGCCTGCTCTTCTCCGGATTTTAAATGGATGCGGTGGAAATCTTTCAAGGCAATTATGGGCTGCGCCACCGAAGCCAGCACATCACGGATATAGAGCTGAATGACTTCATCGCCATCATATTTTCCGATGTTTTTAACTTTGAACGTGGCTTTGATTGAGTCTGATGCATAAATTTCTTTCTTTTCTATGGAGAGTCCTGAGTATTCGAATGAGGTATAGCTCAATCCAAATCCGAACGGGAAAAGGGGTTGACCGCTCAGATTATTGTAATCATCGCCACGCCCTGTGGGTTTGTGATTATAAACCAGCGGGAGTTGCGCCTCATTCAAAGGCCAGGTAATTGGTGTGCGGCCGGATGGAGAACACTTGCCAAAAAGGAGATTCGAAATGGCATTTCCGCCCTCCTCTCCGGCATACCAGACGGCCATAATACCATCCACCTTGTCCATCCAGTCAGACATCGTGACTGCGCTACCTCCGACAAGCAAAACAACAGTTGGTTTACCCACTTTTGCAACCTCCAGAATCAGTTCCTCCTGGTTCCCAGGCAGTGAAAGCATTGCGCGATCAGAAAACTCCCCTTCATTGATGCCCGCAACCACTATCGCCATATCGGAACTGCGTGCCAGATTCACCGCTTTGACTATATTTTTTTTCAATACAGCTTCATTATCAGCAGCATCCCACACCAGCTTTAACCTGGCATTTCCCGCCGTTTCAAAATATTCAAGGCGAATATCGTACTCTTTCCCGTTCACAAAATTATAGGAAACCGTATGGGTTCCGAAAGATTGCTTCCTCCAGCAGTCAATCACCAATTGATTATTGAGATAAAGCCGGTAACCATCATTCCCCCTGAGGCCAATCTGAATCTTACCGGTACGGGGCGCTTTTAATTTCCCTGCCCAACGGGCAGAAAACCAATCGTAGGGAATTTTGGGATTGGGAGAGAAAAGGGTCCAGCCAAAGGCAATCGTTCCATCCCTTCTTGTCATGACAGGATCCCCTTCAAATTTTGGGTTGCTGAAATATTCGCCTATGAGCCCCTTTTCTGATTTGCCATTCTCCAAACAGGATAAATTTTCAGATGGGATATTTGAGAAATGATCCACTTTCCGCTCCCCGCCTGAGGCATACAAAATCTTAACTTTTCCTGCGGTGAGTTTCTTAATTCCTTCCAGAAGGGAGACCTTGCTTACTCCAGGTCCGCTATATCCCCCAAGCCTAGCCTCCTCAGCATCTTTCCCAATGATGGCAATCGACTTTATTTTAGAAGAAATGGGTAATATATTTTTGTCATTTTTCAACAGAACGATTGACTCCTCAGCAGCTTTCAATGCCAATGCACGGTGTGAGGGATGATTGTTCCAGATCTTCGCCTGTTCAGGATCAACATAAGGATTTTCGAACAGTCCCAATTCAAACTTAGCCCGTAGTATCCGCCGAACAGCATTGTCTATAGTTTTTTGGGAGATCATGCCGGTTTCAAACGCTTTCCAGAACAATGGATAATGATCGTAGGAACCCTGGAAGAGGACGTCCAATCCGTTTTCGATGGCATTCCGTGTTGATTCCGCATAATCGGTAGCTGTGAAGTGAAGCACATTGGCGCCACCCGTTGCCCCGGCATCTGAGATTACAAAACCTTTGAAGCCCCACTCCTCCTTCAATTTTTTATTTAATAACCAATTATTTGCGGTGCATGGCGCACCGTTTAAAGAATTATAGGAGGTCATCACCGAACGGGAACCGGCATTCAAAAAGGCCTCCTTAAATGGATAAAGCACCCCCTCTTCCAAAGCCATTTCGCTTGAATGGATCGGATAACTGTCCCTGCCTCCGTCACCGACATTGGCTATAAAGTGTTTTGGCGTGGTAATGATACCCATCTTCTCAAACTGACGGATATACGACACTCCGATCATTGCGCTCAGTACAGGATCTTCCCCGTAAGTCTCTTCGGTCCTGCCCCATCTTACATCTGTCGCCAGATTGATAACCGGAGACAGGATATCTCTTAGCCCCCTTGTTTTCACCTCTTTTGCAACAGCCTCACCAACCTGAGCCATAAGCGTTGTATCGAATGTAGCAGCCAGGGCAATCGATTGGGGAAAAGCAGTAGCCCCTTCACGTACCAGACCGTGCAAGGCTTCATCAACCGGAATCATTGGGATACCCAGACGGGTCTCCTTCATCAGAAACTCCTGTATGCCGTTGATTAATTTAGCCGTTTCCGCCCCGTTTGAGCCGGCAGCATAATTCAACATTTGTCCTGCAGCATTATCTGACTGCGGATGAGCCGCTACCTGAAAACCAAAAACACCATCTTTATAACGTTCTTTTCCATCGCTCAGATCACCAGGAATCAAAAACATCTGCCAGAATTTTTCTTTAAGTGTCATCCGCGAAAGGAGATCTTCAACGCGCTGATCGATGGGAAGCTTGGGATTTTTATAGGGTACACCCTCCTGTGCAAAAACCTTACCGTCAGCCAGTAAAAGGGAAATAAACACGAGGATTAAATAGGATTTCAATATTTGCTTCATGTGTATATAATTTGTTTTTAATCCCATGATGGAAATGTTTTCAAGTTAAAGACTGCCTGAAGGGCAGGGAGCCTCTAACTTGGGGTATCGCCCCAAGCTATAGGTAAACATATGAATATCAGCCTGAAGGGCTGAAAGCTAAAAAATGTTATACTTTTAAATATCTGCATTTTTCGACTCCTTTACAATATTATTCTCTAATTATTCCAGTTATCGGTTCTGAATGGAGATGCCGGTAGATTCTCCATGTTGTACAGACTACAATCAGGATAATCTTCCCAGCCATATCTGACCGCTACCGGTGCAATGATCTTGCTGCTTGAAACAATAACCTTGTCGTTTATAATTTTTGCATTTGCATCATAAAACTGTTGGTCACTCCCGGCGATTTTAAATCCTTTCAGCTCATTTTGATTTGTTTTCAGTCCGCTTCCGCTATGGTCAAATGAAAGTATTACTTCTCCACCTTTAATCTTCAGTGACTTAAACACGGGCCCCTGACTAACCATATTTTTCTGTTTATATGCAACGTCCAACGCCTGCAAAGCTAAACGAAAGCCCACATCCTGCTTATTCGAAGGGTGGATATCAGTTTTATGCCCAACATCAATGGTTACAGCCATCCCTGTTTTTTTGTCTGAAAGATAGGTTTTCAACATCGATTCCCTCATTAACGGCCAAAATCCCGTCGATTGAAAATTAGGAAGTTGCACAAATATAAATGGGAAATCTCCCTGTTTCCAGTCATCTCTCCAGTTTTTGATCATGTTGGGAAGTTGTTTCCTGTATTCCATAGCATTTTCTGAAGATTTGGCATTGGCTTCTCCCTGGTACCAGATCGCCCCCTTTATTCCATAGGGAATCAATGGAGAGATCATATAATTATAAAGCGAACCCACCGAAGAAGGAATTTTCCTGGATGGTCTCGGTCTTTCGGGTGCCTCGATGGTTGTTTTCCCTTTAGAAACAGCCTCTTTATACTCTTTTAATTTCTCTTTAAAGTTTTTCATCGAATTAAGATCGTCCTCTGGAGCTGAAATCTCATAAGCCGACACCTCTTTTTTTCCGCTTTCCAGACGCTTTAATGCATCACTGCTGGTCCACGCTTCAATTCTGGTTGCATTCCATCCGATATCGATCAATCCGATAGGGACATTTAGTTTTTTCTCAAGTGTCCGGCCAAAATAGTAGCCAACTGCCGAAAATCCCTCCACGGTTGAAGGATTACATTCGAACCAAACACCATTCACGTTTTCACGGGTACTGTCGGCATTCGCCTGATGATCAACGGTAAGTAATCTGATTTGTTGATTAGCTGAATTTGCAATCTCCACCTTACTATTTGTGCTCCGCCGAACAGGCAACTCCATATTCGACTGCCCCGCGCAAATCCATACATCTCCCAACAGGACATCTGAAAATTCAACCGTATTTTCTCCGGTCACTTTAAGTGTAAATGGGCCGCCTGATTTCATCGATTTCAGTTTTACCATCCATTTCCCGTGATCATTAGTTGTGGTTACTGCAATATTGGACCCCAGGGTCACTGTAATTTTTTCACCCGAAGCTGCTTTTCCCCAAACTGGAATCTTTATCTCCCTTTGCAATACCATATGATTGGTAAAAAGATTTGGGAGGGTGACTTTGGCCTCACAAACAAAAAACCAGACACTCAAAATCAACAATAACAATATTTTACTATATTTTGTCATCACTTGAAAGTACGTTTAATTTTGGCTTTTCTTGTCAGTGTCACTTTCGCAGTCATCGCCCAGATTCAGCAATTCCACTTTGCGGAAATCTACCGGATGGCTCTCTGATTGGAGCGAGATAGTCCCTTTTTTAAGAAGTTTATTTTTATCGGGAGGAAGCAGTTTGGTAAAATACTGGTCACGTTCATCTAATTGAGGCTGAGTATATTGCATAACCGTTTTCCCTTCCAGTGTATGGCGTACTAATGAATCGCCCTGAACTTCCACCTCAGCCGTAACCCACTGGTCACCATGATAAGTTTTGGAGATCGAATTAATGCAATGATCCAGTATAAGTTTGCCATTCATTACAACGTTGGTGCCTGGAGTGCAAACGTTTAGGTTGGACCGCTCATCCTTTCCGTTTCCGCCCAGCAACTGAGCCTCAACCGATACCGGGAAATCCTGATTCAATTCCATGCTCTCAGCACTTTGACCATGAATCATAATTCCGCTGTTGCGGTAAGCCCATCCCGGACCTCCGGGAGTCTGATTGCCGACAAAACGGTATTCGACCCTTATTTTATAGTGTGAATAAGGATGTTTGTAAAAAAGGTGTCCGAAATGTCCGTCAAAATTATCATATAAATCGTATCTCACTTTTAATATGCCATCCTCAACCCTGAAAGTGTTGTTATAATTCACATTCAGCGGGAAACCCTTGATTTTAATATCCCAGTCCTTCAAATCCTTCCCATTGAACAATTGAATCCATCCTTTCTCTTTTTTCTGATCACATCCTGAAAACATGGTAGTAAATGCCATGAAAACGACTGCCATTGTTAAAAGCTTCTTCATATCAATAAAGTTGAAAGTTATATTTGTGATTTATCCTTTTTAGCCTGCGCAATATAATTATTAATTCAGATTTTAAAAGTTTGATCAGACCAGATGGATGATGAGCCATGAAAAGTAGGAGTAAGTTTGGAAATATGATAGGAATATACACTCATAATTAAAGCACTATGACGTTTGGTGTGGGCAACATATATTTGATCGTATTGTCCCGAAGCTTCAGGAGCAATCGGTAACTGGCCGCTGGCAAATTTTCGTCAGGAAGAAAGTTGTGTTTTTCAGAACAAGTTTAAGATTAAAAGTCAAAAAGAAAATCCCGGAGATCTGAGACTTCCGGGATAATCTTTTTAATGATTTAATCTATGAAGATAAAATCTGTATAGAATCGAATAATTTCCGGTTCATCTCTTTGTCGTATTTAATTGCCTTATTAAAAGGAACAAGTGAAATCTGATCGTTTTCGATACCGACCATCACACTTTGCTGATCGTCGAGTAATGTTTCAACTGCTGCCACACCTAAACGGCTGGCAAGAATACGGTCAGAAGCTGTGGGTGATCCACCACGCTGAATATGACCCAGAACCGTTACCCTTACATCATACTGCGGGTAATCCTGTTCAACCTGCCTGGCAATATTGAATGCTCCTCCGGCTTTTTCCCCTTCAGCCACCAAAACAATAGAGGAGTTCTTACTTTGCCGATAACCTGATTTGATCAATTTCTCGAGGGTTTTCAGGTCAGTGTCCGTTTCAGGAATCAATACTGCCTCTGCACCAGAAGCAATTCCACCATTCAATGCAAGGAAGCCGGCATCACGCCCCATCACTTCGATAAAAAACAACCGCTCGTGTGCAGTAGCTGTATCGCGAATCTTGTCAACAGCTTCAATTATTGTATTAAGTGCAGTATCGTAACCAATTGTAAAATCTGTTCCAAACAAATCATTATCAATAGTCCCGGGAATCCCTACAATTGGAATACCATACTCCTGGGCAAATATTCTGGCTCCGGAAAATGTTCCATCGCCCCCGATTACAATTAATGCATCAATCCCAGCATTTTTCAGATTCTGGTAAGCTTTCTCGCGACCTTCAGGTGTACGAAACTCCATACTGCGGGCAGTTTTAAGAATTGTTCCACCTAACTGGATAATATTACTGACATCACCAGAACCAAGTGGCTTCATAATATTTTCTATTAAACCCTTGTAACCATGCAAAATGCCCACAACCTCACGGCCATAAAAAATGGAAGTTCGGGTTACAGCACGTACTGCGGCATTCATACCGGGGGCATCGCCTCCCGAGGTTAAAACACCAATTTTCTTTATCGGACTATCGATGTAATCATCCGGCATCGAGATCCTAATTTCCTTACTCATAATTATTTGTTTTAATCAATGCAAATTTAACCGGAATTAAGTGCTGAAACGAAATTTGTCGTTAAATTTACTTCAATTTTATAGTGCCATTTTACGAACTGCATCAGCCACATCTTCAAGCAGATTCTTTGGTGTTGAAGTTGCCCCACATATTCCAACTGAATCAACACCATTAAACCACTGTTTATCAATCTCTTCAATAAATGAGATAAATTTAGTGTTAGGATTCACCGACTTACTGATATCGAAAAGCATCTTTCCATTCGAACTTTTTAAACCGCTAACGAAAATAATCAGTTCGAAGCGGGCTGAGAACTTCCTGATACCTGGTATTCGGTTGGCTACCTGGCGGCAAACAGTATCATGGATTGTTACCGGTGTTTTTAGGGCCTTTTCTTTCATTTCGGCAGCAAGCTGATTAAAACCTTCAAGGTCTTTGGTCGTTTGGGAATAAAGCTCTACGGGTCGCCTAAAATCGACGCTGTCAAGTTGAGAGGAATTCTCAATCACAATTGCTTTGCCGTTGGTCTGACCCACAAGCCCGTTCACCTCTGCATGACCTTTCTTTCCATAAATTACCACCTGGGTGTTCCCGCTTAAATCTGATTCATGCACCTTATGGATACGGTGTTGCAGTTTTAGCACAACCGGACAGGTCGCATCGATAAGTCTGATATTGTTTTGTCGTGCATATTCATAGGTTGAAGGAGGCTCTCCGTGTGCCCGCAATAAAACGGTTGTATCTTTCATCGAAAAATACTGTTCATAGTTAATCGTTATTAACCCCTTTTCTGAGAGACGATTAACTTCTGCGTCATTATGAACAATATCACCAAGACAATAGAGTTGATCCTGTTGTTGAAGGATCTCCTCAGCTTTCCGGACAGCCTCTACTACGCCAAAGCAAAATCCTGAATTTTTATCAACTTCGATGATCATAATTATTCTTTTCAGTTTCCGGCAATCCGATTAAGCACCCATTCCAATTGTTCTTCACGGGTCATATAACTATTGTCCAAAACAATGGCATCGGTTGCCTTATGTAACGGACTCTCCAGACGAGTTTCATCATATCGGTCTCTTTCAATGATATTGGCTCTGATCTCCTCATAACTCACCACTTCACCTTTGGCAGTAAGTTCATCAAAACGTCGCTTGGCTCTTACATCAGGATTGGCTGTCATAAATATTTTCAGCTCTGCCTCAGGAAAAACAACTGTTCCTATATCACGCCCATCCATTACAATCCCTTTCGACCGACCCATCTCCTGCTGTAGGGCAACAAGCAACTGACGAACTTCCGCTACCGCAGCTACAGGACTAACATTTTGAGATACAGCAAGAAGTCGTATCTCATCCTCGACATTTTCACCATTAAGCCAAATATCATTGTGCAGTGTTTCCGGATTAAATTTAAAATAAACTTTAATCCGGTATAGACTAGCTTTTAATTCGGGAATTTTTACAATTCCGTGTTCAATTAAATGATTCCGCAAACAATAAAGTGTGACAGCGCGGTACATTGCGCCTGAATCTATAAACAGGTAATTTAATTTCCTGGCCACCTCCCTGGCAACTGTACTCTTTCCGCAGGAAGAATGGCCATCGATGGCGATAACGATTTTATTGATTTTATCCGGCATTTCCTTTTTAATAAACGAAACAAAGATAAACTTCTCCTGCGATATGTATGGGAAATATATTGTCCTAATGATATAAATGGCCTAATGAATAAATTGAGAAAGGCTCGTGGAAAGAGAGAAGTAATGTGCAGTTTCAGCAAGATGAAAGCTGGCAATCCCGTAATTCATAGCAAACTTTCCTATTTTAACTCCAACTCCTGCTGAAAATCCAACTAATCCAGGACGGGCATTTACAGCAAGTTCTTTTTGACGCCGATAATTATATCCGAACCGAAGGGTCAGATATTGTTGCGGATAAATTTCACCCCCAAGGATAAGATGGCTCATTAAAATAGAAGAAAAATCTCCTAAAGAGGTCTCGATTGGATCACCAGAGGTATTGCTATAGACTATATTCCAATTATTTAATTGATCGAATGTTGCATAAAACCGGACAGGGGCATTTGCGAGTCGTTTTGAAAATCCTAACTGAACATTAAAAGGGAGTTTTTCACGTTCGCCATTTTCATAATAAGTCGTGATCTGTCGACCCATATTCTTTACAACCAATGCGCCCACCAGAAGTTTATTGTTCGAAATACCGGTGATCCCCAGATCTGCAGCAAAACCAATCGAGTGGTAATTTTCTAAAAAAGAGAAGATCGGTTTAATATTTACACCTGCTCTAAGATTTGACGATATTGTTCTGGAATAATACAAATTAATGGCATATTCCGAAGCCTTAAAGGTTCCGGTTATCACTCCTGTTTCGGAGGCCCCTTCGAAAGTACCGTAATTGACATAATGAATTCCTGCTGCAAAAACGTTACGTCCTTTGAAATTTGGGGCAAATGACACATATCCAACTCCAATTCCAGCAAGGTACCTCACATAATTAAGTGATAGCTGATTTCTCATCGAGTCAGAGAGAAGTGACGGATTATAATAGACAAGATTAAGATCATTGTCAGTAAATGCAACCTGTACTCCTCCGAGACCTGCCACTCTCGCTGAGTTAGTAAGATCGACAAATTGGTATGTTCCCTCCCCTCCGATCTGACTGAAAAGTAGACCGAAGGGATATACTACAAGTATAATGACGATTAACAGGCCTTTCACCTAATAATTATATTTATTTAGCCAATTAAATTAGATACAGAACAATTTGCTACTAACGGCAGATAGTCCTTTACCAGCCAAACTCCTCAGAGATTTTCCCGTTTCAACTGTTCAACAATATCATAAACGATTGGGCAAATCTCCCGGTTAAGCATGGTAAGATCCAGTAGCTGATAAAAGCGGCGCCGGTCGGTATGAGGATATTCACGACATGCTTTAGGTCTGAATTCGTAGATCATACAATAATTATCCAACATCAGAAATGGACATGGTGTTTGGTTAAAAACATGCCATTGATCCTCGTCAACGTGAAGATAACGTGCAATAAAATCGACCTCTTTCATCTTAAGCCGGTGCGCTATCCTTTCGATATCCTTTCCGGTAATTTGTGGACTAATTGTTTTACAGCAATTCGCGCATGACAAACAATCAAACTGATCTGATACTTTATCGTGTAACTGATGAGTAATGTCATCGAGTTGTTTGGGTTTCTTTCTTTTCAGTTTATTGAAAAAAATAGTCGTCTCCTCCTGGTTTTGCCCTGCAAGTGCTTTAACATTCTTATTATCTGCCTCCATTTTGCTGAATTGAAACTAATCTGGTAATAAATTTCTTCATTCTAACCTGCGCAATAAAAAGGCCTGATATTACAACTCCAATACCGACAAGTTTTCTGAAGGGAAGGGGTTCATCCAAGATATACCACGCGAATATAGCTGTCAGTACCGGTATGATGTTGATAAATATGTTGGCATTATTCATCCCCAGCACTTTAAGTGTATATGCGTAGAGGATAAAGGCAAGACATGAGGCAAATACGGCCAACTTTACGATTGCAATAAATGCATGGAGATTAAAGGCAGTCGTGAACAATGTATTGCTTTCAAAAATCAACCAGAATGGGAAAAAGAAAAAGATTCCAATGAAATTCTGGTAGGTTATAATCGTCGTGGCGTTGTACTTATGAGATAAATTCTTTAGGACTACTGTATAACCAATAGCGGAGAACACTGCCAAAAATTCGAGTCCGATGCCAAGTGGTGAAGCAATGAAGTTCATTGAATCGTCGAATACCACTATCCCTACGCCTATAAAGGAAAGAATAATTCCTGCAAAGTTGCGAACCGAGAGTTTTTCACCGTGAAACCGGGAGGCTGCCAGAGGGGAAAATAAAGGTATGGTGGCTATAATAATGGCACCCATAGTACTGGAAACATATTTTAAACCAAAACTTTCACCCATAAAATATAGAAATGGTTCGAAGAAAGCAAGCAACAGAAAAGTACGATAGTCCTGCTTATCTATCTTTAATAGCTTTCTGCTGAAGAATCCATACAACAACATTAGCACAGATGCAATGATCAGCCTGAAAAATACAGTCGTGAGAGGGCCATAAGCTATATATACTTCTTTTACCCATACAAATGAAAATGCCCAGAAAATCATGGCAAAAACAACTGCAAGATAGACAATCCCCTTTTTGTGCCTCATCTTAAAAATTTGAACTGCAAAATTAGTAATAAATCAGAGGAATGATAAAGTAAATTAAATATGCCAAATCCAAAGTGCATGTTGCAAATTCCTTTTAAATTTGCAGCTATTGATTTTAAGAGGAATTGATCATTAGAATCCATTTGTCAGATTTTGAACGAAAAATATAACCCCCGAATAGTGTTTAAGCTAGCTGTAATCACCCTGTTTATAGGATTGATCGTCAATCTGCCTACACTTAGAGCGCAGGAGATAAGTCAGATAACAGACCTACCTTTGCAATTATCGGTATCCAGGGGAAGCCTGGACGTTTTGGCTGTTTACATTACTGGCGACGGAGGGTGGAATAATTTCAACCAACAGATAGTACAGCTACTTGTAAAGCAGGGCTACGGCGTAGTCGCCCTTAATAGCCGGAAATATTTCTGGAATGAAAAATCCCCGGAAATATTTGCCCATGATGCGGAACATCTGGCTCAATATTATATGAAAGAATGGAATAAAACTTCCGTGATATTTGTAGGATATTCCTTCGGGGCTGACGTGACAAGCTTTCTGCCCAATCGTGTCTCAGCTGAATTGCGTCAGAAAATAAAAAAGATCGCCTTGATCTCCCCTTCAGCAAGTTCCGATTTTGTTATCAGATTGAGCGATCTGGTCAGTGAAAGTGAAAATGTAAATCGAAAATACAAAGTTGGACCTGAAATTGATCAAATCATTTTGCCTGTTGTCTGCACTTTTGGAAATGACGAGGATAAGGTACTAAAAAATACCCTTATAATAAGCAAAAATATAACTATCAATAAATTACCAGGAGACCACCGCTACAACTACGACTTTCCCCTCCTCTTAAAAACAATTGGGATATATTAGGGGCTATACCTTATTTCTATCCAATAAAATGCCTTTTGATTAGATCAATCAAGGCAACCTTACTGAATGGTTTTGAAATATAATCATTACATCCATCAAAAAGTGCTTTATCCTTATCTGCCGTAAACCAAAAGGTAGTATATGCAATACTGATTCCCTCCTGATTAAAGAACCAGATTTGCTGGGTCTTCGTATCTTTTAATAACGGGCATAGCAATATTCATCAACACCAGGTCAATATCGGGAAGTTTTTGCAAGATTTCTAAAATTTCAATCCAAGTTCTTGCTCTAAAAACCAGACTGCGAATACCTTTAGCCATCAATAAAATCAGCTTTTCCGATATTTCATAACTCGTCGCAATTAAAATTTTGAGATTGCTTATTTTACCCTTAGGCTTCATCTGTTAATTCAACTTTTAGGTTTACAATTTCGATCTCCTTTTGCGCGATTGAAGGAATCGAAAAAGTAAATACTGATCCTTTATTTTGCTCTGATTCAATCGTGATTTTCCCGCTATGCTTTTCGACAAACGCTTTGCAGAGTAGCAATCCCAGGCCGGTACTGAGTTCTCCATTTGTTCCGGTGCGCTTTATATTGCTGTCAATACTGAAAAGACATTGTACCATTTCGTCAGTCATTCCAATGCCCGTATCCTTTACCGATATTAATGTCATACTATTTTCGGCAGAATCAGCTGTTATGGTTACCTTTCCCCCAATCGGAGTAAACTTTATGGCATTTGAAAGCAGGTTGCGAATAACAGTCTGAACCATATTTTTATCGGCAAACACTAAAGAGGGATTTGGGATATTAGTTACAAGTTCAATCATCTTTCCTCTGGCCGATTCACCAACAATATTTAGGCATTCGTTTACCAAAAACGTCAAATCAAGTTTTTGTGGTTTGAGGCTTGTTAACCCAAGATCCATCTGCGACCATTCAAGCAGGTTCTCCAATAAATTAAAGGTATTGCGCACAGATTGGCTTAATCCTATGGTCAACTTCTTACGTTCGCTCTCCGTAAGATAAAGATCCTCCTCAGCCAACATCTCAGTTAATTCCATCAATACACCCAGCGGACCCCGTAAGTCGTGTGCAATGATCGAGAAGAATTTATTTTTTTCAGCGTTGATTTTATGCAAAACTTTATTTTTTCGGATGAGTTCAGTGTTGGCAGATGCTAATTCCGCCTTTAAGGCGAGTTCTTTATTGGCAAAGAATAGCTCAGCTACCCGTTTTGCTTTTTCATCATTTTGATAGAGCAGTTCTTTATTAGCAATAATTAATTCCGCCGCACGTTTTGTTTTTATTTTGTTTTGATCGATAAGCTCGATGCTTTGCATCTCCAGTTCAATCTGATAAACCTCCAGTTCATGAATATGCTTGAGAGCTTCAGACTCCGGGAATTCCAAATTTGTTTTGGACAATTTCCTGCAAAGCAAGCTTTCGGCTTTTTTTCGAAGGATCAAAGCAGTTTTCAATTTACCCAACCCTTTTATTATTTTCATATCATATATTATGTTTTTATAATTAGATAAGTTTAAAT
>Ga0118677_10007592_pt1 | contig 17817 bp, 9 predicted proteins | sample AliMusrvi5mmetaG_FD_86154 | JGI IMG/M metagenome (GOLD analysis project Ga0118677, IMG submission 86154) | reverse complement strand
GTTGCCGCCTGGGCCTGGATTTCGCCCAGTTTCTGTTCCTGCAAGGTGAACACCACCGAGATCGGTTGCAACTGGGTGATCACGACCAAACCCGTGGCGTCGCTGGCATGCACCAGATTGCCTTGGTCCAGCAATCGGATGCCGCTACGCCCGTCGATGGGCGATGTGATGGTCGTGTAGGCGAGTTGCACCTTGGCGCTCTCGATCATCGCCTGGTCCGCTTTCACGCCGGCGGCCAATTGGTTCACCAACGCCTGCTGGGTGTCATAGACCTGCTTGGTGACACCCTCTTTTGCTAACAAACCGGCGTATCGCTCCAGATCAACCTGGGCGTTTCCCAACAGCGCCTGGTCCTGGTTCTGCTTCGCATTCGCCTGATCCAGCGCGGCCCGGAACGGGTCCGGATCGATTTCCGCCAGCACATCGCCGGCATGCACGTCCTGACCTTCCACAAACGCCACTTTGCGCAATTGGCCGTCCACCCGGGCACGCACGGTGACCGTGTTGAATGCCTGCACCGTGCCCAGCCCTGTCAGATAGATCGGCATGTCCTTTTGCGCGACCACCCCCGCCACGACTGGAACCGGCGGCATGTCCCCGCGCTTCGCGGCAGCGGGTTTCGCGCCAATCGCTGTTAGACGGGGCCACCCCCAAACCGCCGCCCATCCGGCCAAGCCGCAAACCAGCAGCAAGGTGATCCACTTGCCTGCGGAATGTTTGCGTTGCGGTTCTTCCACATCGGTGCGGGTGGCAACATTGCGAGTCATGTCATCCTGAGTTGTCATTGAACTTTCCTTGCTGGGCGGGTTGCTGGTTGGGGCGACTTGGCGGCGAGCGGAATTCGCCTTTGCCGGGTTTCTTTCATCGTCTTCGTGGCGACCCCGCCAGGCTGTTCCAGGCTGGCGGAGGCGAGGGATTTGAGATGGGCGTTCAACCGGTCTAACAGACCTAGCAATGTTCGCTGTTCCTCGGGCGGGATTGGGGCAAAGAGGGAACGGATCCGCTCCGGATGGCCTTCGAGCACACAGGCGATGAGGTCCCGTCCGCGCGGGGTGAGACTGAGATGGCGCACCCGCATGTCCTTGGCCGACGAACTGCGTTTGACCAAGCCCTGCCGCTCCAGGCGATCCACCACGCCCGTCACGCTGGGCGGTTGGATCAACAATCGTTCACTGACGGTTTTGAGCGGCAACTCACGGTTGCCGGCGAGTTCCTCCCGCTGCAATACCCGCAGGATTCCCCACTGCGACCCGCTGATGCCAAACCGGGTGAAATACGGCTCCTGCACCTGGCGCAGCAAGCCGCAGACGCGCAACACCTCATGCAGCAGCACTTCGGCCAACGCCGGGGCGGCATGATTGGAGACGTTCTTTCCCACGATGTTCCGGGTGGCAGGCAATTGCTTAGGAGGCTAAGCATTCTGGGCGGGCCTGTCAAGGGCGGCGGGCCATTTTGTGGGCGAGCGCGTTTCCGGGCACATCCTTCTACGTAGCATCACAGGCCTCCAGCCTGTGATGGCAGACAGCGCGTCCCCGCCTGTCCGCCAAGGAATCGACAGGCTGGAAGCCCGTCGGCCAAGACAGGTGTGACGCCTTTCCTCCCTGGATTCAGCGGTTGGGTTCGAGGCCATCCATTTCCTCGAGCATGTGGTCCATCAGGCGTTGCATATCGAGGATATGGCGGCGTATGCGTTCTTCGTCGCCGGGGTTTTGAAGGCCTTGCTGCGGAGCCTGCCTGCGGCCTGAAAAGGCGGGTGTCCTGGCGCTGCGGCGCACCTGGGCCACTGCCGGATCGTGCGGCGGCGTGCGCAACAGGTTTTTCACGGCGGCCGAGGGCATGATGAACGAACGGGTCCGATCCGCCCGTGCCATGGAGATGCCCACGACCTTGCCCTTGAGATCGACCACCGGTCCGCCGATTTGTTCCGGTTGTGGGCGCATGTCGCTTTGGATCACGCGGGTGAACGCGTCGCGCACCTGGCTGAGCGGGCCGCCCATGTGTTCCATTTGGCGCAGGCGGTCACCGGGGTAGTTCGGCAGGGACGGGCGTTTGCCTAGCAGGATGGAGAATGTTTTCTCGCCGTCGTGGGTTTGGACGAGCAACGAGACCGTCGCCCCCGGGGATTTGCCGGCCAGGGCGTTTTTGAGTTCGAGCAGGCCGGAGATCGGGCGGTTGCCGACTTTGAGGATGATGTTGCCTGGTTTCAAGCCGGCGGTGGCGGCACCGGAATCAGTCGCCACTTCCTGGATTTTAACGCCGGGTCCGGTGAACTCCATGGTGCCGATCACGCCGAGGTAGGCTAGGTCGGAATCACGCAGATTGCGTTCCTGCACGCTGACGACGCCGAAAGCGGCGAGTCGGCCATTCGGTTGGGGAGCGGCAAGGAAAGCGCCGAGTTTCGGGATTTCCTCGGACCATTGCACCGGAGTCAGGGCCGAACCGGTCGTTTCCAAAACGGCCAGGTCATCGTCCTCGTAAACACCGGCAACCCTGGCCGCGAGGCCCGAGTTGTCGCGGGCTGTCGTGAGAACGAGGTTCTCGGGGGCACGCGAGATCTCGCTCCATTTGGTCAGGATCTTGTGGCCGTCGCCGATGACGGTGCCGTAGGCGAGCAGCCGTTTGCCAGCCCAGATGTGGACGGTGGATTTGGCGGCGGCGCTCAGGATGGGTTGGAGGGATTGGCATAACCCGTCGGTTTGCGCGTCCACAACCTGTTGTTCCTCCGGGCGGGGCAGCGGAGATTCGAGCTGTGCGAAAGCGGCACTGTGGTACAGGATCGCACCAAGGAATGGATAGATGATAGGTTTCATGTCCATGGATCGGGTTAGCGGTTTTCGAAAAGATCACTGCGCCGTTTGAGCGTCACCTTCATATCGAGGGATTCGGTGTCGCGCAAGATGCCCAGTTTCACCTGGTCGCCCGCTTTGTGTTGGGCGAGAAGCAAGAGCAGATCCCGGTCGTTGCGGATTTCGCTGCCATCGATGGTGCGGATCACATCGCCGGTTCTGGCGCCGCCCGCTGCGGCGGGGGAGCCGGGGATCATGCGCATCACGAGCACGCCCTTGTCGCTGCGGGTTTTGCCCATGATGATGCCGAGCACGGGCATTTCCGGGTTGGCGAACGGGTTCATCGAGAGTTCGCCCCAGGTTTCACCGGCGAGCAGGCGGTCCCAGTCTTCGCGGAAACCATCGATGCCGGCGTGGTTGTTGGTCGTGAGCGGGGTGCCGATGGACGAGTGGATACCGACGATCTTGCCGTCCAAATCAAACAGCGGACCACCGGAATCACCGCCGATCAGCGTGCAGTCGGTAGTGAGGAAATTGAACGGTCCTTTCGACATCACGCGACCGAAGCGCACCGGCGGTGTGCGGCCCGCATCGAACCCCGCCGAATGCCCGAGCGCGATCACCCAGTCGCCGGCGGCGAGCGGTTTGGAGGTGCCCATGGCCACAAACGGCCACTTGCCGGCTTCGGTGATTCTCACCATCGCGATGTCCTTCGAGAAATTCGCGCCGAGCACCTTGCCATGGACCTGTTTGCCGTTGGGAAACACGACCAACAATTCGGCCGATCCCTCGACCACGTGCGCGGCCGTGAGGATCAGGCCATCCTCCGAGGCGATCACACCCGATCCCGACGATGCCGTCCGCGCGGACAGCAGCGCCACCGTGGCCGGCAACACCTTTGCCGAAACCGCCTCCACCTTGGACTCCAGCCGGGTCAAATCCCCGAGATTGCGCGCCTGTTCGCGGGCCGTCAGCGGCAGACCCACGCACACCAACAACCCCAAACTGACTGACTGGAAGATCGATCTCACATTCATATCGTCGTGTTTCAAAGCGTCACCCGTCAAATGCTTTGTCTGTTGGCAGGGAGGACCATGAGTCGTTCCTGTATTGCTTGGAACGGGTGTGCGCCAGTCATGGCTGGTGGGTTCACAGATGGGTGTTGACGCGACGGACCGCGAACCCGCGTGCGGAACCGGCAACCCTTACCCGTCCGGGGTAAGGGGTTTGCCAAAATCTCCCGGTTGCCCGCAAAATATTTCTTGCGCTGCCGCCCGCTCTTGTCCAAATTGCCCATGTGGTTTTGTAAGCACAATGTGAATCACGCCTCTTCAATCGGCAATCTGATCCCGTCATGAAAACCCGGCCAATTTTCCACCGCACCAGGGGTTTTGCCTTGGTGATCACCCTTTCGTTGATGATCCTGCTGACGATCATCGCGGTGGGGTTGCTCAGTTTGTCCGCCATTTCGATGAGAGCGACGGCGCAGGGGCAGGCGATGGCCATGGCGCGGAGCAACGCCCGGCTGGCGCTGATGCTGGCCATCGGGGATTTGCAGAAATCGTTGGGACCCGACCGGGCGATCAGCGCTCCCTCCGGAGTTCTGACGGCCAGTCCCGCCAAACCCAACACCATTGGTGTTTGGGAGTCGTGGTGGGATTTCAACCCGAATAGCGGATCGCTGAGCTACACGGGGGAAAAATCGAAGCGCTTCCGTCGTTGGCTCGTCTCCAATGCCGATCCCGCGGCGGTCGAGAACCGGGACTTCGCCACCGCAGCGTGGTCCGGAAAAACCACCGAACTCGTCGGCGATGATGCCTTGGGCGGCAAGGCCGACGCCAGTGCCAAAGTCGTGGCCGGCAGGGTGCCCGTTGCCCGCAACGGCAAAGCGGAGGGCGCTTTCGCCTGGCATGTCTCGGATGAATCGCTGAAAGCCCGGATCAATCTCTACCGCGATCCCAGCCAGAACGCCACACCGTCCCAAAAGCGCGCCCTGCTCGCCGGGCAACGTCCAGCTCCTTCGGCCATCAAGAGTCCCGATGGCACCATGCTCACGTGCCTGCCCACCGACCTGAATGCGACCGAGTTCGCCAAGGCCGACAAGACCACCGGCAAAGTCATCGACCTCGACCAAGTCGATCTGCTCGATCAGGCCAAGGGCAAGATCAAGCCGCTCCGCAATGACGTGACGCCCTATTCGCTGGGTCTGCTGACCAACGTGCGCGGCGGCGGCCTCAAGCAGGATTTGTCGTCCGTGTTCGAGATGAACGCCAATTTGCCAAGCGAGTTTTCTAACAAGAAGTTATATCAATCGACGCTTGGGATTACCGGCGTTTCCGACCCGTATTGGAGTACCTTGTCGAGTTACTATAACATTTTCAGGAATATGACCGATCGCGAGACCAACCCGGCGCTCACCGTGGTCCTTCCCAAGGATGACGTGACGTTCACCACCACCGACACGCCAACGGTTTTCAATCCGGGTCCGGTCATCGCCAAGGTCGAAGTTCTGATGAGTTTTGTGGCCCGCGAAGCCCATGGCATGTGGATTGGCCTGCTCACCGGGCAGAGTCCCGACCTGAAGTACATGGGGCATCTGATCATGACGCCCATCGTCACCTTGCACAATCCCTATAACGTCAGCATCTCCTTCGATCGGTTGGACGTGGCCTTCCAAAACCTGCCCGTCGCGTTCAAGTTCTACGTCAATGGCACGGCGCAAAACACCCAACTCGTGTCGCTCAACTGCCTGTATTGGGATGACAGCCTCAGCCAGGACAGGATGTTCATCATCGGCATCGCCGACTGGCAGGATTTCAACGCTGGCAATACCGCCAGGAAAGGCCCGATCAGGATGAAGCCCGGCCAAACCCTGGTGTGCGAAATCTATATGGACCCGCACACCATTTTCAGCTATGGCGACGACAGCACGTGGATTACCAACGACCGGGATCTGCGGGGCAAGTTTGTCAAGGCCAGTCCCGGATTCAAGGGGCGCTGCTTCGGCTACGATCTGGACGTGCTCTCGCCGGACGCCTACAGCATACCGGTGCCCCAGCAGAGCGACGGGGTGATGAAGGTGCTCGGCTTGAAGGCCACCGACTTGGTTCACATGGAGTTCGGCCTGCAAAAGCCCCCCTATGATCCGAGTGGCGAGTTCAAGGTGTCCGCCACGCTCACCTCCAATGGCGTCACCAAGCAATACGGCGGGCTCAGTTTCAAATACCGGGACGACGCCACCCTCAAATCCGTGTTCCCCAAGGTTTTCCGATATCCCAGCAGTGGGGATTTTTCGGCGGAGGAGGCGCATGTGTCCAACACCATCACCCCGGATGCCTGGTTCTCCAACCATGCCGAAGCGAAATCGGTGGCGATCTTTTCCGCCTACGCCCGCACCTGCAACGGCGGCGTCTATGAAACGGACAAACGCGTCGAGTCCGCAGGAGCTGTCAACACCCTGCTTGACGGTCGTCTGGCCGGCAAGCCGTTCCTGTTCCACAACCCAGCCCGCACGGTCGTCACGATGGATCTGACCAGCAACAAACTCAGCTCAGGATCCCATGAACTCAACATCGGGTGGCTGCCGGGCAGCGTGGATGACGTGTTCGAAATGAGTGGCGACCGCGTCAATGCCATCACCGCCAACACCAACGCGAAGGGTATCAAATCGGGCAGCTATTTCGAGTTGCCCACCGGCCCGCTGCAAACCATCGCCGATTTCCGCAAGTCCAACGCGCTGACTTCCTATTTTCTGCCGTACTTCGTCCAGCCTGTCGGCAATTCCTCGGTCCATCCACTGATGTCCACCGGCAAGGTGATCCAGAAGGATAAGACCGTGTCCGATGACGACTTGCTCGATCACTCGGTGCTGGCCAACCACGCGTTTTACGACCGGTTTTATTTCTCGACCTTCGCGACCCGCGGCAGTGACACGCCGGACAAGGTGTTCGAACAATTCATGAAGGGCGGCACCCCACTGGCATCCCAGGCGTTCCAACCCCACCTGCCCGCCGGAAAAACGGTGGCCGACGCCAAAGATGAGCTGTTCGCGTCTGGCAAACCCAAGGACACGGCCTATCAGACAGCGGCGGAATACCAGATGATCCGGGGGCCTTTCAATGTCAACTCGACGAGCGTGCAGGCGTGGAAGGCGGTGTTGGCATCGATGAACAAGAGTGAAATCATCACCCTCTGGGCGAAAACCGCGTCGTTCGAAACCAAAAAAGCCACCGGGGTGCCGATCATGGGTATGTCGCTCATCAACGGCGGCCGCGTCGGCGATCCCGCCCCTGAATCCAATAAGATCGATGACGCGAAGACCAATGAATGGAACGGCTACCGCGAACTCACCAATGACGAGCTTGAAAGCCTGGCGACAAAAATCGTCGATGAAGTGCGAACCCGCGGCCCGTTTCTATCCATGTCGGAGTTTGTTAACCGCCAGGTCGGGGCGGAATCCGATCTCACCCTGCGCGGGGCCTTGGAAGCGGCCATCGGCAAGTCCAAGATCAACGACAAGTATTTCACCACCCAGATTCCGATCACCGCCGCGGACCTCAAAAACCCGATGTTATACAACTACAACACGCCGGCCGCCTCGTGCGGCAATCCGGCGGCCGGCGCTCCCGGATGGATCAGCCAAGGGGATCTGCTGCGCGTTCTGGAACCCGCTGCCACTGTGCGTGGCGATACCTTTGTGATCCGGGTTTGTGGGGAAGCGTGGGACCCCAACGGCAAGGTGACCGCCCGGGCTTACGCCGAAGCCGTGGTGCAACGCATGCCCGAATATGTCGATCCGGCTGACCGACCGTCATTGAATGTTTACCGCGAGTTGTCCGCGGCCAAGACGAACAAGCTCTTCGGACGGCGCATGAACCTGGTGTCGTTCCGGTGGTTGTCCAGCAATGAAATCTGATAGAAAATGATGACTTTCAAGCCCCTGCGGATTCTGTTAGCGTGTTGTTTGCCCGTGGTGGGCCGTGCCCAGCAGAATGACGCCACGGTTCCGGTGCAGATCCGCGCGGTGCTGCACGATCCCGTCCACCCCGCCGCCGAACTCTTTCTCATGGACAAGACGGGTGCCGTGGTCAAGTTGGAGCTGGTGCGGGAAGGGCTTTCCAAGGCACAATTCGCACTCCCGGTCAACGGCTCACTGATGCTTTACAACAGTGCCGCAATCGATCCCAAGAAACCGCTGGCCAATCTGGCGGCCAGCACCAAACTGCCTCCCGACATCAGGCGGGCGATGCTCATCATCCTGCCGAAACCGCCGGACCCGAAGGCAGCGGATGCGAACGCAGCAGATGCGAAACCAACCTATCGGATGGTGCTCATCGATGATTCCGCGAAGGCGTTTCCCCAAGGCGAGTCGCGGGTGCTCACCCTGATGCCCGTGGAGGCTGCCATTCAGGCCGGGGAACACAGGCTGCCGGTGCACCCGCGAGTGATCACCAACGTCCCGCCCGTCAGGAAGGTCAATGAGTACAACCTGGCCCAAACCAATTTCTACTACAAGCAGGGCGACTCCTGGGTGCCGTTCACCGAACGGAAGTTGCAGTATCTCGACGCGTTCCGGCGGGTCTTCATCATTCATCTGACACCGGGAGCCGTCCAACCGGTGGTCACCACGATTGTGGACACCACTCCAGCCACGCCACCGCGCGCCGGGCCACCGCGTTGAACCCGAACTCCGATGTTGGATTCTGAATTCAGAGCTGATGAACCACGGATTACACGGATTTTACGGATTGAATTCTAATCGCCCCCCGACTTCTCAAGAGCTTCATTTGGTGGGAAACACCCTCTTCAAAAAATCCGTTCAATCCGCGTAATCCGTGGTTTTCCAATGCGGATCGTAGGTTTTATCTTCGGTTTTCGGGTTGAATCTGAAGATTCGCCGATTCCCGCATATCGCCCGTGACTTTCACCAATTATTGGGGTTTATTATGCCACATGAGAATCCGTTATCTGCTATTCTCGCTGGCATTCGTGTTGGCCGTGTTGGTTGGTTATTGGCTGGCGGCCACGGCAGTCACCCGTGCCGTGCCCCGCAATATCGCCCTCCGTCCCGCCAATCCGCCGCAACCGCTGGTGGTCGCGGATGAGCAGACGCCCAAACCGCGCAGAACCCAGCGCATGCTCACCAGGCACCCGGATTTCGAGGCGATGCTGTCCGGAGCGCTTGCCGATCAACGCGTGCTCGTGTTCAAAGACCCGGTCGATTTGGCACGCTTCCTCGATAGGATGGGCGATCATGTCAAACTGTTAGGCAAGCTTGATGCCCTCAACGCGTTGCGCGTGGGGTTTTCCGATAGCGGCGATCTGCAAGCGTTGTTAGACGGCACCGAACAGCAATCGCTCGTTTTCCCAGTGACCGCGCCGTTTCCGCCCGAGGGGACCGTGCAGCCCGGGGCCGTGCCGTTGGGCGGCCGCCTGCTCGATTGGCTCGGCGTCAACCGCGATAACTCCGCTTGGGGCACGGGCGTGAGCATCGCCGTGCTGGATACCGGCGTTACCGCCAGTTCTTCGTTCAAAACCAACATTTCCACCATCAATCTGGTTGAACTGCCGGGTGATCCCGCGTCCCAGAACGGCCATGGCACGGCGGTCGCATCGATGATCGTCGGCGACAATTCCACGACTCCCGGCGTGGCCCCAGCCGCCTCCGTGCTGTCCATCCGCATCGCCGATGACAAAGGCGTGTCCGATAGTTTCCTGCTGGCCAAGGGGATTGTTGCGGCGGCCGATGCCAACGTCCAGTTGATCAACATCTCGTTCGGCAGCGATGGCGACAGCGCCCTGGTTAGAAACGCCATCACCTATGCCCTCGACAAAGGGATCCTGATCGTCGCCGCCGCCGGCAACAACGGCACCAATCAGGTTTCCTATCCCGCCGCCAATACCGGGGTGATCGCCGTGGGTGCTGTCGATGCGCTCGGCAATCATTTGGATTTCTCCAACTCCGGTGATACGATCGCTTTGGCAGCTCCTGGTTATGGCCTGAACGCGGCGTGGACCGGCGACCAGGCGGTGAGCGTCACCGGCACTTCATTCAGCGCGCCCATCATCGTGGGTTCGATCGCCGCGATCATGACCGCGGCGGGAAACAAAAACCTGACCGCAACGCAGGCCTATCAACTGCTGACATCCTATCTGAACGACGGCGGTGCCCCGGGCACGGATCCCCAGTTGGGTGCCGGCATGCCGGACATCGGCCGCGTTTTGAACCGCACCACGCCAGGCATCTACGACGCTGCGGTCGCCTCCACCAGGTTGATTCCGGCGGATGCGGGAAATCCATACGGGCAGGCCGAGGTATTGATCCAGAACCGGGGAACGGAAACGTTGATCAACACCGCCGTGAAAGTCTCTATCGGTGGCGGAGTGGTGACCGCCAACATTACCACGCTTGCCCCCAATGCCGTGACGACCGTGCGTGTGCCCATTTCCCAAGCGCCCGAAACTTATGCCACCACCGGCCTGCAGGTGGATGCCCGGGTGGTGCTTTCCGGCGGTGTCAAGGATAGCAAACCAGCGAACGACCACCGGGTTGAATCCTATGTTCCGGCGGGAAGTACCACCACCACTCCCTAGCTCGTCGGCAAATCCCTCGTCCAGCGCGGCGAAAAAACCTCCTCATCCTCGCCGCCGCCATCGGCAGGTGGCAGTAACCGGTGATGTCGAAATCGAAACGCGGAGACGCGGAGGCCGCAGAGTGGAACGCGGAGTGAATAACCGATAACCGATAACTGATAACCTCTTCCCCTCACCCCCTCGGGTGAAACTTCCGGTGCACCGATTTCAGCCTCTGGCGATCCACATGCGTGTAAACCTGCGTTGTCGAAATATCCGCGTGGCCTAACAATTCCTGGATGACCCGCAGGTCCGCACCGCCCTCTAACAAATGGGTCGCGAACGAGTGCCGCAGCAGGTGCGGATAGACGTTCTGTTCGATGCCTGCCTGCCGTGCGCGTTGCTTGACGATTTGGCGGACGCGGTCGGGTGAGAGCGGTCCGCCCCGGACGCTCAGGAACAAGTGCGAACTCGTGCGTTTTGTCACCAGCTTCGGTCGTTCGTGTGCGAGGTAATCGGCGATCGCCTCGCGCGCCTTGCCGCCCACTCGCACTACCCGTGTCTTGTTGCCTTTGCCGCTGATCCGCACGAACCCGTCCTCCAGATCCACCACTTCCAGCCGCAATCCGCATAACTCCGACAAGCGCAATCCCGAAGCATAAAACAACTCCAACAGGGTCCGGTCACGGCGACCCAAAGGGACGCCCGGATCGATGGATTCCAGCAGGCGTTCTACCTCCCGGGCATGCAGTGTTTCGGGCAACGATTGGTCTGGTCGCGGGGCCAACAAGGGTTCGGCTGGATCCATTTCGAGACGGCCTTTGAGGGCGAGCCAGCGGAAAAAAATTTTGAGATGCACGGTGGCGATGCGCAGTGAGGCCGCTTGCAATCCCTCCTTCTTCCGCTGGCTGAGAAATGCCGCCAACTCGTCGGTGCCCACATCCCGCAGCGGCAGTTGGTTTTTTTCCAGCCATTTTGCCAGCGCGTCGAGCGTCTGGCGCACGGATAGCTGATAGGCTTCGGCCAGCCCGCGCTCGGTCGCCAAGAACCGGATGAATGAATCGCTCGCCGCTTCCATCGGAGGCGGATTATCTTGCCCCGTCCGGCACGCCCGTCAAGGTCAGGGTGTGGCTCACTCGCGTCTCACCTGAAACCGGGCGCGACCGGACATTCTGATGTCCGATCGGACATCAGAATGTCCAAGGCGTCTCAAGTGAGGCTGCGCGCGAGTTTGCCAAGGACACGGCGGCGCTTTTGCCAGGTGGTCATTCCCTGATACCGTGCCGGGAGCAGTTCCTTGGGCAGGAAGGGATCGAGGCGGAAACAACGTTTGAGGAGATTTCGTTCCTTGGTGGCCCAGCGCACGACCCATTCCCGCGATATGGATTCCCTGACGCCTGGAACCGCATCAAGATGAGCGTCGAGGTTCTTCCATGCAGAGTTGATGCGCGTGAAGTCCCAGGCCGCTCTCACCAGGTCCGCTGATGACTCCCCTCCACATGGAATGGAATCCAATAAGACAAGATTCGCCGCATTGACCGCCAGCGGTCGCAATTCCCTGGCCAGATTATCCCAAGGATCAGGAGATATCCATGCGCTGCGTTGCATACAACCGAATCCTGATCCCGCCAACTGGCTGCGCAGCTTGCGTCGTGTTGCTCTTTCCACTTCCGGCAAATCAAAGAGGATCACTCGCCATCTTCCAGCCCACGGACGGTTCCAACGTTGTTCGGGATCGGCACCCACCCGTCCCGCAGCCAAGCCTTTTTCAGTGAGCCGAATGACTCGCTCGCCCGATCTTTCATCTCTCCTTGATTCAATGAAAGCTTGCGCTTCCAGTCGGTGGATTTGTTTGAGCAATCCGTTGCCGTATGCCCATGACTCGAATGAGGATTCCAGATTCCTCCATGTTGGACGCATCATCCTGTCCAGCGTCCATTCCAGCTGGTATAGGAGAAGTTCCGTGCGTGCTCTCATACGCATGAGTATCGCCGCATAATTCCAGGCCCCCGTCAATCAATTTGTCGCCATCGATTTGGCATGGGTCATTTATCGCTCCCCACTAACATGAAATTTCACCACTGATTTACAATGGGTTGCAAATTGGCTATTTTCTGGTTTTTCCCGCCATTTTTCAACGAAGTTAGTCCAGGTTCTACACCCGCGCCGCGCCGGGTTCTGGCGCTAGATTCTTGAATCTTTTGAATTTGCTGTTGTTAGGTCAGGTTTTCCGTCTTCTGTCTTTTTGTCTTCCGTCTTCCGTCTTCTGTCTTCTGTCTTCTGTCTTCTGTCTTCTGTCTTCTGTCTTCTGTCTGAGGCGAAGCCACGCTAGAATGGATCTCGTAAGCTCGTTTGCCTGAGGCCGGATAACCGCTTGACGCAACCGTCGGGACATTCCGATGTCCGATCGGACATCGGAATGTCCCGACGGGATGGGTGAACGATGGTGGCGCGGGGAAATGAACCGTGTCCGGGGCAGTGGCTGTGTGCTTCCACGATTTGGACTGAATGTGCCGGAATTCGAATTGTTCACAGGCATTCGGACAAGTGCACTGGCAAGGTATTTGCCGATCGCCCTGATGTTCCGCCGCGCTGGTTTGAGTGACACTCCAATAGCATGGCCCGTCAATTTCCGCGGGGTTGCAGGGCCGCTATTCCGGGACGATTCTCGGTTTCCTTGTGAGAAATACGCGGTTCGGTTCGCGTATTGTGGGGATGTTGAGGATATGGGAATTATCTGGGATTGCCCTTGTCGCCGTTGCCGCTGGGTTATGCCATGTGGCAGCGGATGAAGCCACCAGCAACATGCCGCCCGCCGTGAGCGGTACCATGCCGCCCGACGCGGTGATGACGAAGATGGAAACCGCGGTGAAGCCGGACGTTCTCGCCGCGTTCAAGACCCAACACCCGGCGAAGTTCTGGCTGTTTGGCGAGGACCGCCAACTCGCCGTGCGCAGAACCATCATTCCGGCCCATTGGTTCGAGGATGGGGCGAAACAATTCCAGCAGTTCGCGGGAGTCGCCAGGCCGGGCGAGTTCTATGTGTTTCAGGTATGCCTGGTGCCGGGTGAGGAAACCCGGCCGTTGGATTGCAGGGTGGTGTTTGAGTCGCTGCCGGGCGCGGAGACGGTTGTTCTATCAGGCACGGATTACGGCAACGCCCGGAAGGGCGAACGCCGGTTGTTCTTCAACTACTTTGAATATGGCAGGATTCCGGATGAGCCGGTGAAACCCATCTGGGTCGGCCTGCAAATCCCGGAGAACGCAACTCCAGGAATCTATCAGGGACAGGTGTTGTTCCGGAAATCGGTTTTCCCAAGCAGCATCGACGCGATCCTGAATCACGGCGGCGAGCCGCCGAGCTACGAGCACCTCACATTTTCCATCCAGGTTGAAGGCGAACCCGTGAAGGAATCCGGCACCGGCGATGGCTGGCGGCTCGCCCGCCTGAAATGGCTCGAATCGAAAATCGGCGATAGCGAGACAGACGTGACGCGCCCGTTCACTCCGGTGAAAGTGAACAAACAAAGCCGCACACTGGACATCCTGGGCCGCCGCATCACGCTCGGCCCTAACGGAATTCCCGCGCAGTTCACCAGTTATTTTTCCGGCAGCAACACCCATGTTCTAACAACAGGCCGGGATGCCTTTGTCGCGCCGCCAAAACTGGAATGCATCGTTGAGGGCAAGGCGGTCAAATGGCAGACGACGCGGTTTGAAATGGGCAAACCAACACCCGTAGCCGCGAGTTGGGAGGCGGTTAGCACTGGAGGAGGGTTTAATTTGGAGGTGAAAGGGAAGTTGGAATATGACGGCAACCTGCGTTTGCAAATGAAACTCATCGATGTGTCCGGCCGGGGTGACTGGATCACGGGCGAAGGCACCAAAGTCGATGAGGTGCGCTTCGTGGTGCCGTGGAAGAAGGATGTCGTGAAGTATGCGATGGGGCTGGGCATGCAAGGTGGCCCGTGCCCGGACAAATACGAATGGAAGTGGGATGTAGCGAAACATCAGGACGCGATCTGGATGGGCGACGCGAACGTCGGCGCGATGCTGCGCTTCAAGGATGGACACAATTTCAACCGACCGCTGATCAATGCCTATTACGACTTCAGGCCACTCGCGCTGCCGGGATCGTGGGGCAGCGGCGGAATCCGGATCGCGCATGAGGACAAAGCCGTGACGCTGACCGCATCGTCCGGACCCACGCGGGTCAGGCTGTTGGGAAAAGGCGAGGGCGGACTATCATTCGACATCGACTGGTATTTCACGCCCTTCAAGCCGCTCGACGTGAAACAACATTTCACCGACCGGTTCTATCATTTGAACCAAGGCGCGGCGCTTGAGGACACCGCGAAACTCAAGGCCGAGGGCGCGAACATCGTTGAGATCCACCACAACCGGCTCTGCAATCCCTATATCAATTATCCCTACAATGACGAGTCGTTCGGCCACCTGCAGGAGTTCGTTAGAAAGGCCCATGCCGATGGCGTGCGGGTGAACCTCTATTACACCACCCGCGAGTTGACGCAAAACCTGCCCGAATTCTTCGCCCTGAAGAGCATGGCGGGCACCATCATCCTGCCACGCAAGGACGGCGTCGCCTGGCCGGTCACCAACCGCAGCGGCCCGCACCCGTGGCTCATGCAACACGTCGGCACCGACATCGTGCCCGCCTGGCGCGAAAACCTCAGGTTTCCCGAATACCAACAGAAACTCGACCTCGCGGTGATCACCACGCCCGACTCGCGCTGGAGCAATTTCTATCTGGAGGGACTCGATTATCTGGTCAAAAAGGCCGGCATCGACGGCCTCTACATCGATGACACCGCGCTTGACCGCAAGTCGATGCAACGCGCGCGCCGCATCCTCGATGCCGATGGCAACACCGGCCGCCGGGTGAACATGCATTCGTGGAATCATTTCAACAGCCTCGCCAAATGGAGTAACAGTTCGATCGCGTTCATGGAACTCTATCCGTATTACGACGGGCTTTGGCATGGCGAGGGATTCAATGCCAATTCATCGCCCGAATTCATGTTGGTGGAGATGTCCGGCATTCCCTATGGGCTGATGAGCGAAATGCTCGATCATCCGAATCCCTGGCATGGCATGGTCTTCGGCATGCGCAGCCGCTGGCCATGGAGCGGCGACCCGCGCAACATCTGGAAACTCGAGGACCGGTTCGGCATCGCGGATGCGGATTATACTGGTTGGTGGGATCCCGCCTGCCCGGTGAAAACCGGCAACCCGCTGGTCAAGGCGTCGGTCTATCGGAAATCCGGCAGATCCTTGATTGCCCTGGCCAGTTGGGCACCGGGCGAGACCGCGGTGAAGCTGACCATCGATTGGCATGCCTTGGGGCTGGCGCCACAGAAGACCACCTTGTGGGCACCGGCATGCGAGGGCTTTCAAAGCGAATGTGTCTTTGCCGCGGATGGTCCCATTCTTGTGGCACCCGGCAAAGGCTGGCTGCTCATCGCCGACGAACAACCGCGTCCGGTCACTCCGCCAGAAGTTTTCGTTGATCCATTCCGCGGGCAACACCGGAACGGTGGCATCACTTCACTGACCGCTGCAATTACCATGGAACGACTCTAACATTCTGTCACGCAACACGCACAACACAGGCATATTATGGAAATTGCCACGCGTGGCAGTTTTTCCAGTTAGACGCGGCAGCCACGTTCACATCTCCTCAGGGCGCGGTGGTGACCTTGAGGCGGATGAAGCGGTGGGTGGCGGAGTTGATAGGAACGGTATCCCGGACGCGGAGTTCGTTGGGCGGACTGTCCGGATCGATGACGGTTTGGTCCGAATTCCACGACGGCGACGCGAGATCGCCGCAGACTTCCACGGTGTAGATGAGATTGGTGGCCGCCGGGTTTTTTGTCACGGTAAGGCGGAGGTATTGCTTGGTTCCGACGATTGCCAAATCGGTGACGAGCGGGTTGATGTTGGCCTGCAACGGGTTGGTGCCAAGCGCGAATTCCATGAGGTTGGAAATGCCATCGCCATCGGCGTCGGCGTTGGCGCTATTGGCGCCAGGGTTGGCATTGCCGAAATTGGCGGTTTCCCAAGTATCCAAGATGCCGTTTCCGTTGGCATCGGGATTGAATCGCACGTATGCCAGTATGAGATTGTTGCCGGACTGTTGGATGCTCCATGTGCCATGGCCGGTAGTGAAACCGCTGGTATTGATAGAGAATTTCGCGGGATCATAACCCGCGATCACGGATGAACTCCGGATTAGGGTGAATGACGCCGCGGTTTCCGCGAAGTGGGCGAGAGTTTGTTCGCTGATTTGGATCGTGATTGGATTGGTGGCGGTGGCCGTGATGTTAAGCGCGTTCACCGTGAGCAGGTCATAACCGGTGCCAGCAGTGCCAGTCCAATCGGCAACCTGCCAGGCAATCGAGGATCCCGGTGTCAGCGTGAGTGTGTTGCCGATGGTCAGGTTGCCGACCCCGTCGGCACCGGGGGCCAGGGTTCCGCTGTTAGAAACCGTGCCGGCGATGGTGCCGGCCCCTGCCAGGATGGCACCGGTGGCGACGGTCACACCCGTCCCTGCGACCAGCGAGCCGTTCACCGTTAGTTTGCCCGCGCTGATGTTTGTGGTGCCGGTGTATGTGTCCGCACCGCCAAGGGTGACCGCGCCTCCAGCGACTGTCAGACTTCCCGCGCCGGTAATGACATTGGCGACGTTGGCGATGGCATCGAGCGTGAGGGTGGCGCCCGTGCTGATGCTTATGTTGTGGGTATCGCCGATGACGAGGTTCGCGCACTGAAGCGTACTGCTCACAGCTACGGCGGCTCCCAGCGCAGAGGTCAGACTGATGGTTCCGGTGCCGGCGTTGATGGTCCGCCCTCTGAAAACCACCCAGCCTGCCGAGTTAATGGTATAATTTCCATTGCCAGTGGTGTCGGTGCCGGGCCCCAGGAGGCCGTTAATAAAACCCGCCGTGGTTTGCAGGGTGACGTTGTAGGGCAACCCACCGGAGGCAGTGAATGTGCCCGGGGATTTTAATCCGCGGCTGCGGCCAATCAGGGTCACGCTGCCATTTCCAGTCAGATTGCCGAGATTCAGGTCGGAGTCGTGTCCGCTGCTACCACCGCCGGTGCCTTTGAAAACCACATTGCCGAAAGTGCTGATAGATCCGGACCACGAGCCGGCAACGCCGCACTCGATGCCATAGGCACCGCCGGTTGCAGCCGTGCCGTCGAGCGTCAGGGTGCCGGTGGTGGCGGTGAAAATACCCGCGAGCGAAATGCCGTCGATGTATTGGCCGGTGCCGGTGGTGCCGGTGAAGGTGACGTTGCCGGTGGTTGCGATGTTGCGCAGGCCGTCGCTGGTGATGCCGGCCGACGAACTGCCAGTGCCCGTGACCGTTGCGTTGCCGGCGCCGGCAGCGATGATAAGGCTGCCATCCACCGACACGGTCGCGCCTGCCGCACTTAG
>Ga0118677_10007590_pt1 | contig 17822 bp, 17 predicted proteins | sample AliMusrvi5mmetaG_FD_86154 | JGI IMG/M metagenome (GOLD analysis project Ga0118677, IMG submission 86154) | reverse complement strand
TCGTGCCCGTTCACGACGCCGACGACGCGGTCGGCCGTCGGCGACGATGAGGGAGCGGCGGGGCCGCCGCAGGCAGCCAAAAAGGTAAAAGTATACCGTGTTCTCCGGCCGGCCGGGTTTTAGCGCCGGCGCGCGTGCCGTGCGCCCAGTTAACGCGCATCGCTGACTGCGGCCGACAAGGCAAACGCGCGGAGCGTTTGAGCGTTGCGCAAAAAACTTTTCCAGTCGCGAACCAATCGCGTGTAAGATGAGAATCGTTCTCAACATAATCCTGCACAAAGAGAGTGGTTTTCTCATGGGTTTTCCTGGCATCGAAGGGATAAAAAGCGTGTGCGCAGAGAAGCTGGACGCAACGCTGGATATGGCCGCTATCGGTGATGCCCTGACTGTAGAGCAGGTCAAGGCGCCGCATGGCGCACCCGAATGGGCGCGCTGGCTCGAAGAAATCGGTTTCATCGTCGGTGAAAGCGTGACCTTGATGGCGCGCGGCCTGCCCGGTGGAGATCCGTTGGTCGTTCGCGTCGGGCAGTCGACTTTCGCCCTGCGCCGCGCCGAAGCGGCCTGCGTGCGGGTAGTCATGGCCAGTGCGCAAGAGGGCAGGGCATGAATCAGGCGGTCATTCACGTCTATCCGAGCGGCCCCTTGCTGGCCCTTGTGGGCAATCCCAACTGCGGCAAGACCGCACTCTTCAATTTGCTCACCGGAAACCGGCAGAAAGTCGCCAATTATGCCGGCGTCACCGTCGAGCGCAAGGAGGGCCGCATCGTCACGCCGGCCGGCAGGACGCTGCGCGTCTTGGACTTGCCGGGTGCCTACAGCCTCTATCCGCGCTCGCCCGATGAACGCGTGACCTGTGATGTGCTGTTCGGCCGGGCGGCCGGCGAGAAACGGCCGGACCTCGTCGTCTGTGTGGTCGATGCCACCAATCTGCGGCGCAATCTGCGCCTGGCGCTGGCCATCAAGCGCCTCGGCCTGCCCTGCGTGGTCGCCCTCAACATGGCCGACCTCGCCGAGAAGCGCGGCATCAAGATAGCCGCGCAGGCCCTGGCCGCTGAACTCGGCATGCCGGTGGTCAGTACCATCGCCATTCAGAGTGCCGGCGCCGAACCCCTGCTCGCGCTCTTTGACGATCTGCAGTTCTGGCCTGCGCGTGCGCCGCTCGCGCAGGCCGCAGTCGCCGCGCAGGCGGCCGCGGCGTACAGCAATGCCGCCGATCATCTCGCCGTACGCAGCATCCTGCAGCGCCTCGGCCTCGACGAAGTGGTGCCGCATGCGGCGAGCGATCGCATCGACCGCGTCGTGCTGCATCCGCTGATCGGGCCGCTGCTCCTCTCGCTGGTCCTCTTCCTGGTATTCCAGGCGGTCTTTTCCTGGGCCGCAGCGCCGATGGCGCTGATCAAGACGCTGACCGCCAGCCTCAGCGCCGGCATCGGTGCGCTGCTGCCCGAAACCTGGCTGAAGAGCCTGATCGTAGACGGCGTCATCGCCGGCGCCGGCGGTTTCATCGCTGGCGCGCTCACGCGCTATTTCCACGACAAAGGCTTTACCCGTATTCGCGCGATCGACCGTAAACCAATTCCGCAATGGTACCAGCGCGTGCCGGGGGTCGAGTCGATCTCGATGGACCTGAGCGTGCAGGAGAACGCGGTCAAGGCTGTCGAGGGCGCAGTCGAGGTATACAACCTGGCCGCTGACATGGGCGGGATGGGATTCATCGAGAACAACCGCGTGGACTGTCTGCGCAGCATCCTGATCAACACGCACATGATCGAAGCCGCCTATCGCGCCGGCGTGACGCGCTTCTTCTATTCGTCGTCGGCGTGCGCCTACAACATCACGCTGCAACAGGACCCCAACGTGCGCGCGCTCAAAGAGTCCGATGCCTACCCAGCCATGGCTGAGCGCGGTTACGGCTGGGAGAAGCTGATGAGCGAGATGTTCTGCCAGGAATACACCGCCGAACGCGGCCTGGAAACGCATATCGCGCGCTTTCACAACGTTTTTGGCCCGTGCGGCACCTGGTTCGGCGGGCGCGAGAAAGCCCCGGCAGCGCTATGCCGCAAGGCCGTCGAGGCGCTTGACAGCGGCAAATACGAGATCGACATCTGGGGCGACGGCCATCAGACGCGCAGCTTCATGTACATCGACGACTGCGTCTATGGCATCGACCGCATCATGCACAGCGACGAACTGATCGCCACACCGATTAACCTCGGCACCAGCGAACTCGTCTCGATCAACCAACTCGTGGACTACATCGAAGAAATCGCGGGCATTACGATGAACCGCACCTACAAGCTGGACGCCCCGCGTGGCGTGGCCGGTCGCAACAGCGACAACACCTTCATCAAACAGATGCTCGGGTGGGAACCCAGCACGCCGCTGAAGGAAGGACTGAAGACCACATACGCGTGGATCAAAGAGCAATACAACGACCGCAAGGCCGGCAAAGCCGTTGTGCGTGACTAAGACGCGAATGATGTCAGACTTCTCCAAGAAGTCTGACATCTTCGCGCAAGCGAGGACTATCGTGGATATCACTGATGTCATTGGCCGTATGCCCTATCGCATGGCGCTGGCGGGTGGATGGATCGACCAGCCATTCACCTCGCGCCTGAACCCCACCTCGCCCGGCTCGATGGTGGTGGTTGGCCTGGAGCCCACACTGCGCTACATGGATCGCTGCGGGATGGCCACCTCGACGCGCCGAATTGCGATGCAACTGTGGGGCGATGCTCTGCCCGATCGCGATCCGGCGGAACTGGTGCGCGAGCTATACAACGCCGAGAACCGCGACAAGCCAGAGCCGTCGGGCGCACAGGACATGGCTGGGTTGATCTATCCCGGCGTCAACCGGCTGGACTTCGACGCGGACGTCGAGGGCGGGTACTTCCCGTGTCACGTTGAATCCAACAATGACCCAGACGTGGCGCGCTGGCTGGAGCGGGTCATCCACCTGATCCCCGTGACGCCGCGCGCTGACGGCTACAACCCGCTGGAGGTCAAGAACCTCGACCGCGAGTGGATCCGCCGTCTGGGCCAGACCGGCAAGGACTGCTACGACGCCATCCTGGCCAAAGACCTGCGTGGCTTGGGCGAATCGATGAACGAGTGCATGCGTTGCTGGGAGGCGATCCTGCCGGGCACGGTGCGCCACTCGACGATCAAGATGGACCTGGTTGGGCTGCTGCATTATTATCAGGCGCATTACCCGGGCGCGATGTATTCGGGCTGCGGCGGCGGGTATCTGTTTGTCGTGTCAGAGACCCCCGTCCCCGGCGCGTTCAAGGTCGCTGTCCGTGTAAAGCAATAGAAATCCCTTGCGAGGGGTGCGGTGCTAAAACGTCATCCGTATAAGACCCCTCACAAGGTTGATTGACAAGGATTTTGACAAGGACTGAGGAAGAATGAACAAACAAGTCGCAGTCAGCGGCAGCTTTGACGACCTGCGCTCGCGGCACGCGCGTTTCCTCGAAGAAGCTGCAAAACTCGGCGAGGTCACCGCACTCCTGTGGTCGGATGACGCTATACGCCTGCACACCGGAAAAGAGCCAAAGTTCCCGCTGGCGGAGCGCCTGTACTTCGTCCAGGCCATTCGCTACGTGTCGCGGACCTCCGTCATTCCCGCAAATGCCGGAATCCAGTACCTTGACACTATCGCCAGCGGTCTTCCCGATCTATGGGTTGTAGATGAGGCTGGGCACTCACCCGACAAAGCAGCATGGTGCAAACAAAAAGGGATCGGGTATCACGTGATCCCCGACGATGCCTTGCGCGGGTTCCCCCTGGTGAACATCAAGGCGAGCGCATCGGATAAACCAAAGGTGATCGTCACCGGCTGCTACGACTGGCTGCACTCCGGCCATGTGCGCTTCTTCGAGGAAGTGTCCGGGCTGGGCGACCTGTATGTCGCTGTGGGCAACGACGCCAACGTGACGCACCTGAAAGGCCCCGGGCACCCTTTGTTCTCACAGGACGAACGGCGCTATATGGTGCAGGCGATCCGCTACGTGCATCAGGCGCTCATGACGTCGGGCATGGGTTGGATGGACGCCGAGCCGGAGATCGCATGGTTGAAGCCGGAGATTTACGCGGTGAATGAAGATGGCGACAAGCCCGAGAAGCGCGAGTTCTGCGCGGCGCACGGGTTACAGTATGCCGTGTTGAAACGGGCACCGAAGGAAGGACTGCCCCGGCGCGAGAGCACCCAGCTGCGCGGGTTCTAATGCGGCCGTATTAGTCACGACATGGCGTATGGTATCGACAAGTCGGCATCCAACCTTACCATGTCGACTGCCAGTGCCCCTGCCTTTTGGATCTCTGTTTGCGCCGCCGGCGTAAAACCACGCCGGGCGAAGAAGATATAACTGACCTGCCAGTCCGATCCCGCGCCGTCAGCGGTCATGTCAAGAAGCAACTTAGGGGTCTTGACGTCGATCAGATCCAGCACCACCTGCCGATCAATTCTGTCCTCCGTCCACTTGCATTCGCCGACGAGGATGCGTCGTTCGGCCCAGTTGATGGCAACCACATCCACCTGCACCTGTCTGCTCCAATGCTGACCGATCACTTCGGGCTTCAGCGGCAATCGCCCCAGCAGACCCTGCTGCCGCACCCATTGTTGTGCGAGTTGTACAAATGCAGTCCTGCCCACAAATGCTCGCAGGTTCGCGCGGACGCGCGCCAGTTTCGCTTCGCGGTCATCTACCGGCTCTCCCGGGCGAGGGGCGAGGAATTCGAAATAGAAACGAAAGAACGCATCGCTCAGATGATATCGACCACGCCTGACGATGCGGATACGGCTGGGTGGAATGGTCGCTGGAAGCCGGCGTTCGACAATCCGCAACTGCTGCAGGCGCGCCAGGTATGCCGTCAGGTTGTTCTTGCCGACCAGCGCGTCATGGCTGATCTCATCGAGCGTCGCCTTGCCGTTGCCAATCGAGCGGATGATGGCCAGATAGGTGTGAATGGTTTCCAGTTCGTCATACAGAAGAAAGAGCGGCTCAGCCGTGAACATCCCACCGGGACTCAGCACCACCTGCCGGATGTTCTCGATTAGCCCCAACTCGGGATTCAGCCAGTCGAGGTACGCGGGCACACCACCAACCATGGCGTAAGCCGCAATTCGTTCTTCAGCGGACCAGCCCGGCAGCGCCTCCTTCAGCACGCCAAAGTCGAACGGCTGCACATGCCACTGCCCCGTCATGCGGCCAAACAAAGGCGATCCCCCGGTCATGATGGACTCCATGGTGTGCACGTGAGAGCCACATAATGCGATTGACAGATTGGTGTTCCGGTAAACGGCATCCCACGCGTGTTGCAGCGACGAGAGCATTGCTGGGTCGGACTCGGATGCATAGGTTATTTCGTCCAGGACCAGGATGCGGCGCGGTGCGTCTTCCGCACCCAGCCCCCAGTGCCGGGCCAGCCACTGCCACAGTTCTGACCATGCCGGGAAGTTTGGCGCGGCGTCAAGACTGACGCCCAGCGCCTGGGCCGCGAGCTTCTTTCGCTGCAACGCTGCCGGGTCTTTTTCGAATGACATATACAGCGTCGGAAGACCTGTCTGCCTGGACCATTCCTGCAAAAGCAGCGTCTTGCCCACGCGTCTGCGACCATAGATCAGCAGCAGGTTGGCAGGCGTGGGATGCCGGCGATTCAACGTGCTGTTCAGAAATTCAATCTCGCGAGCTCTGTCCAGGAATTTCATTTTATACCTACGCAGATTATTATAATCCTAATAGGTGTTACTGATTTCTTGCTTTACCTGCGCGGGACGGCGCCCGTGCGCTACGAGGTGACTTGTGATTGAGGTTGAGGCCGATGCGCGGGCGCCGTCCCGCGCACTACCGACGCCACCAGGCTTGGTAGGTGTGCACGAAAGCGTCGAAGAATTGGCGGGCGGCAGGCGGCAGTGGGGCAAGGTAGTCGGGCGCAAGAAACCACGGCTGGTTTGAGAAGTAGTCCTGATAGGGCTCCGATGTCCGGGTGTAAGTGAGCATCAAGGTGCGGCGCAGTTTGTCGGCGTGATAGCGGCCGCGGTGGATGCCAGAGGGGTTGAACAGGATGGCATCGCCAGGTTCGACGGCCAGCCGGAGCGCGCCGGGCATGGCATTGGAGCGGTTGTTCTTCCAGCCATCGCCCTTGCGAATGGCGTACTCTTCCGGTGTGTCCCAGCGCAGGTGCGAGCGGGGGATGAACTCGATGTCAGCGCTTGGCGCGAGCGCGATCTGCAACTGCATCCCGAAGCCGTCGCGACCATGGGCGGCAAGAAATGCCTTTTCGGCGTCATCGTCAGGCGTCGTAAACTGTGAGTCGCGGTGCCAGTCGCCATCCTTGCTGGTGAGCAGCGGATTGAAGAACAGGCTGGTGCAGCGGAACAGCGGTTCCTCGCCGAAGATGGTGCGCGCAATATCGAGCACACGCGGATCGGCAACCGCGTCCATCAGTTCGCAGAACCAGTCCATGTGATTCGCGAAGTAACCCGGATGATTCAAATGGCGCATCACCGTAGCATCCGGGTCGCCTCCGGGCTTGCCCGTCGCAGCGACGTCGGGATTGGCGACGCGCCATTGATCAAGGATTGGCTCGCAGATCGCGCGCAGTCGCAGCGCACGCGCCCGGTCGATCAACTCAGGAATGACGAGATACCCTTCTGCCTGCCACTGCTCTTGCAAGTCCATGCACATCCCTTTATTCACCTGGTTTTGCTAACGCAGTATAGCCGGTAAGAGCGTGCGGCGCGGCGGGACATTCGTGGCTCCCTGACTATTGAACGCGAAAGACAACGGATCGGCGATCAATGTTGAGGTCGTCATGAGCAGGCAGAGCCTTTAGGCGGTGAAAGCCATCTGAAGGTGCACTTGGGTGTTTGGTGTAACATCCAAGTAAAGGCATAACTCGTCTGTGGATATGCCATCCTGAGCAAGAACTTCACCAACTATATTGATTATTAGGATGTGTGTCGCGATCGACAGGTGGGACACACTCTCTATGAGTTCAGAGAAAGGTAGATATCCTATTATTCCTAGTGTCCGTATGAACAAGGCCATCCCGCCCATCTCGTTTCTTCTGCGCCACCTTTTTGCGTCACTCGTAAGCATTGTATGGCCGCCAATCGCAACTGTGATTGCCTATGTGGTGCTGTTATTGGTCGCAATAGTTACTCACTCGGACATGGGTGGACCCGTCGCACTTCCATTCTGGGCATTTGCCGTGTTATTGACGAGTGCCATTGCCACAGTCACATTGCTATTCCCTGCGACTTCGCTTGCAGAACTGATCACTCACCGTATGGGTAAATCGCGGCATCTGGTTCAGATACCTCTGTCCACCTTGATTCTGGCACTTCTCATCATGCTTTTATCTGCGGTTGTCGCTCTTGTGAAAAAGGCGCAGAACGATACGTATGATTGGTTCGCAGTCGCGGCTATTGCCTTCCTGGTATTGACCATTCCTCTAGGTGTTTACTGGTGGACAATGAAGATTGCGCAAACCACTGTTTTTATGATCCTCACATTTGCAGCACGGATATTTCGATCGCGAACCGACAATACTGTGAGTTATTGAGTTTTGATAGATGAATGTCGCATCACTTATAACGTCAAATAGCTGGTGTTCAACTGTTTTGCGTTATTTGGTAACGACATACATTATTCAAAACTCAATAATAGTGCTGTAACCCACTGTATAACCCGGCATACCATCGGCGAACGACAGCGTGGTCTTGTCCTTCAGCTGCCTAGCGTCGGCGTCAACGTAACCATTTTGGTTTCAAAGTGAAAATCAGCCATTGGGTTTGATCACCACCCGCACGCCTTCGCCAAAGCCGTCGAGATTATCAAGCGCGGCGTTGATCTCATTGGCGTCGAGCGGGATGCTGCGCGTGATCACCTGCGACAGGTCGATTTTCCCCATCGTTGCCAAAGCGATCAGCAGCGGGATTTCTGACGCGAGGTGATCCGACACGCCGATGATCTCGGCCTCGCGGTTGATCAACTCGTGATACGGCGTAACGTCGAAGGACTTTTGCGTGATACCGGCCAGCGCTGCGCGCCCCTGGATCGCCAGCGACTGCACCGCCTGGCGCATTGTGGCAGGCAGCCCGATGAGTTCGACGGCCACATCTACACCGCGGCCAACCGTGCGGCGGCGCACCTGGATAGCCGCGTCCTCTGGCCTGGCGTCGATGGGTTGCGCGCCGAAGCTTTGCGCCAGTGCCAACCGTGTGGGGTTGATGTCCACTGCGTATACCGCCAGCGCGCCCAGCCCAAAGGCAAGCTGCACCGCCGACATGCCCAGCCCGCCCACGCCAAACACGGCGACGGTTTCGCCCGGCTTCAGGCGCGCCTTGCGCAAGGCGTGCAATGCCGTCGCTGAGGAACACATCATGATGGCCCCGGCCTCAAAGGGAATTTCGTCAGGCAGGGCGAAAACGCTCCGCGCCGGCACGGCGATGTGCTCGGCGTACCCGCCGGCGCGGTGTTTGCCGATCATCGCGCCGCTGGTGCAGAACTGCTCCTGACCCGCGTTGCAGTACGCGCAATGCCCGCAGGTAACCAGGTAATGCAGACAGACGCGGTCGCCCTGCTTGAGGTGCGTCACCGCATCGCCAACTGCCTCAATCACACCGGCCACCTCATGCCCCAGGGTCATCGGAAGCGGCGTCACCGGCGATGTGCCGGCGCGGTAGTGCGCATCAGAATGACAGATGCCCGCAGCCATGACGCGCACGAGCACATCATTCGGCCCAATCGTCGGGAGCGCGACTTGCTGCGCCTCCAACGGTTGTCCTGTTTGAATTAATTGAATCGCTTTCATCAGCACATCCACTACTTTCGCCCGTAGTCGGCGGGGATTTCGCCCCACTCCTCGGTCTCCCATTTGAGCAGCTTGTTCTCGTACTTGTTGCCGCGCAGCCACTTCTCGGCCTGGTCGATCATCTTGAACAGGATGGCGTTATCGGGCGTGTGGTCAACCGTCGTGCGGCATTTGCCCGCATGCACCCAGCCGATGGCGACCTTCGAATCCGAGTACACGGACGTCGCGTTGTGCTGCTCTTGCAGCCACATCAGCGCGTGCACAATTGCCAGAAATTCGCCGATGTTGTTCGTGCCGTCGGGATACGGCCCGCGCTTGAACACCTCCTCGCCAGTGCTCGTGTGCCGGCACTGGAATTCGAGGTTTCCCGGATTGCCACTGCACGCGGCGTCGACGCAATAGCTGTCGCGCAGGTAGTTGCCGGTTGGGCTCTTCCTGGCCGGCTTCGCGCCGCCAGCAGGCGCCGCCGCAACGTGTTTTGTGTGCGACTCCTTGAACGCGGCTTCGGCCTGCGGTTTGCTCTCAAAAGCCTTGTACTTCGCATCGGCAAACCCATCTACCTGCGCCTTGCAGTCGTCCCAGCTCAGGTAGATGCCGGGCTTGCGCCCTTTCCACACCACGTAATACTTTTGTGCTTTCGCCATAGATTACTCGAAAGATTACTCAAACCATGTCGTGCCGGGGTACTGATACTGGCGCGCCACGGTCTCATCCAGTTCCAACCCGATGCCTGGCCGATCGGTCGGCGTGATGTAGCCGTTCTTGATGATGTCTTCCTTGTCCGTGATGATCGTCGACCAGTAGTCGCGATGCAGCCAGTGGAACTCGATCACCATGAAATTCGGCACTGTGGCGCACACGTGACACGAGGCCATCGTTCCGATCGGGGAGGCTACGTTGTGCGGCGCGAACGGGATGTAATAGATCTCGGCCAGGTTGGCGATCTTGCGACACTCCGACAGGCCGCCGCACTTGGGTATGTCGGGCATGATGATATCGACCGCCTGCTTCGTGATCAATTCCTTGAAGCCGTGGCGCAGATACAGATTCTCGCCGGCGCAGATCGGTGTGGTGGTCGAGCGCGTAATCTCGCGCATGGCGTCCACGTTCTCCGGCGGCACCGGCTCCTCCAGCCACATCAGGTGGAACTGCTCGCACGCCTTCGCCAGTCGGATTGCGCTGGGCATATCCAGGCGCGTGTGCACGTCCGCCGCAACCGCTATATCCTTGCCCGCCGCGGTGACCGCCATGTCGATGAGCTTGAGCATCTGGTCGTGCTCGCGTTCGCTGGCCGTGTAGTTAAACGGATCCTTGTTCGGGTCGCCGCCATCCACGTCGATCTTGAACGCGGTGAACCCGCGCTCCAGCACGTCATCGACGACCTTTTTGACCTCGCCAAAGTCCATGCCGGGATCGACCTGGCAGTCGGCATAGACGCGAATCTTGTCGCGGAACTTGCCGCCCAGGAGCTCATACACCGGCGTCTTCAGCGCCTTGCCTTTCAAATCCCATAGCGCGATTTCGATGCCCGTGAGCGCGGTGATCAACGCGCCCGCAAAACCGCCGTCGAAGACATGGCGCCGCCGGATATCCTCGAAATGCGCATCGATGCGGAACGGGTCCTTGCCGATCAGGTAATGGCGCACTTCGTGAATGATGGCGATGGCCTGCACGCCGCCGTGCACGCACTCGCCAATCCCGGTAATCCCGGCATCGGTCTCGATCCGGACCCATAGATGCATGCCATGTCCGCTTGTGGCAGCCGTTTTTATCGCGGTGATCTTCATCAGTTTGATCTCCTGTCAGGTGAAAGACCGGACATGCTGACTCTGTGTCAGCCGCTGACTCTGCGTCAGCCACTTGCCCGGCCTGGTAAGTTAATGAGGGTAATGATTGACGAGAATGAGGAAGATGTCAAACAGGCATTTCGTCAGGCAAACCAAAGTGGCGCAGCCAGCGAGGATCCATGAAGCTGGTGATCGCAACCACACAGCCCACATCCGCCGCAATCGTCAACACCTGCAGGCCGAAGGCGCGATAGATGCCATGGTCATCGCGCTGATACAGCCCAAACGCGGGTTGGCCGTTCGATTGAACTGGCGCCAGTCGCCAACGGCCGGCGGCATCACCGCCAAAGGCAATGACCGCGAGGAAGTCGACTACCGCCGCGCGTCCCCGGAACCAGGTGGGCATGGGCGGCATGGAGAGGATCGCATCCTCCTGTAGCAGGTCGACGAGAGTCGTGATGTCAGCGGCCTCCCAAGCATGGACATAGCGGTTGAGCAATGCCAGAACCGTTGGGTCGGAGGGCAGACGCGGGGCAGCATCGAGCCCATCGCGGTGGTAGCGGCGCTCAAGCGTCTCGCGGGCGCGATGCAGGGCGCTATTCACCGCCGACAGCGTCATATCGAGCAAGTCGGCCACCTCGCGCGCCGGCCAATCCAGCACATCGCGCAAGATCAACACTGCCCGTTGACGCGGCGGAAGCGCCTGTAGCGCGGTCATGAAAGCCAGCGTCACGCTTTCCCGGACGGCGTAGCGCGCCTCTGGGCCGCTGGCCGACTCAGCCATCATGAGCCACTCATCGGGGTAGGGTTCCAGCCAGACCGGTTCGGCAATCGGTCCCGCAGGTGGCGAAAGCGGGTCAGCGGGCCCCTGGTATGGCTGCACCAGGAAGCGCTTCGGGTGCTTCTGAAGCGCATCGAAACAGGCGTTTGTGGCGATCTTATACAACCACGCGCGGAACGACGAGCGTCCCTCGTAGGTGCTCAACCGCCGCCACGCGCGTAGAAAGGTCTCCTGGACGATGTCCTCGGCGTCGTGCAGCGATCCCATGATGCGGTAGCAGTGCGCCTGCAACTCGCGCCGATACGGTTCGGTGAGCCGGCCAAACTCGGCGTGGTCGCCCCGCATCGCCGCCGCCACTCGCGACGCCGTTCCGGGTTCACCTCCGAGAGTGATTATTTGCTTGTCCGCCAGTTCCGTCATCCACATGCTCCTTGAATATGACATCCCCCATCATATATGACGGCGAAGAGGCTGAAAACTGTGCGGTCATGGAATTGATGGTTGCGATGATCTCTATGACAATGCAGCAAGACGTGTTGCGCTCCATGCTATATTGTCCTCATGAAGCTACTGATCGAACACTGTGACCTACTCGACCCGCGCGCGCCGCGCACGCGCAGCGCACGCGCGGACCAGTCGATTCTCGTCGACGGCATGCGTATCACCGCCATCGGAGACGCCGCCGACATCGCCATGCAGGCGCAGAACCAGCCCGGCCTGCAGGTTATTGATGGGCGCCATCATCTCGCCATCCCCGGCCTGATCAGCGCGCACACCCATTCACCCGAGAACTTCCTGCGCGGCGCCGTCGAGCGCGATCCGCTGGAGCCATGGCTGGTGTGGCTGTACGGCACATGCGGCCAGCACACTGCGCGTGATCACTACCTGGCCGCGGCAATGAGCGCGATCGAGATGTTGTTGAGCGGTTGCACCGGTTCGCTTGATCACCTGTGGCATGGCGGGCCGTGGAGCTACGACATCCTCGACAGCACCATGCAGGCCTATCGCGACAGCGGCATACGGGCGACCGTCGCGCCGATGTTCGACGACCACGACTACGTCCTCGACGCCGGCGACGCGCTGGGTCATGACCTGCGCGCGTCAGTGTATGGCATCGCGCATGGCGCAGATGACGCCGCGCGCCGAGCCGTCCTGCTCGATAACCTCGATATCTTCGACGACTGGATGACCGACTGGCAGGGCGAGGCGAATGGCCGCCTGCAGACGTTCCTCGGTCCAGGCGCCGGCCAACTGGTGACAGCGGAATGTCTGCGGATGACACTCGATCTTGCGCGCAAACATGGCGCCGGAATGCACATGCACTGCGTGGAGACGCGCGTGCAGGACTATTGCATTCGCCGCGCGCACGAAGGCCGCACTGTGACCCAGTGGATGTACGACGAAGGCGTGCTGGGCGCCGATGTCACGCTCCCGCACTCCGTGTGGATTCGCAGCGAGGCCGACCTCGACCATCTGGCCGAGACTGGCGCGATACCCGTGCACAACCCGGCCGCAAACCTCAAACTGGGCAGCGGGTTGATGGCGTTGCGCGAGATGCTCGATCACGGCATCACAGTGGCGATTGGCGTCGATGGCGCGTGCAGCAACGACAACCAGAATATGTTTGAGTCGGTCAAACTCGCGGCACTCGCGCATAACCTTAAGAGCTACGATCCGAAGACATGGATCAGCGCGAAGGAAGCGGTGGACGCTGCGACTGTCGGCGGCGCGGCAGCGATGCTCTTGAAGGGCGAGGTTGGGGTGTTGCAGGCCGGAAAACTGGCCGACATCGTTTTGCTCGACGAGCATAGCCCGGTGCTGTCGCCGATGAACGACGCCTACAACATGCTGGCTTATTGCGGCGGCAGCGCGGCGGTAAAACACGTCATCGTTAACGGCGAGCACGTGGTGAAGGACGGGCGCATCATCACGTTCGATGCCGCTGCCATCGCGCAGGAGTTTCGCGAGCGCGTGGATCACTTCCCGTTCCGGCATGAGATCGATGACAGGACAAAGAAGGACGTCAAAATCTGCTACGCGTTCTGGTGGGACGTGATGAACCGCGTATCGAATGGAGAATAGCACAGAACATGACAAATGAGAACTCTGCAGAAAGCGCACAGAGGCGCATCGCGGACGATTTAATCGCCATTGGCCTGAGGCGCGGCGGCGTCGCCCTGGTGCACTCGTCGCTGTCATCTCTTGGGCACGTCCCTGGCGGCGCGGAGGCGGTGATACGCGGGCTGTTGCAGGCGCTTGGGCCAGAGGGCACGTTGCTCATGCCGGCGCTGAGTTACGAACACGCCAACGCCGCGCATCCCTACTTCGACGTGAGCCGCACGCCATCGAACGTCGGTCTGATCCCCGAAACATTCCGCGCGCGCCCCGGCACACTGCGCAGTGTTTGCCCTACGCACTCGGTGTGCGGGGTTGGGCCACTGGCGGCGCAATTGCTGGGCGAGCACCACCTGGATGACACACCCTGCGGCGCGCATTCACCCTATCGGTTGCTGCCGGAGCACAACGGCCAGATCGTCTTTCTCGGCTGCAATCCGCGCCGCAACACCAGCATGCACAGCGTCGAAGAGGTCGTCGTGCCACCTTACCTATGGGGGACGATGCTCAGCTATGAAGTCACGCTGGCGGATGGCACACACGTGAAGCGGACACAACTGTGCCGCAGCCACAACTTCGCCGGTTACGCCCAACGCTACGAGCGCGTCGTCGATCTGCTCTGCAAAGACGCCTACCACAGCGGCATGGTGATGTCGGCGCTGGTGCACATCCTCGACGCTGCGCCAATGTGGGAGGCGGCACTGGCGGCGTATCGCCTGAACCCACTCTATTTCGTGCAAGAACGTGGGACGGACACGGGAGATTAGAGATTAGAGATTAGAGATTGGAGATTGGAGATTGGAGATTGGAGATTGGAGATTGGAGATTGGAGATTGGAGATTGGAGATTGGAGATTGGAGATTGGAGATTAGAGATTGGCAGATGTAGTCAGGCCGGGCCATTTTCGGTGATGATTGCGTCGAGAAGGATGTCGTGCGGTTCGCGCGGCAGGTTGGCGACGTGTTGGAAGGAGAAGGCAATGCCGATTTTGGGCGCAGTGACGCGCGCCAGGAAGCGGTCGTAGAAACCAGCGCCATAGCCAAGCCGCAGCCAGCCTCGCTCATCGGGCGCGTCGGGCGCGGGAGCGAACGCCAGCAGCGGGACGAGCACCACGTCGATGAGCGCGATATCCACAGGGCGCATCACGCGCGGGACGCGCAAGCCGAAGCCGCCGATGTCGTAGGCGTCATCGGCCAGCGTATCGATCTCGCAGCAGACCGTTTCGGTGCTGTTGCGCGCGAATATCGGGGTCACTACACGCTTGCCGTGCGCCAGAGCGCCTTCGATGATCGGGCGCGTATCGATCTCGCTCTGGATCGACAGGAAGACATGCGCGACGCGCGCTGCCTGGTACGCCGGCAACTGGCTAATATGACGCCAGATCGATTCGCTCCACACGGCACGTTCTTGCGGGGATGCGGCGTCGCGACGCGCGCGCATTTGCTTGCGGAGGGCTTTCTTTTCCTGTTGTGGTTCCATCAGACACATTATCTTTTAATCCTTTTCACGTTCTTCACCGCTTCGCATTTCGATTATCTGGGGACTACCCATCAACCCCAGTAATCGTCGCTCATGTACTTGTAGCCCGCGTCCGGGAAGACGGTGACCACCACCCCGCTGGTGAGCCGGCTGGCGACGCGCAATGCGCCGGTTGCGGCCGCGCCAACCGAAGGGCTGACAAACAGCCCCTCCTCGCGCGCCATTCGCACGGTCATTTCCTGCGCGTCTTCGGTGCTGATCTCGATGTTCTCATCGGCCAGGCGCGGGTCGTAAATCTTCGGCAGGATTGCGGTGGGCATGTATTTCCAGCCTTCAATCGCCGCCATGGCTGAATCAGGCTGAAGCGAGATGCACTGGATCGCCGGGTTTAACTCCTTCAACCGCCGGCTCGTGCCGACAAACGTGCCGCTCGTTCCAAGGCCGGCCACGAAGTGGGTGATGCGCCCCTGCGTCTGCCGCCAGATCTCTTCGGCGGTCGTGCTGTAATGGGCGCGCCAGTTCGCGTCGTTATCGTATTGATTGGCATAGAAGTATGCCTCAGGCGCGGCTTCGTTAAGCTCACGCGCCTTGCGGATCGCGCCCGTCCCGCCAAGCATCGGATCGGTGAGCACCATCTCGGCCCCATACGCGCGCAGGATATGCTTGCGCTCACGGCTGACGTTAAGCGGCATGACGAGTTTCGTCCTGTACCCCAGCACAGCGGCGAACATCGCGTACGCAATGCCCATGTTGCCACTCGTCGCATCGAGAATGGCCTTATCCCGCGTGAGCCGGCCGTCGGCGATTGCAGTGCGGATGATATTCAGAGCAGCGCGATCCTTCACCGACCCACTCGGATTGAACCACTCCGCCTTGCCATACACTTCCACCGGCGCCGCCGCGCTCGCGACACGCTTCAGGCGCAGCAAAGGGGTATTTCCAACGCAGTCGCAGACATCACAGCCAGCAGTCATTGTCATGTTCAGTTGCTCTCCAGACATTTAATCAGTAATTGGAGCGCCGCATCCGCCGTGTGGCGCTTGTTGCTCACGCGGTCGCCGTTCCACTCAAACCGCGCCACCCGATCGATCAGCGGCGTGCTGACGCCAACGTACACCAGCCCGACCGGCTTATCGGGGCTGCCGCCGCCGGGCCCGGCAATCCCCGTCGCGCTCACGCCGACGTTCACACCCAGCGCGGCCCGCGCGCCGCGCGCCATCTCCAGCGCGCACTGCTCGCTGACGGCCCCCTGCTGGGATAGCGTTTCCGCGAGCACGCCAAGCGCCTGTTGCTTGATGCGGTTGTCGTAGGAAATGATTCCGCCGAGAAAGTAGGCCGAACTGCCCGCGCGATTGGTCAGTTCGTCGCCGATCAATCCGCCAGTGCACGATTCCGCCGTGCCGACGCTCCACTGCTGTTTTATCAGCAGTTCAGCAATGCGCTCATTCGCAACGGCGCGCCAGCGCCGCAGCAAGTCGTCGCGCAACACATCCAGCGCCTGGCGAGCAATCAGCCGTTCGACCTCCGGCAACTCAGGCGCAGCCGCCGCGAACTCATCCTCGTCCAGCACCTGCATACTGCCGTCGGGGGACATCCAGATGTCGAGGAGCAGGTCCTCCCATTCCAGTTGATCTTCCGTAAACCGCGCCGGTCGGGTGATATCCGCGTACCAGCCCTTGCGGTCACCCGCCGGCGTGAAAACCTCGAATATGTTGTGCCAGCGGTCGTTGTAAAACGTCTCGCGAAAGATGTCGCCCCGCTCGAAGATCACAAATCCCAGATTGACGGTCGGGCGCGTCCACGTCGCGCGAATGACAATGCTATGGTCGTCGCGCGACAATACGTCGCCGCTGTAAAGGAATTTTTCAATCCCGCGGTAATCAAGCTTGCGAATCAGCATGGCGCTATGCTACATCAGGCAAGCGAGATTGGAGATGAGAGATTTGGGATTGGAGATTGGAGATTGGAGAAAGGGGATGAGCCAGAGACGCGAACGCCTCTGGCTCATTTTCTTTCCAGTGCAGGACAGGAGGGACCCGCACCGGGGGGAAACAATATTATTCAGCTAGCCGCGCGCATCCACCGATTCACTGTGCAAAGGCGCGCGCTCGATAGGCCGGAATTTGAACGCCGGCAACACCCTGGACCCCAGGGTCACTTTGACGACCACTTTCTTGTTTGCCCGCAACAATTCCAATGTCACGGAGCTACCCGGTTTCCTGGCCATGACAATCGACGTCAAGGTGTTCTCCGCGTCCAGGCTCACACCATCGATGCTGCGCATGATGTCGCCTTCACGGACGCCCACTTTGCACGCGGGGCTATCAATCATGACCCGCCTTACAGAAACAATGACATCTTTCTGGGCAGGCAATTCGGCGCCGCCCTCCATCTGCCATTCAATCCCAAGGTAGGGAACTCTTCTCTCCGACGAATCCACTAATTACTCCATGACCAGCAAAGAATCTCAATGCTCAATCGCACAGGCCGGGCAGCCAATGTTTATCAGTCAGACCCATCCACTGAAACGTTTGTTTGCACAGGAGGAAACAAACAAACGCGCCGATAAACCTGGTTGCCCGACCTGTATGATCAAGCCGGAAAGCGCAATAGGGTGAGTGCTGTGCCTGGGTGAAGTGTTGCACTACCGATCTGTGACCACTATAGGGGACTCAGCTTAAGCGCAACTTAGATAAACCTATCAGATAAGTTAAACCAGGTTGGGACGATAGGCCGGAAGCGAGACAATAAACGACGTTCCCACCCCAACCGTGCTCTGCACCTCGATGCGGCCGCCGTGGTTCTGGATGACGGCGAGCATGCGGCCGTCGCGCCTGACT
>Ga0118677_10007589_pt1 | contig 17823 bp, 19 predicted proteins | sample AliMusrvi5mmetaG_FD_86154 | JGI IMG/M metagenome (GOLD analysis project Ga0118677, IMG submission 86154) | reverse complement strand
GTGCTGTTTCTCCGCAGTGTGGTCGCCAACTCTGCTGCGCGCAGTACCTCTTGGACGTCTCCATCAACGATCTTATTCATTACGGAAATATTCTTTTTCGAGGAAAGCTGGAGGAAAAGTTCCTCATCCCTCGGACTAAAGCGCTCCGGAAGAACTCTATTGACGATGACACTCGCGAGATCCACGGTTGTTTCTTCCTCTACCCGTTTTGCGAGAGCGAGTGTTTCAGAAACCGGCATCTCTTCGGGCGTCGTCACGACAACGAGTCCAGTTTTCGCAGGATCAGAGAGAATCTCCGACATCCAATCAGTTTGCGAACGGATCAGTCCCACTTTCACCAGACCCTGGATTGCTTGAGGAGCAGCTAAGAGTCCGACGATATGGCCACTGGCTGAACTATCGACGACGATCGTGTCGTAGTGCTGCTCGCGAACCTCGTAGCAAAGCTTCCCAATCGTCAAGATCTCCTTTACTCCTGGAGCAGCCGTTGCTACAAAGTCAAACGCCTTTGCAACTGGACTTATGCGCCCAACAATTGGAATCTTTAAGTTGATCCGTAAGTACTCTCGAAGTGATGCTTCGGTATCCATATTCATTAACCAGATACCGCCTGCCTGCACGGGCTGAAACCCAACATCTGATACTTCAAACGCTGCGGCTAAGTCACCTTTCGCGTCAATCTCGCAGGCTAAGACTTTTTTTCCTTGATTTGCGAGCAGCCGCGCGAGACCCGCTGCAATCGTGGTTTTCCCAACACCACCTTTTCCGGTGACGAAAAGTAAGGTGCGCTCTGTCAGTGGGGTTGCTCCCACGCTAGGCCTGCTCAGGCCTACGGTGCGCCGAAGCCAACTCGGCGATCTGAACTTGGAGCTCCAACTTCTACGTAGGCGACTTTGGCAGCCGGTACCGCGACACGACGTCCCTTTCGGTCAGTCAACCAAAGGACGGTTTCATTGCTCAATGCGGCCTCTATATCGGCCATGACGGCGCTTCGATCAGCATCTTCTTCTAACTCAATTTCCAGTTCTTTTGCCGTCTGTACGATCCCGATGCGGACATCCACGTCACGCTCTCCTTTGCTCGTGCCTTCACCAGGGATTGCCCCCGGTACACCTACGTTACAGGGGACAGGCAGAATGGTTGTCGTGGAGCACATAAACGACCTCACAGAGCGCAATGAGCGTTGGGCGGCAACCATGGGTGGATTTCGTCCTGAGACCCACCAGGAGGTCATCACGGCCCATGAAGACTCGATCGCTCGCATTGAAATTTCTGATCCGGATCATGGCGACCAGGGGGTTCATCGTCTCGCCCGAGAAGATCGAGAGGGCCTGTTAACTCCTGGGGCAACCAGAGCTCATGGAGCGGGCCAGCGAGCGGATGAGGAAGAACCTGATCCGTGGCGCACGTGCTTTGAGCGAGACAGAGATCGGATTCTCCATGCGTCATCATTCCGTCGACTGGCTGGCAAGACCCAAGTCTTTGTGTACCCTGACGACCATCAGAGAACACGACTCACCCACGCGTTAGAAGTTGCCCAAGTCGCGACTGGAATTGCACGCGCGCTTGGGCTGAATGTGGCACTGACCGAAGCAATCGCGTTGGGTCATGACTGTGGACATGGTCCAGGTGGCCACGCCAGCGAAGACGCGTTCGATCCATTTTTGCCAAACGGCTTTAACCATGCCCCTTGGGGCGCGGACGTCTCACTTGTTTCTTTAAATCTTTGCGTTGAGACACTCGACGGCATTCGCAACCACTCATGGTCTCGACCTGCGCCATCAACTCCTGAAGGAGAAGTTGTGAGTTGGGCAGATCGGATAGCTTACGTCTGTCATGACTTTGAAGACGCCGTGTCTACCGGAATTGTGACACCTGAGCAGCTTCCCCAGGGTGTGGCCGATCTCTGTGGGAGTCGTCGGGGTCAGCAGCTTGGCACCTTTATTGATGCCATGGTGGCAACAACACTTCGTCATGGAACGATTGGGATGGATCCAGAGCACGCCCAAGCGCTTGCAGCGTTTCGAGCCTTTAACTACGAGTCCATCTATCTTCGTCGCGAATCGCGCGACCAAGCCAACGCCGTTATTGAAGTTCTGACCTCGCTCGTTGAACACTTCATTCAACACCCCAACACGATTCCAGAAACCGTGGCCCAGGGTGGTCTACTTCCAGGTGAGGCTGCTGCAGTACAAGCGGCAGTGAGCCATGTGGCCGGCATGACCGACCGGTATGCGTTTCGGTCGGCCGTGGCGCTCACTGGCTACAACCCAGACCGACTCCCCCTAGGGATCGACCCTTAAAAATCTTGACGCCGTCATTCGTTAGAGACCCAGTCGAGGAGGGTCTCCCCCATCCATCCACTCCATGCGTCGTTTCGTGGTCGCCAGAGCCAAACTCTGATGCGGAAGAATCCAGAAATTCTCATTCGTCAGAGCGCGTGTGACTTGTTCGGCGACAACGCTTGGTTCGATGCCCGAGAGAACAGCTTGGCGCGCAAAGTCCCCGATCGCTTTGGTTTCTGGCTGATCGCTCCAGGATGCCAACTCGGTTGGGATATTTCGTTCTGATTCGTGAATCCGTGTTTTCACAAATGCTGGACAGAGCACTGAACAGTGAACATCTGAATGTCTCATTTCAAGCTCATAAAAAAGAGACTCGGACAGACCCACCACCGCAAACTTCGACGCGCAGTAGGGGCCCATTCCTGGGACCCCACCCAAACCCGCCAAGGAACCGGTATTGATGACGTGACCTTCATTTTGTTCCAGCAGGAGCGGCATAAACACAGAGATGCCGTTCACGACTCCGTCGACATTCACCCCCATCACCCAGTCCCAGACAGCTGGTGGCGTATTAATTACTGATCCACCACCCACACCTGCATTATTGAAAACAATATGAACCGCTCCGAAGCGCGCAAGTGCTGCATCTCTCACCGATTCAACATCGGTCAAGTTTGCGACATCGCTTTGAACGCCAATGACAGTGGCCCCATCGTTCGATAATGAAGCGACAGCTCCTTCTAAAGGCTCCTCTTCAATGTCAGCAAGAACGAGGTTGATGCCTTCTTTGGCAAATTGTTTCGCCGTTGCGAATCCAATGCCACTTGCTCCACCGGTAATCACGGCGACTCGCCCATCAAGTTCTTTCATTACACAGCTCCTTCACCATTCTTTATTCTGGAAATCTTCCTTCACCCTAGTGAATTCCAATCGCAAAGTTCAGAGTGCTAACTGAGTCGCAGTTCCTGGCGATACACCCGTGCCGGGCCTTGCGAAATGACACGCTCGGCCAGTTCCTGAAATGCCCGAGAGACTTCACAGTCGGGGTCTGTCACTGTGATTGGCGATCCTTGATCCCCACCTTCTCGAAGTGCAGGAACAAATGGGATTTTCCCAAGCAGTGGAACACCAAGATCACCAGCGAGCTCTTCTCCGCCGCCAGAGCCAAAGAGTTCATACCGCTTGGCATCGTCGCCGGTGAACCAACTCATGTTTTCAATCACACCTCGGACTGAAAGTTTTAATTTGCGCGCCGCCCATGCTGAACGTTGGGCCACTCGTTGGGCAGCAGGTTGTGGTGTGGTGACGACGTACATCTCGACTCGTGGAAGAACTTCAGAAAGAGTTAATGCCACGTCTCCAGTGCCAGGCGGCATATCAATGACCAGGAAGTCAGGCTCTCCCCAATAGGCCTCGGTGATGAACTGCTGAATCGCCTTGTGCAACATTGGCCCTCGCCAGATCACAGGTTGTTCGTCGGGCACAAAGAACCCCATCGATAAACATCGAACTCCATGCACTGCCGTAGGGAGCACCGTGTCACCAAGGATGATCGGATCATGGAGCGGTCCCAACATCTTGGGAACTGAGAATCCGTAGACATCAGCATCAAGAACACCAACGCGTTTGCCGGCATGGGCCAACGCGATCGCAAGGTTCACTGTCACCGATGACTTTCCGACGCCACCTTTCCCAGACGAGATTCCGAGGACTCTCGTTGTTGACTCGGGATCAAGAAACCGAGGCACAGGATCACCGTGGGCGTGTCCATGATCACCCTCAGAGCTCATGATCCGTCGCAGTGTGGCACGTAGATTGAGACGCTCATCTTCGGTCATCACTCGACGAGTTACCTGAACGTCGCCGGACGTGTGAATTTCTCGAAGCGATTCGCCCAACCTACGCTCAAGATCGTCAGCGCCTGGCCACGCAGCAATCGGAAGGGCCAAGGTCACGTCCACGGCACCATCCTTGATCGAAATTGCCCCAATCATGCCTAGGACCCCAAGTCCAAGTTCAATCTCAGGGTCTACGACGGCATCGGCTACTGCTCGAATTTGTGCTCCATCAGCCATTTTTTCCTCTCCCATCCGCTCAGCCTCTCACGCCCACAGTGGTTCAGGACACGACCTCGGTAGACTAACGACTATGGAGTCCTCTTCCGACCAACTCACTTCAAAGGGCACTGGTGACGATGCCGGTTTCTCTGCCGCAATCTCTGCTCTTTCGAGCGCCTTCGGCGATCCTTCACGACGATCAATCTATCTGCATCTTCGGGCGAATCCGCACAGCACCGTCACAGATATTTCTGACAAATTTGACCTCCACCCCAACGTCGTCCGCCATCACCTCGATCGTCTCGTTTCAGGTGGCTACATCGAAGTCGAAGCACCACTTCGATCACAGAATGCTGGGAGGCCAGCGAAGCGATACGTCTGCGCCCCGAATGAACTCTCCCTTGAACTTGGAGTTCGAAAAGATGATCTTTTGGTTGCACTCCTCGAGCGATCACTTAGTTTGCTCGGGCCAGATGAAGCCGAAGCAATGGCCACCTCCGTTGGTGAGGAGTACGGAAGAGAATTAGCTTCTCGGATGGGACCTGTCGACGGGACTCGATCAATCAAAGCTGCCATGGTGAGTGTCGCAGAAGCAATGACCGCTCACGGCTTCGCGGCCCACGCAGAACTCTCCTCAAACTCCTCTGCGGTTGTTGTTGACCACTGCCCATTCGGTGAAGTCGCCGCCCATCACCCGGTTCTTTGCGCGGTAGACCGCGGCATGGTCTCGGGTCTACTCGATGGCCTTGGCGCGAGTAACCGAGGGACCGAAGTGCAGCTCAAGTCTCGGGCTCGTGGTGACGACACATGTCGAGCTACCGCATAAGCAGTGCGCTCCTATCTCGACCACGCTTCCGTCAGCCCGCTTCGACCTGAAGTCATCGCAACTCTCAAAGACGTTCTTGAACTTTCCCAGGGAGACCCTGGCCGTCCCTACGATGAAGCGGTCGTCATACGCCAGTTGATTGAAGACTCACGAAATGAAATTGCACAATTGGCTGGATGTACCCCACGCCAAGTGGTCTTCACGTCTTCGATTTCTGAATCTGTTACCACTGCGTTTCATGCATTTGTTCATGGGGGCCGAGTCCTCGCTCCTGGGACGGAGCGAAGCAGCGTTCTCGAGAATGCTGCGGAGTCTGGTGTCTTCACCCCACTCAACGTCGATACCCATGGACACGTTGATCTTGCTCATTTCGAATCCCTTCTGTCAGAAGGCCCGGTCGATCTTGTTGCGTGTCAGATAGCGAATCACGAAACAGGAACTGTGCTCGACTACGAATCCGTCCTCCAAATTTCGAAACGCCACCACACGCCGGTCCACCTTGACGCAGCGATAGCGTTCGGGCGCTACGACCTCGATTTTGGGGCGCTCGACGCTGACGCAGTAACTATTTCGGGTGAACTCCTCGGTGGCCCCATGGGCACGGCAGCCCTCATAGTTCAAAAAGGGCGCGTCCTTTCTCCACTCCTGCTTGGTGGCGCTCAGGAGCGGGCACGCCGGGGAGGTCTTGAAAATATTCTCGGGATCGTCGGCATGGGCGTTGCCGCGAGTGTGCTCAATGACGACGCAGTGCGACTCCGCGAACTCGCGGCTGGCCGAGCGCAGATTGAGACCCTCGAACGAGCCGCTCTTAGCGTCGAAGGCGTCTCCGCTGTTGGGGATCCAGATCCGGCTGGCCGGATTGCCACACTTCGCTGCTTCAGCATCCAAGGAGTTGACGCAGAACCCGTTCTGATGGGGCTCAATCGAAAGTCAATCTCAGTTCACTCTGGTTCAGCATGTTCTACCGAAGCGTTTAAGCCCTCAACAGTTCTTGCTGCGATGGGTCAAGAGGCAGATCGATCGCTCCGAGTTTCTGTTGGATGGTCAACAACAGACCGAGACGTCGAATGTTTCGAAGAGAACTTTGCCGACGTCATTACAACACTTCGAGCACTGAACGCTCCTTCTGGCTAGCTCTTGCTCTTTTCGGGTGAAGTTGCAGCGCTCTGCGATATCTTTTTTCTCCGTCGCATAACGACCACAATGACTCCTGTTGCACCAATAACAATCCCGGCCGGCACGGCCCACAAGACAACACTGATGCCGCCAGCAGGAGGCGTGAGCAACACAGCATTCCCGTAGCGTGCTGTGAGTTGATCGATAATCTCGCTGTCACTCATTCCACGGGCAATATCAACCTTGATCTGAGCTCTCACGGCGAGTGATGACGCCGAAGATGACTGCGCAACTGAAAGATCCTGACACGCGGGGCACTTCAACTGATTCTCCAGCGCTGTCGCTCGCTGAGCATTCGTCATCGGTGTTTCATCAAGCACCCCTGAACCAATGAACAACGCTGCACACAAAATCACTGCCATTGCTACCCACCGGGCCCACATGGGAATCGTTTTCATATCAGTTCCCACTCGACGCTGGAGGAGTCTGGAACTGAGCTACAGCCTTGTCGAGTTGTGATGCTGTCGTTGGTCCAACCAGAGCCTTCACCACACGTCCAGAAGGAGAGATGATGAAGGTTGTCGGCGGCGAGGAGACCCCCCATTCGTTCCCGAGGAGACCTCGAGGGTCGGTCAGCACGGGATAGTTAACACCTTGGGCTTTGAGAAACGCCTCCATCGCACTTGTCGAGTCATTGAAGACAATTCCAACCATTTGCGCCCCGTCAGAGAGTTTTGACTGATCGTAGGTAAATGCCGAAAGTTGGGGGGCTTCTTCCTGACAGGGAGGACACCAGGATGCAAAAAAGTTAAGGACTACTGGACGTCCTTTTGCTGACGCGATCGAGAAGGTGGGCCCTTGGAGCGTGACGCCCGCTGTGGGTGGAGCGTTCCGTCCGAGTAGAGGGCTTTGAAAACTCGTTGATTGACTTGAAGGTCGAGTAGCGAGAAACACAATGAGCACAACCAGGACTGCACCCACCAGACCAAGGAGAGCGAGTCGCAATCCGATACGTCGAGCCTTCGTCACGACACCGATGCTTCAGCTGGCTCTGGCGCAGAGTTCTCCGTATCAAGGCGACGGCGATGAGGAATAAACGCCAAGAGCCCACCAAGTCCGATGACAAGGCCTCCGATCCAAAGCCAGGGCAGGAGTGGTTCAACAATGACACCAATCGCTACAGACTGAGGGGTCAATCCATTTCCAGCTTGGGCTCCCGACGTACCCCCTTGTGTCCCCATCGCGTCAAAGGTCAGATAGACGTCGCCAATAAAGGCTGAGTCAATTGCTGGGGTCCCAACAGGCTCCGATGCCCTCCCCGCGTACTGGCTAATTCCCGGAGTAAAGATTCCACCATTGTCAACACGGATCACAGCCTGTGTCGTTTGTTTCACCGAGGTGTCAATGACCCGCAAACCTTGATATTCAAATTGATGGCCCGCGAACGTCACTGTTTGATTGGGATGGAGGACGATTTCGCCCCGCGTCACGTAACTCGTTGATGCCACGATCCCCACGGCCAAAATAACGACACCGAGGTGGACGATCATCCCCCCACCCGAACGCCCAATGAAAGCGCCCAAGCCAGTTCGCCCACGTTGTCGCTCACCTCGAAATTCAACAACGATTGACCGCACCGCTGAAGACGCAGCGACCGCCCCCAAAAAGAACCCTGCCAAGGGAAAGAATCCTCTGACGCCCGCAGCCACCAGGACTGCGACGAGTCCCGTACCGAACAGCATGGGGAACTGAAGTCTTTTGCCAGCAACCCGGAGAGTGGCATGTCGCCAGGAGAGCACTGGGGCTATCGCCATCAGCGTGAGGAGCCCTATGCCAAGAGGAACCGCTATTGAGTTGAAGTAAGGGGCGCCTACGGTCACCGTGTTGTTGTTGATTGCTTGATACAACAGCGGGAATACCGTTCCCAAGAGAACAACAACAGCAAATCCAACGAATAATAAATTATTCAGGACAAACGCACCCTCGCGAGAGAATGCTGCATCGATCCCTACGGGTGAACGGAGCTGGTCGCCACGCCATGCGATCAAACCTAAGCTCCCCAAAACAATAAAAGCAAAAAAAACAATGATGATGGTTCCAAGACTTGATGCGCTGAACGCGTGCACTGACTGCACCACCCCCGATCGGGTAAAGAACGTTGCTAAAATGGTGAGCGAAAAGGTGGCGACGGCAAGCGAGAGATTCCACACTCGCAAGAGCCCCCTTCGCTCTTCAACAACGATCGAGTGGACGAACGCCGTTCCACACAGCCACGGCATCAGAGCAGCGTTCTCGACAGGATCCCATCCCCAAAATCCACCCCATCCAAGAACTTGGTAACTCCACCACGCCCCGAGGACAATCCCAACGCTCAGGCAAGTCCAGGCAATTAATGCCCATCTTCGAGTATCAATATGCCAACCCTCTCGGACTCGCCCAGTGATCAACATGGCGATCGCAAAGGCAAACGGCACCGTAAAGCCAACCATTCCCGCGTAGAGAAGTGGCGGGTGAATAGCGACAAGTGGATTGTTTTGTAGCAGCGCATTTGGTCCGGCCCCTGATGAAGGTACGACAGACCCAGTAGTGATGAATGGATTCGCTGGTCCAGCCATCAGCGCAAAGAAAAATGCGGCAACAAACATGATGACCGCTGTGGCCCATCCAACGACCTCGTCGTCAACATGACGGCGATAGCGCCAGACCACTGCGACAAGGAAGCATGAAAGGACAAGTCCCCAGAGCAGAATCGATCCTTCGAGGGCGGACCACATACCCGTGATTGAGTAGATCAGAGGCGTGACCGATGCATTGTTCTCTGCGACGTAGGCAATCGAAAAATCATGCGTGATCAATGCCCACTGCATGGCGATTGTGGCAAGAACCGCTCCAACCAAAATGACAGGAACTAACAGTCGACCATTCAACGTTGTGAACGGCGCATATCCTCGACGTCGGCGCAACAGATCGACGACCAAGAGCGTCATGCCAAGCAGGGCACTCACGAGAGCAAGCCATATACCGACTTGGCCAAGCTGGGCTTTCATCTAATGGACAGTTCCATCTGGAGCCTTCACCCGCTCTGGATGACTCTCAATATAGGACGAGGTGTGTTTGACCATAATTTGGTTCGACACAAATGTCGTCGATTCAGACGATTGAAAGTGCCCAACCACAACAACGGGCATTGATCCTTTAAAGAGCTGTGGTGGTGTCCCGCTATTCACGACGTACACCTGCTTCGTGCCACCGGCGACTTGAAAGGTGGCGCCGGTATCTGTTCGGGTCACGCTCCCAGGGACCACGGTTCCTTCAAGGCGGATCTCAGAGGTGCCAATCGACTGTTTTTGGCTCACCGCTTGATCGACCGTCTTGAAATAATCAAGTGAACTCCCCAGCCCCTTCACCAAGAGAAATCCAACAGCTAGGGCAATGACCCCTCCCACGAGAAAGAGCCTGACCGCTGGCCGAGTCATCTTCTTGGTTGGCTTCTGGGGTGTGACGGGAGCCGTGTTCCTTTCTTCGCTCATGACTGCGGCCCGCTTTGGCGACCCTTGGCTCGACGAAGGCGAACCAAAAGAGACGCGCTGTAGATCGCGAGCGTGCTCAAGGTAATGATGTAGCCCGCTACGACATAGCTCATGAAGGAACTCCTTCAGCACGCCTTGACGCAATCGCTGCTTCTAATGCAACGTCTTGTCCAGCGACTCGAATGACTTCAATGCGATATCGAGCAATCACCATCCAGACAAACACAAGAGTGAATGCGACGAAACTCAGGAGGAGTGTCCAGGCCATCGAGCCATGGATTGTTGGGGTGAGATTCGAGTTCAATACCGTTGCCCCTTGGTGAAGTGTTTGCCACCACAACACTGAGAAATGAACGATAGGAACGTCAACGGCTGCGAAAAGGGCCGCCACCGCACAACGACGAGCCCGAACATGAGGATCAGCAGGGACTCTCCGCAACGCTAAATAGCCAAGAAACAGAACTCCTAAAAGCGCTGTCGATGTCAAGCGAGCATCCCATGTCCACCAGACTCCCCAAGTTGGTCGTCCCCATATCGAACCCGTGATGAGCGTCAGAATCGTGAAGACCACACCCACCTCAACCGCCGCCGCAGCTAAATAATCAAACACCATTGAGCGGGTTCGAGGCCAAAGGTAGAGAACACTGCACAGCGCCGCCATGCCAAATGCGACATAGAGAGCTACCCATGCCAGTGCAGGATGGATATAGACCAGCCTCACGAGCTCGCCTTGATCCACATCAGGAGGAGTCACGAACAGCCCAAGCCAGACGGTCAAAAGAACCAGCACGAATGCGACGGGTCCAAGGGCTTTGTAAAGTCGTTGTCGCATCAGTTCTCCTCTAAAGCACCATAAAGGCCAATGCCCAGCGCCGAGTACACCACGCTAAATACCGCCAAAACCCCGACCCAACGACCTCCCAGGCCTCCACCTTGCTCGAGAGCCGCCTGGAACGAGCGAACTCCAGCAATGAGTACTGGGGCAGCGATCGGCAACATCAGCACCGGGAGCAGCGTGGCTCTCATCCTTGATTCGCCTGAGAGCGCCCCATAGAGGACACTCACTGCGCTCAGCCCGAGGGCAGCCAAAAGACACGAACTCACCAGAATCAACCAAGACATCACCACCACATGAAAGAGAAAAATCACACCAAGGGTGAGCAGTATCTCGAGAAGAACGAGTTCAACAGACAAGGCCATCATTTTTCCCAAAAATACTCCTGCTGGGTCAAGGCCTAACAGGCGGGTGGATTCTCGCGTTGCAGGTGATCCTTCAAGCGCTCGCGACCTTTGAGCAAAGAGAACCGTTGAGAACAAGAGAGCAAGCCAGAAGAGCCCGGGGGCGCTGCTAACAAGTTGGCTGCGTTGGGGACCAAACGAAAATGCAAACAAGAAAAGGACGAGGATCGCGAAAGGGAGAACCTGCCAAAGGGCCACTCTTGAGCGAGCTTCAATTCTCAAGTCGCGACCAGCGACCAGCCATGCATCACGCCACATGAGATGCTCCAGGAGGTTTTCGCAAACCCGGCTGATTATCAATAACGACTCCACCAGCCATAGTGATCACGCGGTCAGCCATCGGCAAGACCAGATTTGGTTCATGACTTGTCGCCACCACGATTGCACCTCCAACTGCTGCTTCTTCAACAAGTTCACCTAACAGTGTTCGAGCTTCACTATCGAGTGCTGCATGAGGTTCGTCGAGGAGCCACACTTGCGGGCGACGAGCGAGAAGGAGTGCGAGACCAACTCGTCGTTGCTGACCAGCAGAAAGTTGACCCATTGGTGTTTTCGCTAATCGTCCTTGAATACCGACTCGCTCAAGAGCAGGCTCAGCTCTCGTCGGATCTAATCGGGCTGCGCGCAATGCAAAGACAATGTTCTCTTTTGGAACGAGCTCTTCGTACATCCCTGCATCGTGACCAAGGAGCCCGACATGCTGGCGCAGGGCCTGGCGCTCAGTGGTGAGATCATGGCTGAGAATCGTCGCCTGGCCACCCTCGACCGGAACGAGTCCCGCAAGGAGCCGGAGGAGGCTCGTCTTCCCCGCTCCATTGGCCCCCAAGACGGCAGAAACCGATCCTTCGTCGAGGTCCAGATCAACCCCGGCGAGGACCGGAAAACGGCCGACAACGACGACGGCGGAACGGAGGTGGATGGCGGGTGCCATGGCCTTGCGATGTTATCGGTCTTTCGACAAAGAGCGGGGTCGACCCGCGAAGTCCTTAGCGCAGTTGGCGACGGAGAAGCTCAAGATCAGACTCAACCATCATCTCAACCAGCCGAGAAAAGTCAACTTCTCGCTTCCAACCCAAGGTGGTCTCGGCCTTTGACGCGTCTCCGACCAAGAGATCCACTTCTGCTGGGCGCAGAAAGCGCTCGTCCAACACGACATGGTCTTGGTAGTCCAAGCCAGCAACCTTGAATGCTATCTCGCAAAGTTCGCGCACTTCATGGGTTTCACCCGTGGAAACTACGTAGTCGTCTGGAGTGTCTTGTTGAAGCATGAGCCACATTGCCCGCACGTAGTCCGCTGCATAACCCCAGTCACGCTGTGAGTCAAGATTTCCTAACGCGAGCGACGTGTCGAGTCCCATCTTGATTCGTGCGACTCCATTCGTCACCTTTCGCGTCACAAATTCAAGACCTCGTCTCGGTGATTCATGGTTGAAGAGAATTCCAGAAGAGGCATGAAGGTCGTAACTCTCGCGGTAGTTCACGGTGATCCAATGACCGTAGACCTTTGCAACGCCATAGGGACTTCGCGGATAAAACGGTGTGTCTTCATCTTGAGGAACCGCTTGGACTTTTCCAAACATTTCAGATGAACTTGCTTGATAGAAACGGATCTCAGGATCAACCGCTCGAATTGCATCAAGCATTCGTGTCACACCGAGCGCTGTCGTTTCTCCCGTAAGAACCGGTTGTCCCCACGATGCCTGAACAAAACTCTGTGCGCCAAGGTTGTACACCTCCTGAGGCCGGTGTTCTCTGAGAATTTGAAGCAGTGATCCCTCGTCTAAGAGATCGCCACTGGCGATCGTGATGTTGTCCTTAATGTGTTCGATCCGCTCAAACGTGACGGTGCTTGATCTACGAACAACACCGATGACGTCGTAGTCTTGCTCCAAGAGAAGTTCGGCAAGATACGACCCATCCTGGCCCGTTACTCCGGTGATTAAGGCTTTTTTCTTCATGGACTGAACTCCTAGGACTACGTCTTGGTCAAGAAATGAGGGTGACCCTGCTCTTACGCTAGTCGCCCCTTTGGGCCGGTTGGGGGTCTCTCGAGACCTAGATTCGTTTCTATGAGCACGATTGGGATCGTTTCTTACCGCCTTGGTGGGGCTGATGGCGTCTCAATAGAGGCGGCAAAATGGAAGGCAGCCATCTCGTCATTGGGTTTTTCTGTGAGAGAAATCGCGGGTGAGGGACCTGAGCAGGTCACCGCTATCGAGAGTCTCAGAATCGACAGCACCAACCCTGTCGATGTTGACCAGCTCGAAGAGGCCCTCGATGGCCTTGACCTTGTGATTGTCGAAAACCTTTGTTCTCTCCCCCTCAACCCTTCTGCGTCAGAAGCAGTGGCGCATGCTCTTCGAGGTCGACCAGCAATTCTTCGACACCATGATCTCTCCTGGCAACGACCAGATACAGCTCATTTCGGGCCACCCCCGACAGATCCACTCTGGCAACACGTCACGATCAACCAGCGAAGCAGGGACGAACTCGCGACACGCGACATTCTCGCCACGTGTCTCTATAACCGCTTTGAAATGAATCCTCCTCCAGGTGATCGACATCTCGCTCGAACAGATGCGGGGATAGACACAGATGCTCTTGTCGTCCTTCAGCCGACAAGAGCACTGCAAAGAAAAAATATTGCTGGGGGTCTGGCACTTGCCGAGTCGTTGGGTGCGACCTATTGGCTTACCGCTGCAGCAGAGGACGGGTACGGACCAACGCTCGATGAACTTCTCCACGGTGCTCGCGTTCAGGTTGTGCGGGGTCAGGGCCCGGGGACGATTAATGACGTCTATGCAGCAAGCGATATCGTCGTCCTTCCCTCTCTTTGGGAAGGCTTTGGAAATCCCGTCATCGAATCAGTGACACACAGAAAGCCCCTCGCACTCGGGAACTATCCAGTTGCCCAAGAACTCCTTGCGTTCGGTTTCCAGTTCTTTTCGCCTCTCCAGCCCCAGCCGCTTCAAGACTTCCTCGCTGATCCCGATGAGGATCTCCTCGAGGAAAACTTTGAGATCGCACAAACTCACTTTGATATCGCAGACCTGCCATCTGTTCTCGACGACCTTTTTGCCAGTAGTTCCCTCGGAATTTAAGGGAAGCGGAACCAGCGATAACCTCTCACTCCATGAGCATTACTTCGTCAACCAACGACGCACCATCACGACGACTCAAGGGAGAAGAGCGTCGTTCGCAGCTCCTCTCCGTGGCTGCGTCTCTCTTTTCAAAACGTGGATTTTCTTCAACCACGATGGACGATGTTGCTGAGGCAGCTGGCGTTACCAAGCCGTTGTTGTATCAACACTTCTCATCGAAAAAAGCCTTATATCTCGAACTCGTTGACGAGGTCGCGCACAGGATATTGACGGCAATCGAAAACGGCACCCAACGAGCAGAGGGGCCTCGCCAACAAGTTGAGGAAGGGTTGCGGGCCTATTTCAGATTGGTTGTTGAAGATCCAGCGGCATTTGAACTCCTCTATGACAGAGACCATGGTGGCGACGAAGAACTTGGACGTGCAGTTCGACGAGTTGAGCGTGCACTCGTCGATGCGGTCGATCCTTTTATTGATGCCGGCCTTGACCCTCAACATCGTCTCTTTCTTGCAGCCGGTCTGGTCGGCATGGCTGAAGGAGCGTCTGTCGCATGGATAGATATGAGAATCACACTCACTAATGATGCGCAACGAGACCAAGAAGCTGAACGGCTTGCCCGGCGAATGTCCTCAATGCTGTGGGCCGGCCTTCGCTCTGTTCGAGCCGACTAATACAACTACTCAGTAACGAGGAGGGCTGTCGTAATCTGGCAGAGTTCCCAAATTTCTTGGGCACATGCGTCATACTGAGGCTGCTCGCCACCCGCCGGGTCGACAACATCTTGTTCTTCCTCAAGAGATACATTCTGGAGGTCGAGAGCACGCAGGCGATCGACGAAGGGCGCTTCTTCGACACTGATTTCACGCACCAGTCGCGTGAGCGTGACCGTTTTCTGTGCCGAGTTGGCGTGGACTCGCCGAATGAAGCGAATGTGGTCTGCCTCCATTGCGATAATGACGTCGGCTTGTTCGCAGTCTTGAGCTGAGAGTTGATGACTTCGATGAAGGCCAAGCGTCGAGGTATCGAGCTCTCCCACGGACTCGAGGGCTGCCTTCGTGCGCTGGCCCATTGGCTGTCCTTCAACAACATGCGTCCCCGCGGTCGTGATATCGACAGAAATTCCTTCGAACTCCGCCAATTGTGCCAACATGATTCCAGCCATGACAGAACGCGCTGCGTTCCCAGTACAGAGAGTCACAATCTGGAGAGGTCCCCGTCCACTCATTAGATGTACTCTTTGCGCCGCAGCCACATCAGACAGAACCAACCAGCGATGGGTGGAAGATAGGCAGTGAAGAGCCGTTGGACAAACACCGCTGCCACTGCGATGGATGCTGGAATCCCCGCTGCTTTGAGCCCAAGGATCATGCCAGCTTCAACAACTCCCATTCCTCCAGGAACCGGTGAGATCCCACCCAGGATTGAACCAATCGTCAAGACCACGAGCAGAACCGGGAGGGAGAGGTGCTCGCCAAACGCATGGAGCGATGCTCCCAACGCGAGGGCCGTGACGAGCTGCGCAATCAACATGCCACCAAAAATTTCAACAATCTTTGCTGGTTGATGGATCAGAACCTTGAAGTGGTCGACCACCTCATGGAAGCGAGGAACAAGTTTTTCAGCAACGAGTCGCCTCCAGCGAGGCACCGCAAGTCCCACGATCACGACAACTCCAATTACAAGGACGCAAAGTAATCCAATCTCCAAAATCTTTTGATCACTATTGCCACTCGAAGATTTTGTTAAGGAATCAAAATGGAGTGTGCCCAGGGCAAACGGGACACTGATGAGAAAAAGTCCCCCTTTGACAATCCAGGACGCCGTTGAAACCAACACCCCAGAGCTAACGGCGATGGTCGTATCGACACCTTGTTTTTGAAAGAAGCGAATACGTGCGGCAAGAACTGCCGGGGATCCGAGCGCTAGTCCACTGAACGTATTCGAGAGCTCCAAAATGACAATTGGGAAATAGGGAACGACCGCGGTAATTGAACCCAGAGTTGACATCGCAGAACCGAAATAGGCAACTTGGGCGATCAGAGCAGTCACGGTCACCCAGAACCAGTTGGCGTGGGCCAAGGTCGAAGCCGACTGGGCGACATGAAGGAAGACGCCAATCAATGCCCATCCACCGATCAGTGTTCCCACGGCGAGAATCATGTTCGTCCAACTCACGCGATGGAGTTCTGCGAGTTTTGGTACGTCTACCCCGACGAGTTTTGCCCCAGATTCTCTTAACTCCTTGAGCAGTGACTTTTGATGGTTTGATCGAAGGGAGACTGACAGACTTGTTGGGAGTGCAGGGCTTTGTAAAAACGGCAATGAGGCTGCCACGACTTCTTTTCCTAATTGAGAAACCGCGGCTGCAGCGGTTCGATCAACTCCGACCACCATTGCCATTGAACACATTGCCGCTGCAACATCGCGATGAAGTGCGTCACTCGATCCATAATTGAGTGAACGATCAAAATCAGAGAGAATCGCCTGATCGCCTTGAATGCTTATTCGATCCAAATTGAGAGAACCGTGGACAATTCCCTGGGTTTGAAAATTCTTCAAAATGTCAAAAAGAGATGCAATGGCTTTATCGCTGACAACGTCACCCTTGTCTTTCACCTGAAGAAGTGTGTTTCCTCCGGGGAGCATTGTCACAACGACCCCATTGTCTTGTGGCCCCACCATTCCTGAAGCCGTGATCGTCGATGTCGTACCTGGGGCTGCGTCATGAGCCAACATAGTGAGATAGCACTCATGTTCGACTTGCTGCAATCGAGTGAGGGAAAAGACGCCAGAATAATTTCGCAGAAAAATCATTCGGTAAAGTTTGGAAAACATTTGACTCTCTTGGGCATCTCGCCCATAGAGGGTGACTCGGAGTTCTCTCCCATCATCGGATCGTGCTCTGTAGCGAGCAGGACCCCATTCTTGATGGTCGGCGAGCCGAATCTCTGTTGCCGAAATTCTGAGCAAACTCAACGAGTCCTTTATTCCTTCAACAGAAGGAAGGCCCGTTGGTGATCCAAATATTAAGTGCACCCCCGCAGCGGCGGCCCAACCTGCGGCGAGTGAACCAAGCAGGCTGATTGGCAGGCCCGAGCCATGGATCAGTCCAGAAACGACGGCTACGAATATCGCTCCTTCGAGAACGCGTTGAAACCCACCTTGCCCGTGACATAGGTAATGCGGTCGCCGAAGGTAACCAATTCAGGGATGTTGTCCGCTCCGCTCGTGCCGAATTTGAACGCCCCGGAGGCTTTGATCTTATCCAGGATGCCGACCGAGTTCGCCAGCGCCCGGTAGTCAGGCTCCAGGACAATCGGGGTCGCGATGATCGTAACCGGCGACGCGCTTATTGCGCGGATGAAAGCCAGGGAATTGGCCAGCACGGTATCCACGCGGTTGGGTTCCTCCACCACGCCCCGCAAGATGCCATTGGGTGCGAAGTAGTCGTTTTGGTAGCCGACCAGAATCACGGCCGTTGTATTTGAATTCATAGTTTATCTGTAAACGTGTTGCGTTTTGCATGCCATGCATTGTATTTGCATTGCAATTCATTCATTACTCTGGCGCATTAGCGCCTGACCATGACAAACGCAGCCCGCGTGCCAAAGCGTGAAACGTGAAACGTGAAACGTGATGCGGGAACCTAAATTCGGCAGTTGATTTAAC
>Ga0118677_10007588_pt1 | contig 17824 bp, 15 predicted proteins | sample AliMusrvi5mmetaG_FD_86154 | JGI IMG/M metagenome (GOLD analysis project Ga0118677, IMG submission 86154) | reverse complement strand
TATAAAAACACAAGATAAATACTTCACTACTCATTATTAATTATACACTCAATAAATACAATTGTCAATAACAGCAATGTTCGCAATGAAATATAAGTAATTTTATGAAAAATTAAAATATTTTTGCTAATGAAAGGTAATTATTAAGAAAAGCGTCTGCATTTTGCTTGTCAAAGGATAGCTGATGAGAGAGTGCGTCTCTGCTAGAAAACGCTATTTCATCCCTAAGTTTTTTGACAAAATAAATTCGCAGAACTTCATCATAAATATCATCATTAAATCTTAAAATATGCGTTTCTATAGATGTTTTTCCTTCCTGGCTCACTGTAGGGTTATTGCCTATATTAGTAATAGACCTATGCAAGGTACCATTTAGCTTTGTTAGAGTTATGTAAACTCCGTCTTTTGGAAGCTGCTTTTGAAAATCAACAGAAATATTTGCAGTTGGAAAGCCAAGCTCAGCACCAATCTGCTTTCCCCCAACTACTGTTCCTGTTAGAAAATAATTATACCCCAGCATTGCATTTGCCTTCTCAATTTCGCCCTGCGTCAGTGACTGGCGTATTTGCGTGCTGCTTACGGGGGTATCTCCCAATAGTACAGGCGGCACTATAAAGGTTTTATAACCATAAACTTTTCCATAGCGAATAAGTGCTGCGCCATTGCCTGCCGCCGCCTTGCCAAAGACGTGATTATAGCCCACAATGATATTCTTAATGTTAAATTGTGAAATGAGAAATTTAATATATTCCTCTGGTGAAAGAGCAGCAAAATGCTCATCAAATGCTATCATCTCTACTCTTTGCGCTCCGCAGGCTTTCAGTAGAAGCTCTTTTTCAAAAGGGAGTGAAAGCAATTTAACCGGACGTTTAAAAATACTGGCTGGATGATTTGAAAATGTAAAAACAACAGGAATGGCATCTGGAGAAAACTCCAATGCTTTATTAATAAGTGCCTTATGCCCTATATGCACACCGTCAAACATACCAAGTGCCAAACTTACGCTATCTCGCATATTAAACCTCGTCAAATAGCATACATTTAATATTATATTTGTTCTCTATTTTTTCACCAATACCAAAGAAGCTATCCTTGCAGTAAATTCTTACTAGCTCATTACTATTTGTGGCATCATTTATTGCTAAGTCTGCTGAAATAGGATTACCATTTGTTAAAGCCTTGTATGCTTCCTCTTTAAAATGTACACTTGGCATATAGTCTATGGCGGAATCTGTTGGGATTAAGAACGAATAGTCGCCTTGCTTCACCATTGCTTCTATTTCTGCAAGTGTATATGAATTAACAATATCCAGCCCTGCGGCAGATTTTCTAAGCAAAAAGCTCATATAGGCTGCGCTGCCTAAATTTCTGCCTAAATCATTGCATATCGTGCGAATATAGGTACCCTTTCCGCAGACAACCTTAAACATACAACGGCTATTTTTTAATGGAGCTAAAGGCTCTATGCTTTGAATAAATATATTTCTATTGGGAATTTCTATAACCTCTCCTGCTCTTGCCAATTCATAAAGCCGCTTGCCATTTTGCTTTAATGCAGAATACATAGGCGGTTTTTGATAAATGTCACCAGAAAATTTTGAGATTTCGTCTTCAAGCTGTGCTTGAGTAAAATCTACCTTTGCAATACTAATTATTTTACCATAAGCATCTTGCGTATCGGTTTCTGCACCAAAACAAGCCTCAGCTATGTAGGTTTTGTGCTGTCCTGTTAAAAAATCAAAAAGCTTTGTAGCCTTTCCTACGCATATAGGCAAAACGCCTGCTGCGCCTGGGTCTAAAGTACCTGTATGTCCAATATGCCTTTGCTTCAAAATGCCTTTCAGCTTAACAACTACGTCATTTGAAGTCCAGTCATTTTGCTTGCAAATGTTAATTACACCATTCATTTTGGTGTTTTCTCCTGCATTTCCTCTTTGACTGCATTTAAGCACGCATCTAAAGCTTGGCGCGCATTGCCATGAAATGAAAAGCCAGCAGCCAGACTATGCCCACCGCCATTAAACCTTTTTGCCACATTTGCCACGTTATATGGAGATGCGCATCTTAAACTGCATTTATATTCGTCTTCACCGCTGCAGCGGAGCATAAAGGCAACCTGTACGCCCTCAACCTCCATAGCATAATCAACTATTCCTTCAGTTTCCGTAGCATCTGAACCGCTGCGAGCAAACGACTGCCTATCAAGTAATATGTAAGCTATTCTGCCGCTATACTCTAAGGTAAGAGTACTTAGGGCTTCACCAATTAGCTTTGACTTTGTAAAAGAGCGCATATTATAGAGCTTGCTGGTTATTTCATAAATATTAATGCCGCAAGAATAAAGCCTTGCAGTCTTTTGAACTGTGAAACTATCTACGCCCTCATAGGAAAGCCTTCCAGTATCTGTGCAGATAGCAATATAAAGTGCTGCCGCCATAGGTTTTGTTATTTCTACGCCCAGCTCGTCAATTAGCTCCATAATAATTAAGCCGCAGGCAGTGTATGGCTTTACAATATTAATATCTGCATAATAATCATTGGTGATATGATGGTCAATTTGTGCTTTTACAGGAGTTTTAGAAAACAAACCAATGCTGTTTGCTAGACGCTTATTTTCACTGCAATCAACAGCAATGGCTACATCAAAGTGTTTTATACTCGGTAATTCAACAAGACTTTTTATTTCCGAAAAAAGCATATAATTATGCGGAATTTCGCCATCACAAAACCATTGACAGGACTTTCCTAAGGCTTGTAGCGCCATTATTAATGCAGCAGCACTGCCAAGTGTGTCTCCGTCAGGTGCTGTATGAGAAAAAATAGCAAAACTTTGTCTTTGTTTTATAATATCGGCAAGGCTGTCCATATTGTTATTCTCCTTTTTCGGAGTTTATCTTATTAATAAGCTGTCCAATGTGAATACTGTAAGCGATAGAATCATCGTAAACAAAGTGAAGCTCAGGAATTCTTCTCATATTTACTTTTGAAGCAAGCTGATTTCTAATAAAGCCCTTTGCCTGTTGAATGACCGCAAAGCTTTGCTTTTGCTCTTCTTCAGTACCATAAATGGTTATAAAAAGCTTGCAATGCTGCAAATCGTTTGTAAGCTCTGTATTTACTATACTACAAAGCTTGCTAAGTCTTGGGTCGTTAATATCGTATCTTATTATGTCTGCCACTGCTTTTTGAATTTCCAGTGACAGCCTGTCAGTTCTATTATGCTGTGCCATTCATTAATCCTTCTTAATCTCTTCCATAATAAATGCTTCAATGATGTCGCCCTCTTTAATATCATTAAAGTTTGCAATGCCAATACCGCATTCAAAGCCTGTGGCAACTTCCTTTGCGTCATCCTTAAAGCGTTTCAAGGAATCTATGCCGCCTTCGTGAATGACGATATTGTCACGCAATAAACGAACACTTGCATTGCGCAATATCTTTCCTTCTGTTACATAGCTGCCTGCTATAGTGCCTGCACTAGGCACTTTAAATGTGGCGCGAACTTCTGCATGTCCAAGTATTACTTCCTTAAATTCAGGAGCTCTCATACCCTTCATGGCAGCTTCAATATCCTCAATAGCATTGTAAATAACTCTATACATACGCATATCTACTTTTTCCTGTTCAGCCAGCGTTCTCGCCATATTGTCAGGACGTACATTAAAGCCTAAAACAATAGCATTTGACGCTGCTGCAAGCATAACATCGGAGCCAGTAATAGCGCCTACTCCTCCATGGATAGCACGGACTCGAATATCATCTGTGGTAAGCTTTTCTATAGCTTGCTTCAATGCTTCAACGCTGCCCTGACCATCTGCCTTGATAATAACATTAAGCTCTTTAATATTGCCCTCTTTAATTTGCAGGAATAAATCATCCAGCGATGCCTTTGCCTTTGCTTTTGTTTGCAGTGATTTAATTTTTGCTCTTCTCTCTTCTGCAACTTGACGGCTAAGCTTATCGTCCTCAGTGGCAAAAAGCAAATCACCGGCATCAGGAACATCATTAAAGCCCAATACTTCAACTGGCGTAGATGGTCCTGCCGCCTCTACTCTATCGCCCTTATCGTTCATCATTGCGCGCACTCTGCCAAATACCGTACCAGCAACTATAGTATCTCCAATATGCAAGGTACCATTCTGAACCAAAACAGTCGCCACAGGACCTCTGCCTTTGTCTAGCTTGGCTTCAACAATTGTGCCCTTTGCCATAATATCCGGATTTGCCTTAAAGTCTTCCACCTCTGAAACTAAAAGAATCATTTCTAACAGTGTATCTATGCCTTGCTTTGTAACCGCTGAAACAGGTACAACAATTGCTGTGCCGCCCCATTCTTCCGGAACAATTTCGTGCATAGTAAGCTCTTGCTTAACTTTTTCAGCATCAGCATTTGGCTTATCCATCTTGTTTATTGCAATAATTATTGGTACCTTTGCTGCCTTCGCGTGGTTAATTGCCTCAATGGTTTGGGGCATAATACCATCGTCTGCTGCAACTACTAATACAGCAATATCTGTTACCTGAGCACCTCTTGCACGCATTGACGTAAAGGCTTCATGCCCTGGAGTATCTAAGAAAGTAATGGTTTTGCCTTGATGCTCAACCATATATGCGCCTATATGCTGTGTAATGCCGCCCGCTTCCTGTGCTGTAACATTAGTCATTCTAATAGCATCCAAAAGCGAGGTTTTTCCGTGGTCGACGTGTCCCATAATGGTTACGACAGGGGCTCGAGTAATATTACCCTCTGCATCATTATCTGCAACATCTGCAGCATCATTCATTGCATCCTCATAGGTCTTTGTGAGCTTATACTCTAGCTCAATTCCATACTCTATAGCTAAAAGTGCTGCCGTATCGTAATCAATTTCATTATTTATTGTTGCCATAATGCCCATTAAAAATAGCTTCTTAACAATGTCTGCAACAGGCTTTCCAAGTTTTTCTGAAAGGTCTTTAATTGTTATGGCTTCAGTGGTCATTACTGCGTGGTCAATAACAACCAACTCAATTTTTAGTTTTTCCTTAAACTTTCTGGGTCTGCGCATACGTGCATTTTCGTCATCTTCTATGGATTGATTAAGACGGTCTTTTTTTGTAGGTGCTTTTTTATCTGCATCGTGATTTGTACGGGAATACAGCTTTTTATTAGGGTCATAATTACTGACCTTTTCTTTTTCAATTGCAGGAAGTGCACTGCTTGGGAGTGGCAGACGACCTGCTTGCGATGAATTGCGTTGTTGACCTTGGTAGCCTGTGCCGCCGCCCTGTGGTCTTTGTCCCTGATAACCTGTGCCAGCACCCTGTGGTCTTTGTCCTTGATAGCCGCCACCCTGTTGTCCTTGATAGCCGCCACCCTGCTGTCCTTGGTAGCCTTGACCTTGCGGTCTTTGCCCTTGATAACCTGTACCGGCACCCTGTGGCGGTCTCTGCCCTTGATAGCCGCCGCCCTGTTGACCTTGGTAACCTTGACCCTGAGGTCTTTGACCTTGATACCCGCCCTGTCCCTGCGGTCTGTCATTACGCGGTTGATAGCTGCCAGCGTTGCCTGGCTGATAAGGCTGTCCAGATGAGGTGCGCAGTTCGCCCTGTTGTACAGGACGTCTAAAGCCAGTATCATGCTTTTGCTCTGTGGCTGGCGTTTGAGTGCTAGTTGGTGTTTGAGCGTTTAGCTGTGGTTTATCCTCCGCTGGTGCTTGCACCGTCGGCTGTGGTTTTTCTTCCTTTATTTGCTCTGCAACTTTTTCAGAAGGCAGCTGTGCCGGTGCTTGCTCAGCAGGCTGCTCTGTAGCAGTTTGCTCGGCAGCAGTTTTGGCAAGCTTTTCAGCTGCTTTTGCAGCTTTCTTTTTAGCAGCCTCTTCTTCTTTTGCTCGTGCTTGCTCGGCTTTCAGCAAAATTGCATTTTCCTCAGCTTCTTTAGCCAATTTTTCTTGCAATGCACGTGCGGCTGCTTCTGCGGCTGCTCTAGCTTCTTCTTCCTCATGCAGCTTTTGCTCTTTTGCCAGGCGTTGCCTAATTGTAGCTTCAGTGTTTTTAAGATTTTGCATATAAACCTGCAAATCCTGCTGAACACTCTTCACTTTTTCTAGCAATGCCTTACTGGCATCGTTTATTTCCTTTGAATTTGATTGCGCTTTACTCATTACTGCTCTACACCCCCGAAATTGTTAAGAAGGTCAATTTCTTTTATAATTATGTTAGCAAATTCCTTGCCAATAATACATACTACTTTTCGCTCCGGTTTGCCAATACTATTTCCAAGCTCCTCGGTTTCCAGTTTAAAACATGGTATCACACCTGCTTGTGCTGCCAAAGTATAATCCTTTTCAGAATTTGCTGCAATATCGCCAGAGAGCAACACCAAAAAGGCTTTTCTCTTTTTAATAGCATCCTCACAGGCTTGATTGCCAGATGCTACCTTGCCAGCCTTGCACGCTAAGCCAATAAAGGAAAGAATACGTTCATTTGTCTTAATCAATACCAGCCAGCTCCTCCCTAAGTGCAAGGAATAGTTCTTCACCTGCCACAGCCTCCAGTGCTCTTGAGAGCGCCTTTGACTTAATGCTTTTTTCAAGACAAGCTGTACTTCTACATATATATGCACCTCTGCCAGAAGCTTTACCGGTTTTATCTATGTGCAATTCGCCTTCTGTATCGCGTACCACACGCAAAAGTTCTCTTTTCGGCTTCATTTCTCTACAACCAAGACATAGACGCATAGGTATTTTCTTAGTCTTCAAGCTCGTCGCCTCCGTCTGCAAATAGGTCTGGCATTTGGCTTTGAGATTTAATATCTATTTTCCAACCTGTTAAACGTGCTGTTAAACGTGCATTTTGACCTTCCTTACCAATGGCTAAAGAAAGCTGGCTGTCTGGGACTATTACAGTAGCAGATTTACTATCTTCGTCTGCTCGCACCAGTAGCACCTTCGCAGGGTTTAGTGCATTTGCAATAAACTCAACTGGATCAGCACTCCATTTAATGATGTCAATTTTCTCATCGTGAAGCTCTTCTACAACCTGTGCAACACGGTTGCCCTTAGGACCTACACAAGCACCCAATGGATCAACATTTTCCATCTCAGAATACACTGCCATTTTTGTTCTTGCGCCTGCTTCACGGGCTATAGCTTTAATTTGAACTACACCTGATTGTATTTCCGGCACTTCTAGTTCAAATAAACGCTTAATAAGCTGTGGATGCGTGCGTGAAACTGTAATTTGTGCACCCTTCGTGGTTTTCTTAACGTCTGTAACATAGACCTTTATGCGGTCATTGACTCTGTAGCGTTCATTTGGCATTTGCTCCTTTGGAGGAAGCACGCCCTCTGATTTGCCTAGCTCCACATAGACATAATCTCTGTCCACACGCTGAACAAAGGCAGTAAGCAATTCATTTTGTTTATCGGCATATTCTGTATATATTGCGCCCTTTTCTGCTTCACGCAAGCGTTGTGTAATAACCTGACGGGCAGTCTGTGCGCCTATTCTTCCAAAGTCTTTAGGTGTGTCATTAAACTCTATTCTATCACCCAGCTCATATCTTGGGTCAATTTTCTTTGCTTCCTCTAATGAAATTTGAGTAGAATGATTGTCTGTGGTCTCTGCGACTGTACGAATAATATAAATTTGAACGTCGCCTGTTTCACGGTCCATCCTAGAAATAATTTCTCCGTCAAAGCCTTTTGCCTTTTTATAGGCAGAAATCATAGCCTGTTCAATAGACTCAATAAGCATATCAGGATTAAGTCCTTTTTCCTTTTCAAGCATTTTTACTGCTTCCATAAGATCTACATTCATTTTTATTACCTCCAATTGTTTTTTAAAAACCTATATAGGGTCTAACCAGCAAAATCTCATCTCTCTTAATACTCAGCTGCTCACCCTTTTGTCCAATAGTTATTTGCGCATTATCAAAAGCTAAAAGCACTCCAATGTGGCTTTTGTTTTTTCCTTTAAGAGGCATCTTGGGTTTAACTTCTACTATCTTTTGTAGGTTTCGTTCAAAATCTCTTTCACTGTTCAGCGGTCTGTCTCCTAAAGAAGAAACGCCTAGGCAATAGGGTGCACCATTGGTTATATCTTCCTGCTCCAGCAAGGGATCAACTGCCTTTGAGACTGCCTCGCAATCTTCTATGCTTATGCCGTCATCTTTATAAATATAAAGGTTAAGGCACATTTGCCCATCTTCTTTTACATATTCCACGTCGGCTAGCTCGTAGCCCATTTCCGCTGTAGTTTTAAATGTTAATTCCTTTGCAATTAATACAACATTCTTCACGGTTTCCTCCATATTAACAGCATTTTTCAAAAAAGAAGAGTGGGATTGTGCCCACTCTGAGTAAGTGAAATTAAGTTACTTGAAATATAATACCACACTTTAAAAAATTATGCAAGTTCAAAAATGTTAATTTGTATGCTGGATGGCAAATCCTTTAAACAGCCTATGTTCTGTAATACCTCAATAAGTGTAGTGGATAGCTTTGTGCGGGAAAGTAAATCTTCCTGCGACCTAAAGGGTTCTTTTTCTCTTGCAGCTAATATAGAAAGTGCCGCTGTTTCGCCTAAACTCGGCACCGCTGTGAGGGGGGGCAGTATTTTCCCATCCTGTGTTGTAAGAAATTTTGTAGCATCGGATTTATATAGGTCGATATCCGCAAAATCTATGCCGCGCTTTTTCATTTCAACTGCTATCTCCAGCATAGTTAGTATACCCTTTTCTCTGGCATTTAAGCTGGTTTTCTCATAATATTCTTTAATTTTATACTTTAAGCTCTCTACTCCACCCTGCATAAGCCCAATTTCAAAGTCATCTGCACGAACAGAAAAATAGGTAATGTAATATTGAAGCGGATAATATACCTTAAAGTACGCAATGCGCAAAGCCATTGTAACATAAGCGGCAGCATGCGCCTTTGGGAACATATATTTAATTTTTTTACAGGAATCAATGAACCAATCCGGTATGAAAGCATTACTCATTGCAATTTCTGCATCCTCTGAAAGCCCTCTTCCCTTTCTAACGCTTTCCATCGTCTTAAAGGCTATTTTTGATGAAACTCCTTTGTAAATAAGCGTATTCATAATGTCCTCACGCGTACAAATTGTACCTGCAAGTGTAGTAATATTATCTCTAATAAGTACTTGTGCATTATTTGCCCAAACATCTGTACCATGGCTTAAACCAGAAATTTTCACCAGATCTGAAAAAGTAGTTGGGCGTGTTTCTACAAGCATTTTCCGTACAAAAGCAGTGCCAAACTCTGGTATGCCATATGTGCCTACTTCGCTTCCAATATCAGCCGATGTCACTCCAAGTGCTTCTGTAGAAAGAAAAAGGCTCATTACCTTGGGGTCATTCAGCGGTATTTCTAATGCCTTTATTCCTGTCATATCCTCTAGCATTCTAATAGCCGTGGGGTCGTCATGCCCTAAAATATCTAATTTCAGCATAGTGTCATGCAGCGAATTAAAATCAAAGTGCGTTGTAATAATGCCCTTTGATGGGTCATTTGCAGGATATTGCAAGGGTGTAAATTGATTAATATCATATTCCTTTGGCAATACCACCATACCGCCAGGATGCTGACCTGTGGTACGTTTTACATCCATACAGCCTTCTGCAATACGTTTGAGCTCGGCAGAATTGACACTGCCGCCTTTTTCTTCAAAGTATTTAAGCGCATAGCCAATGGCTGTTTTATCAGCAATGCCGCCTATTGTGCCTGCGCGGAAAACATAGTCTTTTCCAAAGAGCTCTTCAATGTATTTATGTATAGTCGGCTGATAATCGCCGGAAAAATTTAAATCAATATCCGGCGCTTTATCTCCGTCAAAGCCCATAAATACCTCAAAGGGTATATTAAAGCCCAAGCGCTTTAAAGGCTCACCACAATTGGGGCAGTTTTTTTCAGGCAAATCGATTCCGCAATCGTATTTTTCTAAATCAATTTCAAAATCCGAATATTTGCACTTTGGGCAAACATAATGCGGCGGCAGAGGATTTACCTCTGTAATATTCGTCATAGTAGCAGCAAACGACGAACCAACCGAGCCTCGTGAGCCTACAAGATAGCCTTCAGATAAAGATTTATTAACTACCTTATGCGCTATCAAATACAGCACAGCAAAGCCATGTTTTATAATGGCTGTTAATTCCTTGTCCAGGCGTTTGCTCACCATTTCAGGAAGTTCTTCGCCATAAATCTCTTTGGCATTTTTATATGCCATTTCAGAAATTTGCTCCTCTGCGCCTTCCATTTTGGGCGTATATAGCTTATCACGAGGAAAGGACTCCATTTTTTCGCATTGCGCTGCTATACTTCGAGGATTATGTATTACTATTTCTTCACGCTTTTCAATGGGCAGGTATGAAAATTCCGCAAGCATTTCCGCTGTTGTTCTATAGTAAAGAGGTGCTTGCAGATGTGCATCTGAATATCCTTGGCTATTCTGAATAACTCTGCGGAAAAACTCATCCTGAGGTTTTAGAAAGTGGACATCTCCTGTGGCAATAACAGGCTTATTAAATTTTTCGCCAAGCTCTAATATCCGCAAATTAAAGTTTCTTAATTGCTCCTCGTTCTCTACTTTACCCTCACGAATTAAAAAAGCATTATTGCCTATTGGCTGCACTTCTAAATAATCATAAAACTTGCAAATTTTCTCTATTTTGTGTTCTGTCACCCCCTCTAACAATGCAGAATAAAGCTCTCCCGCTTCACAAGCAGAGGTTATCATCAAGCCCTCTCTATATTTCGTGAATAATGACTTTGGAATTCTTGGATGCTGTTTATGTAAATACTTTAAATGCGACTCCGTTATAAGCGTATATAAATTTAAGAGCCCGATTTTATTTTTCGCATAGATTACCGCGTGGAAAGAGCCAGCACTGTTTTGTCCATATGCATTATTTAGCTGTTCTGTAGAGAAGACCCCCTGCTCCTTTAATATGTTAATTAGTTTTAAGAAAACATAGCCCGTAGCTTCTGAATCGTTTACCGCTCTGTGGTGTCCTTCAAGCGAAATCCCAAGATGCTTGCATACCTTGTTAAGCTTGTGCGTTTTCAGTTCTTTTAATAGCTCTCTCGAAAGGCGCAAGGTATCAATATACGATGTTTCAAAGGATAAATTAAGCCTATTTGCAGCAGCCCTAATAAAGGACAAATCAAAATCTGCATTATGTGCCACCATCACACAATCCTTCGAGAATTCTAAAAATCTAGGCAACACTTCAGAAATGTCTGGACAGTTAACGAGCATAGCATCAGTAATATTTGTCAGCTCCACAATCTCTTGTCTTAGGCTTTCGTGCGGATTTATTAGCTGTGAAAATCTATCTATTATCTCGCCATTTTTAATTTTTACAGCTCCTATTTCTGTAATTTTATTCGAGTTTGGATTTAGCCCGGTTGATTCAATGTCAAATACAACATATGTTAAATTCTCTAGCTGCTCATCAATGGGATAATCTATAAAAGGCTGGCAATCATCAAGCAAATATGCTTCTACGCCAAATATTATTTTAATATCTGCCTTCTCATCTGATACTGCTTTTTCAATGCCAGGAAATGCCTGCACCACTCCATGGTCTGTAATAGCCACTGCATCGTGACCATAGCTAACAAGCATTTTCACGAGCTTTTCCGGGTCAACCACGCTATCCATTTGACTCATACGAGTATGTAAATGCAATTCAACACGCTTTATTTGCGCATCATCTGTCTTTGTCACCATTTCGCCTCTCATTATATCGGAGCACATAAGCACTGTTTCGCGGCTGTATTTATCCCATTCACATTGACCCTTTAAAATTAGCATCCCTGCATCTGCCAGTGAGGCTTGCAGCTCCTCAACAATATTATTATAAATAAAAACCCTATTATTAACTAAGAGCTTCACTGTAATGGAGGAGGTATAGTCAGTTATCCTTATAACCACAATAGAACTTTTACCTGATTTCAAAGGAGTAAGCTCTATGCCTAAAAGCTCTCCCTGCACAATAACGCTGTTACTTAGCTCGCTAATATCCTTAAGAGGGGTTATGTCACTGGCACGAAAGCTGCTTCCCAACAATACTTTATTTTTACTTTTATTTGCACTGCTTGAATGCTTTGAGCTTTGGCTTTTAATTGGCAATTCCGAAGTTGCTTTATTTTCTAATTCTTTAATTTTGCTAACATATTCCTCTAGCAATGAATCCTCTTTTTCTACGTTTAGCTCTAATTTCACCTGAACAACCTTGTTGAAGCAATCTTTTATTATTTTTGATATTTCCCCAGCTAACCCATTGCTAACCAGACTATTTCCCGCCTTAAGCGTATTGAGTAATATATTTATTGTGCTATCATTAAGGCTCCAAAGCGAGTCTGTAAGCCCCATTGCATAGGCGGGTTTTGAGTTCTTAAGAGTATCAATAACTATACTTTTTATGTTTTCACAATTAAAATCCATATACTGTATGCACAATTCTGGCTTTGCATCCTTTGGAATTAATGCATTGACCGCTTTTTTCAAAGCCTCTATTTCTTCTTTTTCCAAAGTGCTTTCACATTCAAAATAAAACTGCCATTGTGTGGCGGTATCATCTATTACAACTTTTGTAAAAACGAGCTTATTTAGCAGGCTTTCCTCACAATTGCCCTGCAGCGCTTTTTCGAATTTGGAATTATTTGCAGAAAAGGTAATAGGCATAGTTTCACCACCATATATTGACATAAATACTTCGTGCAATACTACGAGTGGTAATATAATAACATATTTTAAAGAGAAAAACCATAGAAAAAATAAAAAATCTGCACTAAAAAAGGTATGTGCAGATTTATTTTTTGAATATATTAGACTATATTATTTAACCATATTGTTAATTTCTTTTATAAGTGTTGCAACCATATATTCCTGTTCAACTGTGCAAAGCAACTGACCTTTTTTGAATATTGCTGCCTTTTCGCCATTGCCTCCTCCGCCTGCCAGCCCAATATCTGCCTCTTTAGCTTCACCGGGACCATTGACTACACAGCCCATTATAGCTACCTTTAAGGGAGTAATAATATGCGCTGTTGCAACTTCTACCTCTGCTATAATTGCTTCCAGCGGAATACAGGTACGGGCACAAGTGGGGCAAGAAATTATTTCAATGCCTTTATTATATAACCCTACACTTCTAAGAATATTTTGTGCTGCCTTTATTTCGTTTACCGGGTCGCCTGTAAGGGAAACTCGAATAGTATCGCCAATGCCTTGTAATAAGAGAGAACCAATACCAATCGCACTTTTTACAGTACCTAATTCTACCGTGCCTGCCTCAGTAACGCCCAAATGAAGAGGATAATCGCAGACAGCCGACATTAGCATATAACTTTCCGTCATTTTTTTAACATCAGAGACTTTCACAGATACCACAATATCATAAAAACTATACTTCTCTAATAGTGCAATATTTTCAAGTGCGCTCTCCACCAATGCCTGTGGTGTGGCATGCCCGTATTTTGCCAGTATCGTTTTGCTTAAGCTTCCCGCATTTACGCCTATTCGTATTGGCACTTTGTGTGCCTTTGCGCAGTCTGCTAAAAGCTTTATGTACTCTTCTTTTGTGATGTTACCAGGGTTTATTCTTAGCTTATCTGCACCATTTTCAATAGCAGAAATAGCTAGCCTATGGTCAAAATGCACATCCGCTACCAAAGGCAATGAAATATTTTCTTTTATTTTTCTGAATGCCAAAGCCGCCTCTGCATTATAGACGGAAGCTCGCACAATATCGCAGCCCGCCTGCTCTAGCTGCTGAATTTGAGCAATTGTCTTCTCTGCATCTGCTGTATCTGTATTTGTCATGGATTGAATTGTAACAGGTGCACCGCCGCCTATTTTAATGCCCTTTACAGTCACCTGACGAGTTAGCTTGTTCATAAAATCCACCTATAGATGTATTACAAGTTTATATATTTCCAGTGCTACAACAAGCCCAATAAGAATTGCAAATCCAGCAAAATTAATTTTTGCTTCCAGGTCTCGGTTGATTGCCTTTTTACGAATTCTTTCAATGATAACCATCAACATTCTAAAGCCATCCAGTGCAGGAATAGGTAAAATATTAAAGATGGCAAGGTTTATGCTGATTACAAGTAATAGATTCAAAATCATCATAACCGCTGCGTATGCGCCTTCCTGTGCAGCTGCCTTTACGTTATCGCCAATAACGCCTATTGTAGAGATTGGTCCAGAAAGACTATCTAAACTGACTTTTCCAATAACTAGCTGACCAAGCACCTTGTACATTTCTTCTGCCATCCAGACGTTATACTTAAAAGAATATGTGACTGAATTTACAAAGCTAAGCTTTTTGAACTTTGATTCTATGCCAATACCCAATCTCATGGTACCTTCAACATCGGTTTTATCGGTAACAATGTTTTGCTTCTGCCCATTGTGAATAATAGTAAGGATAATATTTTTATCAGGTGCTTCACTTATTAAAGTAGATAATTGCGTTGAGTTTAGTGCTTCTTTGTTATTCACTGCAACGAGTTCATCGCCATTCTGTAAAATTGTTTGTGAGATAGGAACTCCATCATTAATGGATGATACTGTTGCCACTTCTTGACCAATGCTGCTTATTAAAACTACTGTAATCAATAGCGCAAAAATCAAATTACAGGTTACGCCAGAGACCAAAACAATAAGTCTTTTCCACCATGGCATATTATTCATAGCTCCTGGTTCATCCGGTTTATCTGCATCCTCGCCAAAAAATTGGACATAGCCGCCTAATGGTATTGCCCTAATGGAATATTTTATTTCCTTTCGCTTCCATTGAATAAGCTTTGGCCCAAAACCAATAGAAAACTCAATAATTTTAAAACCTAAAACCCTACCCGCAATAAAATGTCCCAGCTCATGCACCATTACTAATAAGCCCAGCATTAAAATTGCAATTATCCAATATGGAATGTTTGACATTTAATTTTTCCTCCAATTGTTTGTTTTAGAAAGGTGCTCTCTCACCTGTTTATCTGTAGCATATATATCTTCAATGGTCGGCTTTTTTATAATTTCAGTATTTAAAATAGTATGCTCTATGAGTACCGGAATATCACAAAAACCAATTTTTTCGCTTAAAAACCACTCAACAGCCACTTCATTTGCCGCATTTAATACCGTTGGTGCTGTGCCGCCTATATTTATTGCAGTGTAAGCCAGTGAAAGGCACGGAAATTTATTGTGGTCTGGGTGAGAAAAAGATAACGCACCCTGCTTTACGAGGTCAAGCGGCTCTCCTCCGTAAGACATTCGATTTGGGTAATTGAGTGCATACATTATTGGAAGACGCATATCAGGGTTACCTAATTGTGCAATAAATGAATTGTCGCAAAATTCTACCATAGAATGAATAATGCTCTCAGGATGAATCACCACATCAATTTTCTCACAGGGCATATCAAAAAGCCAGTGTGCTTCGATAACCTCTAAGCCTTTATTCATAAGGGTTGCACTATCTATTGTAATCTTGCGTCCCATATTCCAATTGGGATGTTTAAGTGCTTGCGCAACAGTAATTTTCTCAAAGCTTTCAATTGGAGTATTTCTAAAAGGGCCGCCAGATGCAGTGAGAATAAGGCGCTTAACGCTTTTATGATTTTCGCCATTTAAGCATTGAAATATTGCAGAGTGCTCGCTGTCTATGGGATAAATAATATCGCCTCGTGCTTTGATTGCCTCTGTAACAAGTGCACCGCCTGTAACCAAGGCTTCCTTGTTGGCTAAAGCAATACGCTTTCCTGATGCAATACCCTTCATAACAGCCGGTAAGCCCGCTATGCCCACTACAGCTACTACCAGCGTATCCGCTTCTTCCATATCTGCTATTGTAAGTAATCCCTCTTCGCCGCAAAGTAAAGTAGTACCGTCTGGGATGTGCGACTTTATACTTTGTGCAGCGGTTTTTTCTACCACACAGACAAGGCTTGGTTTATATTTTATTATTTGCTCCAGTAAAAGCTCTACATTAGCATTTGTTGAAAGTGCGCTAACGCTAAAGCTTTCCGGATACATATCCACGAGCTGGAGCGTTTGAGTACCTATTGAGCCTGTAGAGCCTAAAATAGCTAATTTATTTTTCACTTATTTTTCCTTTAAATAAGAAATAGGTGTGCATATACAAATATAACTACAGCACAAATAAGAATACTATCAAATCTATCAAGTGTACCGCCTTGACCTGGAAAATAAGTACCAAAGTCCTTCACCTTACAATAGCGTTTAAGCATACTTGCGATGAGGTCTCCTACCTGTGCAAACCCGCCACACAAAAAGCCTAGAATAACATAATGAATAAAATCTATACCAGTATAAATTTTTAAGCCTATTACAAACCATCCAAACAATACGCTAAATAGAGTTGCCCATACAAAGCCGCCAATGCAGCCTGCAATAGTTTTATTAGGGCTGATTTCTGGGCACAACTTCTTTTTCCCAAAATATTTACCAAAGTAAAAACCACCCATATCAGCAAAGCTTGGGTACATACATGCCATAAAAAGCAATATTCCAGTAAGTGTTTTATCGTTTAGGCAGGTAATATAGATTAATGAAGCTGCGGGAAGTATTGGATATATAAAAACAAAACAAGAGTGTACTACATTTTCAAAATTATGCTGTTTGTCAAATAAGGCGACCAGAAACATAAATAATGTCATTACAATAAAAAGCAACAATACACCTTCCAGCTTTAACCAAATGTACGCAGGCAGTAAAAGTAAATTTGAGATATAGAGAATAGGTGCATAAACCTGCTTGTCAATTTTTTTCAACACAGTGATGACATCATAGGTAAAGAAAAGTGTAGCAAGTGCCATAGCAATTGATAAAATCCATCCGCCAATGTAGGTCATTACTATTAGAAGGATCACCAATGAAATGCCAGAAATATATTTAATAGCCGGAACTTTTTTTGCCATTTCATAATCCTCCAAATTTTCTAACTCGTTTAGAATAAGCTTCAAATGCTAAGTCTAGCTGTGCTTCATCAAAATCCGGCCATTCAACACTGGTAAAATACAGCTCTGAATAGGCTCCTTGATATAATAAAAAGTTTGATAAGCGCATCTCTCCGCTTGTACGAATAATTAAGTCTGGATCTGGCAGCTCGCTGGTATATAGATAATCACTAATAGTCTGCTCTGTAATTTCTGTTAGCTTATTATTAAGCATATCGTTATGTATATTTTTGAATGCAGCCGCTAACTCGGCACGGGCGCCATAACCAAGTGCAATGCTTAAAACCATACGGCTGCCTTTTGAAGTTTCTATTACAGCTTTTTCAATGGCTAAACGAACTGGTGCAGGAAAATCTTTTAAATCGCCGATTATCTTTAGCCTAACGCTATTTTTTTTCAATGTTGCAAGGTCTTTTGTAAGATATTCTATAAGCAAACGCATAAGCGCTCCAACTTCTTCTTTTGGGCGTTTAAAATTTTCTGTAGAAAAAGCATATACCGTTAGATAAGGTATATCCAAATCTCCACAATATTGGACAATCTTTCGTACTGCCTCTACACCAGCTTTATGCCCTTGTGCACGAGTCAAACCACGCTTATTTGCCCATCTGCCATTTCCATCCATAATAATGGCAATATGCTTTGGTAACACTTTTTCAGGATTCATTTAATAAAATATGAGCTTAACAAATTAGAATATAGCTACGCCCAATGTCCTTTCACTAGACTTGTGTTTTGAAATTATCTATGAGCAGCTCCAGCTGCCCGTCCTCTGCCTGCTTTACTCTAATAACTCTAGTATCTAAATCTTTAATAGGCTCACCTATTAT
>Ga0118677_10007587_pt1 | contig 17828 bp, 24 predicted proteins | sample AliMusrvi5mmetaG_FD_86154 | JGI IMG/M metagenome (GOLD analysis project Ga0118677, IMG submission 86154) | reverse complement strand
CCAGATGGCTTTTAGGCAGCCAGTCCTGCACTGAAGGCGGCAGGAGATACTGCGTTTCACGGTCAACTTCGATAAACTTGGGCATCATGTATAACTCCAGTATCTAACCAATTGATATCATGGGAAATATATACATGACAATCGGCTGAAGTGCAAGCACTAAAATAGCTTTTATGCAAACAATATCAGCATGTTATAACAACAAATATGGGGAGAAGGTACCAAGCTATTCAAAGTGTTTTCCACTGTCTTAGAACGAAATTTTGGAAGCCACTTTTTACAAAGCTGATAAGTCCGACAGACTCCTAGGGGATTTACTATAGTATAGATCATCTCAACTCCATTACGCCTGCCATCTATAATTCCATGATGTTTCAGTACCGAAAGGTGTTGTGAAACAACGCATTGTTCCATACCAAGGCATTCCCATATATTTTTGACGTTACATTCTTGCCTGTCCAGCATAGTCAATATCTTCAAACGAATTGGATGGCCGAGTGATCTGATAATTAATGCATCTACTTTTCTATTGCTATTTGAATTGAATTGAGTCTGGTCGACTGCAAGCATATTGATAACTCCAGTGAGTTGAGCTTCTTACCGTAGTTGCGTTAAAAAGCAAAATTACCGATTAATAAAGAGTAGAGACCGAAAACTACCAGAATGCTGCCGGTTACATAGCGCAGGAATGATTCGTGTCTCAGTATTCCCTTGATTTTGTTTTGCAACAGTTGCGATGAATAGCCAACAAGCAGCATCGGTATTGCCAGACCAAGTGAGTAAAAACCGAGTAGAATAATTCCGGTTGTCAACTGGCCACTGGTAGCAACCATAGTCAGGGTTGTTGATAGAAACGGGCCAACACACGGTACCCAGATAATGCCAAGAGACAGACCGAGTATTAACCCGCCAATGCGTCCTTCGCCTTTGACCCGGATGTTGGAAAGTTGGTAGAAACGTTTGAATATACTCAAGTCAAAGATCACCATCAATCCCATGAGGACTATAACAAGCGCGCCTGCCATCTCAATATAGCGCGTTTTTCCTATCAACAAAGCCCCGAAGAGTGATGAAATTGCCCCCATTGCCATGAATGAGAGGGAAAGACCAAATACTACGATAAGGGGGCGTAGACGGTCATTGCGCTCCGCACCAGCCATGATTATCGGTATAACCGGTAACACACAAGGGGAGAGTACGCTTGCCAGGCCTGCTCCTATGGCCATCATGATATTGATAAAGCTGATTTCCATTATTTCAGGACGTCCAATGCCGCTGTCAGAGTTTCACTGTTCTGGATACCAGGAGCGAAGACACGGGCGATCTTGCCGCTCTTGTCCACCAGCACCAGCGATGGAAGACTGCGGATACCGTAATCGTAGAAGGCCTTCTGGTCTTCCTGTCTCAATGTGCTTACGGCAGCGATATTAAAGTTACCCTTCCGGTCACTTTGCAACCTGTCCAGTACCTCTTTCTGAATCTTGCAGGGGCCGCCATTTGGATTCTGGAAAAATATAAGTGTGGCCTTACTGTTAGCGCCAATTACCCGTTTGAGTTCAGGTGTGTTGGTTGGTGCAGACGTTCCAGCGGCAAAAGCAAAACCCGCCATCATTAGCAAGGCTGTACTCCATATTGTTACGATACTTCTTCTCATGACCATGCTCCTTTAAAAGTTCTCGGATGAAATATTACCTATGTTCCTATTCGTTATTTTTCCTGAGCACGCCCAGCTTTTCGCCAACTGGCCATATGTCCTTCCAGAAGCGTCACATTCCGGTAACCGAAAACTCCGAGCAAAGCCTTAGCCATTTGAGCGCGAGGACCAAGTTCGCAGGTAACTACCAACTCAGCGTTTTTGTCAGCAGGGATACGGGCTAAACGAAAGAGTATCTTCAAGGTTGGGGCGTGGATAGCCCCAGGTATGTGGCCATTACGAAATTCAAAACCGTGACGGACATCAATTATAGCTGGTGGTTTTTTTAATTTTATTCGTTTCAGCAGTTCTTGTGGCTGCATGTATTCTCCATTTACTTCGAGCAATCTATTATTTACAGCAGGAGCTTTTCGGGAAGCGTGCCACACCCATTTTCCCAAGAATATTAAAGAGTGGGCAGAACTGAGTAAAACCGGACTGGAAAAGGTTCAGACCGACAAACCCGGTGAACCAGAGCCAGTTGGGAGAGTGAAAATGGGCCAGAGCAAGTGAAATCATTATAAATGCTCCGGCAATAATGCGCACAATGCGCTCAATGTAGAATTCTTCTTTCATGGTGTAACTCCTTTGTCATTGCTATCGTTTTGCTTCTTATTATTAATGTCTGTTTTCTTGCCTCGGTCCCCGAGGTCGCAAGTATTGGACATTCAGGTAGACACCCCGAGTCGAGGCAGAATATATTTCTGTAGAGCTATCCAAAAGATAAAGATTCCAATAAGCAGCAGCAGATCTTTCATGTATGTTTCCTTTCTCGAATCTATTTTCTTCCCAGCATTTCTGCGACTTTACCTGCCACTTCTCCTGTCAATACCGGACATACTCCTTTGTGATTCTGGCGGATTATCTTACAGCAGGTTACCCCGTATTTCTCCTTGAACCATGTGTGCAATTCTTTGGTAAGGTGGGTAGTCTCTTTCTTGTTTGCCAGAACCAGCCCGAGCGCGACTGTGCCACCTGAAACGGCTCCGCAAATGCATCCTGAGCTGGAACCACCCCCAAAGCCAGAAACGGTGCCAACAATCGATTCGGGTATTCCTGCAGCAAAATTCTTCCGAACAACTTCAACAACCGCTTCCGCACAATGATACTTTCCCGAGCGATACAATCCCTCTGCTTCAATCTGGCACTTCTCTGCCAGTTCCATACCTTCTGACGATGGTTTTGCTTTTTTAGACCAGAACATGTAATCCTCTTACTATTAGTGTGCTTCTTTAATAACATGCGGTTCTTTCCTGCGCTGCACAAGGAAATACAGGATCGGAATGGTGATCTGCGACAGGGTTGTCGCAGCTATTTCGCCACACATCATGGCTATAGCCAAACCCTGGAAAATCGGATCAAACAGAATAACAAAACTGCCAACTACAACTGCCGCAGCGGTTAAGAGCATTGGCCGGAAACGGACCGCACCGGCCTCGATTATCGCTTCATCCAGCGGTAATCCCTGCTCCCGCCGCAGTACCGCAAAATCTATAAGTATGATCGAGTTCCTCACAATGATACCGGCCAGAGCGATGAAGCCGATCATGCTGGTAGCGGTGAAAAAGGCCCCGAACATGGCGTGCCCCGGCAGGATGCCGATCAGCGTCAGCGGAATCGGGGCCATAATGACCAGAGGAGTTGTGAAATCGCGGAACCAGGCTACAACCAGGATATATATCAGCACCATGACAGCCCCGAATGCGATCCCCAGATCACGGAATACCTCGTAGGTAATGTGCCATTCGCCGTCCCACTTCATGCCAACATGCTCTTCACTCCAGGGGAGACGTGATGCCAACACCTCGATCTTCTGCCCGTCAGGTGTCGGGATAGCATTGATCTCATCCTGCATTTTCAGAATCGCATAGACCGGTGCCTCAATCTTACCGGCAACATCAGCAGTCACGTACACAACGTTCTTGAGATTTTTACGATACAGCGTTTTTTCTTCACTGCCGGAAGTGACACGTACCAGTTGTGAGAGAGGGATGTTCCCTTTTGCTCCGGTTACATATATCGATGATAAAGCAGCAACTGAACTCCGCTGACCGGCGGGAAGACGCAGGTTGATTGCTACCGGTTCTTTTTCTTTCGGCAGATGCAATAAACCGGCATCCTGGCCATTCAGGGCAATGTGCAGAGTTTTAGCTACGTCATCGACGGCGACGCCGGATAGAGCCGCTTTCTCGCGATCAACAGTAAATGTCAACTTGGCCTGATTGTCCTCGCGGTACCAATCAACGTCAACCACACCTTCGGTTTTTGCCATGATTGCCTTGACTTTAGCGGCTACTCCGGCACGCGCAGCGTCATCCGGGCCATACAACTCTGCTACCAAAGTTGCGAGAACCGGAGGACCGGGTGGTATCTCGGCAACTTTAACCCGTGCGCCGTATTTGTCGGCAATCGCCTTTACCAGAGGACGGATCCGCTTTGCGATAGCATGAGACTGGTCTTTACGGTCTTCTTTGGGAAGCAGATTGACCTGGATATCCGACAGACTGGCACCTTTGCGCAGGTAGTAGTGTCGTACCAGGCCGTTGAAATTGAACGGGGCGCTGGTGCCTATGTACTCCTGGAAATCCGTTACCTCCGGCACTGTGCGGAGTACATCACCCATCTCTTTAGTCATGCGGGCGGTCTGTTCCAGTGGAGTGCCGTCAGGAGAATCAATGATAATCTGCAGCTCATTCTTGTTGTCAAACGGCAGCATTTTTACGGTAACTGCTTTGAAATATATGAGTGAGCAGGAAGCCAGCAACAGCAGTACCACTCCTGTCAGAAACGCAGTCCGTTTTTTGGGGTTATGCAGGAATGACCCCATCAAATTACGATAGAAGGTGGTCAGTTTAGATTCCTTTACATCCTCCGTTGCACCGTGATGTGACTGCCCCTTCATAAAACGGTAGGCAAAATACGGTGTGACCATAAAGGCAACGAACATCGAGAGCAGCATAGCGGTGCTTGCGCCTACCGGGATCGGCCTCATGTAGGGTCCCATCAGACCGCCGACAAAGCCCATCGGCATGACTGAAGCAATGACGGCAAAGGTGGCGAGAATAGTAGGGTTACCGACTTCATCCACCGCTTTAATAGCCGCTTCCAGAGGATCCATCAGCTTGGTAGTGAAAAAGCGGTGGATGTTTTCCACAACGACAATGGCATCGTCAACCAGAATACCAATAGAGAAGATCAGGGCAAAAAGGGTGATCCGGTTGAGGGTATAGCCGATCAGGTAGATCACCAGCAAGGTCAGCGCCAGTGTTACCGGTATTGCAATCGCAGCCACTGCGCCGGCACGCCACCCCATGAAAAGCGCAATCAGGATAGTGACTGAGATAGCAGCAAGGAACATGTGGAACAGCAGCTCATTATTCTTTTCCCGGGCTGTCTCACCGTAATTGCGGGTGATAGTCACCTGAACATCAGAAGGGATGGTCTTCCCCTTCATAAATTCAACCTTCTTCAGGAGATCATCGGCTATCCAGGTGGCGTTTGACCCGGTACGTTTGGCAACGGCGATTGTCACCGCTGCGTAGTCCTGCTTGGGGTTGGCTTTAATGCCCTTATGCGCAGCTCCCGGCCCCATACCGAAGAAGACATAATCTTCCGGTTCATTGAGGCCGTCCTCCACCTTTGCTACGTCTGACAGATAGACAGGCTTGCCGCCATAAACCCCGATTATCAGCCGTTTAACGGCTTCAGCACTTTCAAGGAAACCGCCGGTCTGCACCAGCATTGACGTATTTCCGCTGGCAAAGCTGCCCGACGGCAGGGATGCATTACCTTTTTGCAGGGCACCTGCTACCTGCAGCGGTGAAAGGCCAAACCCGGCCAGACGCGGAGCGTCCAGAGTAACGCGCAGTTGCCGTGACAGTCCCCCGGTGATGGTTGTCTCAGCGGTGTTCTCACTCTTTTTCAGTTCATCGGCAACTTCACGTGCCAGGGTTCGCAGCGTCCCGTGATCATAGCGGTCCGACCAGAGTGTCAGAGCCATAATAGGGACATCGTCGATCGATTTCGGCACTACCAGAGGTTCGTACGCACCCGACGGAAGCAGTGTGCGGTTACTCATAACCTTGTTGTACAGCTTGACCAGTGACTCTTCCATCGGCTGTCCCACCTGGAAGCGCACGGTGATAATTCCCATGCCGGGACGACTCATGGAATAGAGATATTCAACTCCCTTGATCTCCCAGAGCTTGGCCTCAAAGGGCTTGACTACACGCTCCTGTACTTCCTGCGGAGAGGATCCGGGCATCGGAAGATATATATCCACCATCGGGACGACAATCTGCGGTTCTTCTTCGCGTGGAGTCATCATGACGGCGAAAAGGCCAAGGAGAAGCGAGGCACCCACAATTAGCGGAGTCAGCTTGGAATTGATAAAAGAACGGGCTATTTTTCCGGCAAAACCGAGCTTTTCCATGGTCTACTCCACCTTTGCCGCTTCGGTAACTTTCTCGACACCTGTTACAACTACTCGATCACCATCGGACAGTCCCGAAAGAATCTCAATTCTCTCACCGGTCTGCCGACCTGTTTTGACAATCCGCATATGGGCAACACTGTCTTTATCCACCGTCCAGACCAAGGTGAGTGCCCCGCGATCAACAACAGCTTTTTTTGGCACGGTGATACCGTTAACTGAAGTGCCAAGAGTTACCGATCCTCGCCCGAACATACCCGATTTGAGCCCCTTCTGATTCAGGACAATCTTGGCTATAAAAGTACGACTGCCGGGATCAGCGGTCGGAACAATCTCAGCTATTTTTGCTGTAAAGGTGCTGCCAATTGCATCCAATGTCACCTGCAGAGGTGAACCTGGCTTGACCTTGGTCGCAATGTTTTCCGGCAAAGACAATTCTAACTGGTAACTGCCGTCGTCCTCGATAGTCATAATCGGCTGGCCAGGAAAAACGGTTGCACCAAGATCGACCTGTTTGCTGGCGACAATTCCCGAGATAGGAGCAATGATTTTAGTATAGTCCGACATGGTCGTAGAAGCCTTCGCCCCCTCCTGGGCCTGCTTGAGACGTGACTCGGCACGTGCAACCCCTTGAGCAGCCATATCTTTTTCGGTCTGTCTGACATCAAATTCCTGGCGACTGACTGCCTGCTCCTTGAAAAGATTCTGGTAGCGATCAAAAGTAGTGTCGGCCAGTTTCTTTCGTGACATCGCTTCGTCAAGTCCGCGGCGGGCCTCGTCGATACCGGCAGTTGCAACGGCTGCTGTGGCCTGGTTCTCCTGGGCATCAAGCTGCGCCAGAATCTGACCTTTTTTAACCCGGTCACCTTCACGAACGCGAAGCACGCTGATACTTCCGGGGATGCGGGTCGAGACAACCGCACTGGTGCGTGCGCGCACCGTTCCTACCACATCCAGTATATCCGGAACGGCGGCGCTCTTTACTGTTTCCAGAGTTGTACCTTTGACCACCACTGCCGATGTTTTTTCAACGGTACCAGCTTCATGCTTCTGAGAACATCCAGCGGCAGAAAGAGCAACAGTCAGCAGACAAACGGCAAAAATTCCATTATTCCTCATTTTAATATCTCCTTCACGAATGTTCCCGTCATGTAATAAACCTGTCCGCCAGCCAGTGTGTACCCTGCTTCAGTATCAACGAGATTTGCCCGTGCCTGGTTAAGCGCCGTCTGGGCGTCGAGCAACTCAACCAATGTAGCCAGCGAGTTTTCGTACCGTCTGGTCAAGAGTCTGACTGTTTCCTCTGCATCCTGTACTGCGTTCCGCGCTACCTCCAGATGTTTACCCGCTTCATCTCGACGGACATAGCTCTCTTTGAGCTGGTATCTGATATCCTTAGTTGCCGATTCAAGCATCTCGCGAGCGGCTGATTGTCCGGAGAGTGCACGCTTACGCTCACTGTTTGTCCGGAAGCCGTCAAAAATGTTCCATTTAAGCGAGACACCGGCGGTCCAGGCCTCATTATCCGAGGTAAACGCATCCTTGGCATTCAACTGGTATGAGGCAAATGCTCCCACAGTCGGCAGATATTCGCTTCGCGCCAGTCTGAGCGCAGCGTCCGATTTTTCAAGATCGGTATGCGATTGTTTTATTTCAATACGGTTAAGCAGGGCTTCACTTATGGTCTGGTCGCTCATGGCGGGCACCGTTATGCTCTCCAGTAATCCGGAGACCTCAAAAGAATTTTCTTCAGGAAGGCCAATCAGCATCCCCAGCTTCATTTTTGAAAGCGTCAAATTGTTTTGTGCTGATATAAGCTGCTGTTCGACCATTGAGAGATGGGTTCGCGAACGAAGTTCGTCGGACCTGAGTCCAACTCCGGAGGAAGTCCTGACGGTAGCCAAGCGCATGTTCTCACGGGCATCGGAAACGGCTTTATCTGCAGCCCCAAGCCGTGCGCTGGCTTTCTGTACTTCAAGATAGGTATGAAATACCTGGAATGCGACACCCTGACGCGCAGCTTCCAGTTGCAATTCCGATTTTTGTGCATCTTTAATGGCCAACTCTTTCATTGGCGAGAGAGAAGGAACAAACAGCGGCTGCTGAATTGTCAGGGCTGTCTTGAAATCATGCGCGGCAGAGGGGTTGTTGAGGTTACTTATCAGAAAATCATCGTTGGTAAAGCGCCCCTCATTCAGCTTCATCATGAACGTATTAGTGGGAGAGTTCGAAGCAACCAGAGTCTCCTCAAAAGCAACGGCAGGTAAATAGCGGGAATTGGCATTCTGAACACCTTGTCATTTTTCACGAGCATTCACCCACCTGGTTTTCACACCCATTCACCCAGGCACGGCGTGCTGAATTGGTTCGTTAACGTATCATAGTTTGCTCCCGATGGTCCCCTTCTTTTTGCGGTAACTTTCCCCCTCGATTATCATTTGATGTGCATTGTGTGCCAAGCGGTCCAGTGCCGAGTTTGCAATGATTTGATCATCAAAGAGGCTGACCCATTCCGCCACGTGTCTGTTACTGGTGATAATGGTGGCTCCGCGTTCGTACCTCTCGCTGATTATTTCATAGAAGTCATGGGCCTGCTCCGGTGTCAGTCGTTCCAGACCGAAGTCATCAATGACCAAGAGGGTTGGAGAAATCAGCTTCAGCAGCTCCCGATCCAAGGAGTTATCAGCACGGGCGGCATAGAGGGCCTTGAACATTTTGGCAGCCTTGACCACCACAACACTTTTATTCCGGCGGCAAGCGGCATGGGCCATGGCGTTGGCGAGGAAAGTTTTGCCAACGCCAACTGGACCAGTAAAAATCACATTTTCTTTGCGCTCCATCCAGTCAAGACCAATGAGCCCCTTGAGTCGGTCGCGGTCAAGAGTTATCTTTGCTTCCCAATCAAAGCGTTCCAGCACTTGATCATGGTCAACCTTGGCCATCAACAGGCGCCGGGTCAGCGCCCCCTGATTCCTCTTTTCCACCTCATCCGAGAAGAGCATCTCCAGAAATTCCAGATGAGTAAGCTTGTTTCCCCTGGCGTAGGCCACTCGTTCAGGCAGGGTAGTCAACAGCGATGAGAGGCGCAGTGCCTTCAGAAGCTGCTTCAATTCTGACGTTGTTTCCATGGTCGTTCTCCTTGTGGTGACTGAAATAATCAGCAGGTCTGCTGAAGTGTGCTGCGAGAGAAATCGGTGTGACAGTTACTGACGGTTTAGCCGGTATCTGTTGCTTCTCCAGCGCTTGTTTGATAATCCCTTCCACACGACTGACATTCATGAGTCCAAAGGCCAGTGCCCTATGACAGGCGACTTCCACTCTGGCAGTGCCGTATTTATCGGTAAGCCGGAGCAGTTTCTGGGCTTGGCGGATGAAGGCCCAAGGAACGTCGCCGCTCAACATCTCAGCCATGAACTCTCCCTGCTTTTCGCCGTTTTCTGCTGCTTTCCGTTTGTAGTACTCCACGTCGCGCATGGCATAGGCGCTCTTATCTTTCGGGTAGTCATCAAAGTCCGTAGAGCGCTTACCGGCGGCCACTTTCGGATGTGTCCTGATTAACTGGTTCTGGTAGTAGATCCGCACCAGGGCAGAATCACCTCTGACGTCAACTTCTTTACCGATATACATCGTCGGCAGGGAGTAGCCGCCCTTTTTGAACATGATATGGTGATCGCGATGGACGGTACATATTGCAAAGGCCGGTATATCAAAGCGCTCGTCTGACAGCGGCAGCAGCGCCTTTTGTTCCTCTTGCTCAAATACGAGAAACGGTCGTTTTCTGGTAGTGCCATGAATACGCAGGCCGGCAAAAGTGCGGCACCACTTCTCCGCTTCCTGTTGTGCGTGATCACGGTTTTTGAACTCCTCTCCTTTGAAAAAGTTCTCACGGACGTACCTGACTTGGTTTTCAACGGTACCTTTTCCTTCCGGGTGCCGGACCACAGCCGAATCGATGATAAAACCCCGGTGCTGTGAATAGTCTTGGAAGGTCCGGTTAAAGACAGGCTCATAGCGATCAGCCTTCACCACAGCGGCTTTCATGTTATCCAAAATGAGGCGTCTGGTGACGCCGCTAAAGAAACTCCAAGCTTCTTCCATGCCGGTGATCAAAGCATTCAGATCCTGCAGGTGGGTCAGATACACGTACTGGTAACGGCTCTGAATCAGGGTAACCACCAGAGCATGGAGTGCCCGGTTTCTGCCTTCTGCCGGGTCAAATACCAATCCCATTTTACCGAAATCGACCTGAGCCACTTCACCTGGTTCAGTGTCCGCCATCCGTACGGTAACCTTCTGGCCGCCGAAGCCAAGTTCCTCGCGTGCATAGCGATAGAGGGTGCTGTAGGTTACCACCACTCCCATCCGGCCAAGCTTGATGTGAGCCTTGGTCAGTGTCAAATGGTCATTCTCCAACCAACCGGACAGCAGCTCGCGGTGAGGTAGCAGAGGGGCACAGGCACCCTGTTCGGGGTCCTTTACTTCGCCTCCATGCACAGAGCGGATGACCGCCGCTGCAATCTCGGCCAACCGATCATCAGAAGTGGTGTCATCAAAACCATGCGGCACTGCAAGTCGCAGATAGTTACGAATCGTGTTTCGGTCAATCCCGGTTGAACGTGCTATCCGCCGAAAACTGTCCTTTGCTTTTGCCCTGCGTAGAATGTCGATAATATTTGTCACGCTGTACTCCTTGTGTCCCATGTAACCTCCATTCAAATAGTGAAAGGAGTCATGGTACAGGTTGTAGTCAGCGCCGTGCCAAAGATTACCCGAGGTGGGTGAATGCTCTTGAAAATGGGGTGGGTGAATGCTCCTGAAAAATCAGGGGCTCAGGTGGGTGAATGGTTCTGAAAAATGACATGCGTGCCGATCAGCTGCAGAGTATTCCCGAACCGGCGATAAGTGAACACCAGGAGCAAGTCGAGTTAGTACAGTGGCTACGCCTGATGGAGATTCGGCACTTCGCAATTCCCAATGGCGGGCATAGGCATCTATCAGTCGCAAAGCAGTTGGCGGCCGAAGGCGTCATGCCGGGGGTATCTGATCTGGTGATCCTTCCGGAAGCTGGCACCGGAAATCCGCAGTTGCCAATCGTGTTCTTGGAAATGAAGAGAAAAAAAGGCGGAAAGGTTTCATCGGCTCAGCTTGATTTTCTCGGTCATATTGAAGCATTGAAGGACTGCGGGTATCTGGTTGTTGGCCGAGTGGCGCAGGGATTCGCGGAAGCAAGGCGGATATTGATGGAGATAGGGTATGGAGTGGAGTAGGAAGATGGAAAAGAGACAACTATGACAACAGCAAAAAGGGTTACATCAGCTACGGAATCGGAACTCATCATCATTCTCGACACAGAGACCGGGCAGGTTGTGTTGAAAGGAGCTGTGCCAAGTCAACATGAGGAAGTTGCATCTTCGCGTCGCGTAGAGATTTATAGTACCGGATTGGTTTCTGAAGTCCCGGTCGCAGCCAGGATCTGGATTACCCTCGGAAAAGTTGGTAAGGAGCACTATGGATTGTCCACGAAATGTATCAACGTCAACAAAGATCATATAAGCCAGATTTTGTCGCTGTTGAAAGCCGGGATAGACTGGCCCGTACAAGAAAAGGAAGAATATCTCAAAGAACGCGAAGACGTATGGCGTAGCAAAGGAGGAACACCATGGAAAATAGAACTATTATCGGTGCAGAAACTGACGACGAACAAATCAGTAGCATTTCAGGGCAAAGCGGCAGAAAATGCGGGTTGACAGCCACTGCCGAACAATGGCAAAAAAATCCAACGCACTATGTCAATGACTGCATGCGTTGTGAACTTTTCACACCTGAATGCATTGAATAAAAGGAGTTTCACAATGCCTGAAAAAGCAAAAAACAAGCTTACTGTTGTTATCGCAGCAGCGGCTTTGTTGATGGCCGCTACTGCATACGCTGCTGATAGTGTTGATCAGCCAGTCCCGCCGCCTCCACCTGTTTATGAGCCTGCGCCAGCCATAGCTGCCCCGTCTGCTCCCGTTCCACCGACGGCACCGGCGCCACCCGCGCCAGTGTATCCGCAATCAACACAACCACCGGCTTATCCACCTCCCGGGCAAGCATATCCACCGCCCGGCCAGGCATATCCACCGCCCGGCCAGGCATATCAAGCCCCTGCCCCACCCGTTGCAGTAGCTCCGCCGGTGCAAGTGGTGTTGCCTCCACAACCGCCTCAGTTTGTCTATGTTCCGGAGCTTGGTTACTATGTCGCAACCGGGGTCCCGTACGATATGATCTACGCAAACCGGGCATATTATTACTACTCTGCCGGACATTGGTATATGGCATCCACCTACGGTGCGCCATGGAGATACGTGGCTCCTGCTTACCTACCAAAGCTCATGCTCCGGCACAGCTATGCTGAGTATCGGCATCATCGGGATCTTGAATTCCGGCGACTTGACCATGAACGCGAACGGTACCGTGGCGAATTTCATCGGCCAGAGTGGAATCGGTAATTTGACTCCATTTCCGCGGGAAATTATGTGTTTTTTTCGAATAATGCGGTAGGATTGGGACAGTAAAGATTTTCTTTTCCCCGAAGTTTTGTATTTATTTTGGAGCGATTTTAATGCAGTTACCAGACATGATTAACGGCAGTTTCGAGCTGCTTTCAAGTGTTATGATTTTGAACCATTGCAGAGTGCTACTGAAAGATAAAGCTGTTGCAGGAGTCTCGTTGCTTTCGAATATTTTCTTTGTCGGATGGGGAGGTTGGAATCTCTATTACTACCCACATCTGGGGCAAATATTTTCATTTTATGGCGGCATTTCTATAATGCTCGCGAACGTTTTATGGGTCGCATTGATGATCAAATATCGCCGCCGATCAGTTATAATTATGGCATAAACCCGAAGGGCTTTCGGGGAAAGATAAATCTATTATTTAATCCACTAAAAGGAGGAATACCTATGAAAACATCCGCGTTACAAAAACAAAAAGAGGCCCTGCTGAAGAAGCTTTCCGAGATCGAAAACAAGGAGAAAGAACTGGCAAAAGCAGAGAAAGAAAAGGCAATTGCTGAAGCAAAAGCCGCCATCGAAAAAAGTAAAACTGCTCTTGCCGCTCTGATCTCGAAGTATCACCTGGAGGACTTTGTCAACTTCGACGCCGCTACTTTTATCGGCGAAGTTCGGGGTATCCTTGGTGGCAAAAAGAAAGAAAAAAAGCCGAAAAAAGCCAAACCGGTTGCCGTTGTTGCTCCTGTAGCCGAGGCTGCTGCCGTTCCTTCTGTAGTTGCAGAGACTGACGACGTTGTCGAGTCCGCCGCCGCTACCGAGACCGAAACTCCGTAGCCTGACAAAGTAGAGACTATTTATTGGAGGGAACATGGACAGACCTTATGCAATTGGCATGTTGACAGTTTTTATCCTCGTATGTTGGACGGTTATCGGTAGTTCGCTTTACGCAAAGTATCAAAACAGGAAGTTTAACAGAAGCGGTCATGTTACAAAGTAACTTACAAGAACGGGTATTTTCCAAAGTGTCCCGAGCCGGACTTGCTCGCATGACGACAAGGCTTTTCCGGCTTTGGGGCCTGTCTTCGGCCGATCAACTTAACCTTCTTGGCATGCAGGAAAGGTGTCGCTACCGTCTGTCCCGCTACCGCCATGGTAAAGCGGCACTACCGGGAAGCAGGGATATTATCGATCGGGTCGGCTGGCTCATGTCCATTCATGAGTCACTCGGAGTTCTCTACCCGCAAAACCCCGAAATCAAGTACAGCTGGATTAATTGCAGAAACAAGCGATTCGACAACTACACACCACTTGAGGTCATGCGGGAACAGGGCCTGATCGGTATTGCAAAGGTGGCGCGTTATCTGGATCATTACAGAGGATTGTAGAATGCCGTCTCCGCAGAATCCCCAAATACGAAATTTGGTAGCTGACTTCCTGATCTATTACAGACAGACTGGTGGAAGCGTTGCCGGCGTACATGTAGATGGTGAAACCGTCTGGCTGACCCTGCCGATGATTGCAGAGCTTTTCCAGTGCGGTGAACACGTGATAGCGCAACATCTCCAAAAGATCTTCGACGAAGGCGAATTAAGCCAACAATCCTCTACCACCCTAAACTCCTGCACCTCAACCAACGGGCACTTCCACGAGTCCCCCACCATCACTTACAACCTCTTGGCTGTTATCGCCGTCGCATATCGTCTCAGCTCGCCTCGTGCCATACAGTTCCGGCGTTGGGCTACCGGCATTTTGAGTTCATTTGCTACCAAAGGTTACGTGTTGGACAAAGAGCGACTTAAAGACGGACAACTGTACGGACAAGATTGCTTCGAAGCCTTAACTGCCAACATTAAGGAAATCCGGGCAAGCAAGCGGAATATAAGTCAAAAGATCACCGATATTTTTGCAACAGCGATGGACTATGACGCCGATTCCGCCGCCACAAAAGCATTCTATTCTGCGGTTGCCGGCAGCTGGTTGATGAAAGCTGAATCAAGACTATTATCCCGCTTCCTTGCTCTGTATATCGACCATGCGGAAGACCTGGCTACCAGACATATCCTGATGTCAATGGAAGCCTGGACCACAAAGTTCGGCGTGTTGTTGCGGGTTGATGAGAATGTGGTTGCTGATCCGGACAGGATGTTTCAGATGCTGCAGGAGATTGATCAGGCTTTTGACGACGGAAACCCGGTTTTCGTCCAGCACAAACTGTCTGAATCAGACTTTGACAATGCAGTGAAACACCTGCATAATTAGATATATATGAGCGAACACAAATACAGAACCGTCATCCACGCCGACCTAAATTGCTTTTTTGCCGCAGTTGAGCAACAGGCCAACCCTGAACTCCGTGGCAAACCGATTGCTGTTGTCGGCGGCCACGGTAGAACGGTGATAACCACCAGCTCCTATGAAGCCAGGGCAAAGGGTGTAAAGACGGGAATGGCAGTCTGGGAGGGCAAACGTCTTTGTCCTGAACTCATAATCGTAGTCGGCGACAACAAAAAGTATCAATACACGTCAACAAAAGTGAACGAGATCTTCTGCGACTACTCCCCTGAAGTTGAGTCGTTCGGCATCGATGAATCATGGATCGATGTCACTCATTCGCTGTCGATATTCGGTTCTGCTGAACGCATAGCCTACCTCATCAAGGCCCGCATCCTTCACTCATTTGGACTTTACTGCTCTATTGGAATCGCACCGAATAAGCTGTTGGCAAAGCTCGGCAGTGATCGTATTAAGCCGGACGGGCTGTTTATCATCAAGCCGGAAGCAGTGAGTAAAGTCCTTGAGCACACACCGATTCAAGAGCTCTGCGGCGTTGGCAAGAGGATGCAAAAGGCCCTGAACATGATGTCGATTTACACCTGCGGGGAACTCGGGCGCTGCGAAGAAGAGCGGCTTACGAGGAAGTTCGGCATTATCGGAAAGAAGCTTAAAGAGTTCGGCCAGGGATTGACAACTCGCCTGTGGTACCATTTGGGGAAGAAGACGAAGTAAAGTCGGTCGGCCACTCAAGCACCTTGGACAAAGATATCTCCGATCCCGTGGAAATCCGCCGGTTTCTGCTACAGCTATCAGAGATGGTCGGCAGCCGGGCGCGGAGGTATAATGTAAGCGGCAAGACTGTCCATTTGTACGTGAGATATGCCGACTTTTTTTCGTCTTTTGGTAAGCAAACGACGCTTAAGAGTTATATCAACCAGAGTGATGACATCTACCGGGCGGCGTTGTCTATCTTGAATACAGTTGATCTGGAGCAGCCGGTGAGGTTGCTTGGCGTAAGCCTGTCGAATTTGAAACACCAAGATGAACAGCTGTCTCTATTTATCGAAGATAGAAAAAAGATCGAGGCAACCCGGGCCATAGATGCAGTCAATAAAAAATATGGGAAGATGGCCGTGACGTATGGAAGCTTGCTGCCAGGTAAAGAGAAAGCTGGGAGCCACGTCATTCCACCGAGCTGGCGGCCCGCCGGAATTAAGAACGTGGATGTACAATAATGCTACAACAAACCCATTAACAAACCCATTTCTCTTGCATTTACGCGCTGTTTCAGATAATTAATGTACATTTATTTATTCGAGGCACATAATGACAAAATTAGACATAATACTAAGAGTAAAAGACCGAACTGGATGCACAGTAAGAGAAGCGGCATCCTATGTTGAAACAGTCCTATACCACGCCAGAGAGGCAATTGTCTCTGAAGGCGTCGTCAAGATCGCACGCTTTGGAGTGTTTGAGATACAACACAAAAGAGAAAGAAAAGGTAGAAATCCGATAACAGGAGAAGCAGTACAGATTGTTGCCAGAAGAATATTAAAATTTAGGCCGAGCCCTTTGCTGCACGAAGCAATTAATTCACAAATACATGCCGCTGCCGCTGAAACGTCGCAATAAACGCAAAATAGGAGAAATTAGTGAAAGTTCTGATAGTTGAAAATGACAAGAAGTTAGCCAAAACAATGATGGAAGCGTTAGAAACTGGTAACGAATGCCAAGTAACGCTATCCTATGATGGAGCCGACGGCTTGAAAAAAGCCGAAACTGGCGAATTTGACTTGGTCGTACTTGATGCGGATTTGCCGAAAAAAGACGGTATAACTGTCCTGCGGGAACTGCGACAATCCGGTAATCAGGTACTAACTCTGATGTTTGCTGAATCAAACTGAGGCCGTAAACCTTGTGTCGGCTCTTGACGCCAGTGCAGATGTTTATGTACAAAAGTCTGACAACCTTGACGAATTGCAAGCTTGGATCAGGTCGCTACTTCGCCGACGTTCACAGGACATTGGAGCCACGATCCGTTATGCCGATATGAAGCTTGACCCGGTTAATCACAGAGCATGGCGGGACGGAAAAGAGATCGTGCTGACGGCAAAAGAATATGCCATACTCGCATATTTCGCAAAGTCTCCCGGAAAAGTCCTTACGCGCCAGGACATCGCAGACAACTGCTGGAAAGAGCCGTTCGAAACATTCACAAACATCATCGACGTCTACATCAATTACCTGCGAAGAAAAGTTGATGCCGAGTTTTCGAAAAAACTTATCCATACTGTCCGCGGTAAGGGATATATGTTCGAAGATCGGGGATAAAATGAAGCCAAATAAAGCGGAAGAAAAGTTTAAAACCCACCCCCTGCAGTGCTCCATGAGTCAGTGGAAGGTTTGCATACAGATTGGCCTTATTCCCGACAAGAAGGAGTTTGACAAAGGCTGCCTTGTTCCAAAAAGCAAGCCGCCGGAGTGAATAACTGGCCGGACAAGAGAAAACAGGCCTCTGGAAAATACCAGAGGCCTGAGCTGAATAGAAGTTGAAAGTTGTTAAGTGTGGCAAACTTAGATCTTGCGAACGTCCGCCGCCTGAAGGCCTTTCGGACCTTTAACAACCTGGAATTCTACCGAATCGCCTTCCTGCAGGGACTTGAACCCCTCGCCCGTGATCGCGGAAAAATGGCAAAAAACATCCTTTCCACCGTCCTGCACCAAAAAACCGAATCCCTTTGCATCGTTCAGCCGCGCCACCATTCGGGGAAAAATACACGTCCGTTGTGCCGGCGGACTTGAAGTGCTCCGCAGAGGATATCATCGGGGAAAGAAGAAGAGATAAGGCCAGAAAATAAACAACCGACCGGTTCATGTAATTTTTCATCGCAACCTCCTTTTACGGCTTCGGTGTCAGTTCATCGTACGAAT
>Ga0118677_10005369_pt2 | contig 17828 bp, 14 predicted proteins | sample AliMusrvi5mmetaG_FD_86154 | JGI IMG/M metagenome (GOLD analysis project Ga0118677, IMG submission 86154) | reverse complement strand
AGTCTATGTATACCATTTTCGTAATGTAAACACAATAAAAATAAACTTACTTGGTTGACAGATGTATACGATTAATGTATTTCTAAAATAGAATCGTATAGGTTTGGTTGTGAAGAATAAAGAAGCTTTATCCTGTTAGCAATTTGCAGAGGCAGATCAAAAACAATATTTCATGAGAGGTTCTTTTATGGAGCGCAGACTTTTTCTCAAAGCAATTGGGCTGGGCTGCATCGGCTGCTGCTTCAGGCCGATTGACTCTTGTGCGGCCATCGGGCTGAAGAAAACCTACAGCACAACCAGGCTTCTCAAGGAGTATGATCTGCGAAATTATGATCTGAACAAACACTGGCGACGGGATCTGTATCTGAAAATTCCCGCTTTAGCCGGCGATATTGACCAGGTGCTGGCAGAGATGCGCTCTTCCTACGAAGCGATTATTCCCGACATACCCTATATCGGGGCGAATAATTTTCATCTCAAGTGGGTCATACCGAATGCTGAAAAACTTGCCGACTTCCTCGTGGCAAAAGAGTACGGGGTAACGATTCCGGAGTTCAGCAGGCTCCATCTGGACCAGGCCCTGAGCGACCTTATGGCGCAATATCCCACGGAAGATGAGCGCCGGAAGATCGGCGGCATGCAGTTCGGGCCGATGTCCGATATGATGATGCGTTTCGTGGCCTGGCGCTCGCAACTGCGCATATATCCTGAAAATTATATTTTGAAATTCGTTCCCGGCGACGGCGTCGATTTTGACTGGGGCCTTAACTACACGAAGTGCACCAATGTTATTCTCTTCAGCAGGCACGGCGCGGCTGATCTTGTGTATCCTCTGGTCTGCACCATGGACTATGTGGCTGGCAAGGCGCTGTTTGTCGGGTATCACAGAACCACGGACATTGCCAGCGGCGGCCCGATGTGCGATCTGCGCTGGAAGAAGGGCGTTGAGTCCGTCATGCCGGACACAGGCGCGTAATCAAAAGACGTATAAAAAAAATTATCCGGGAGAAAGCGATGAAAAGAGTGATGCTCTGTATGGCGATCCTGTGGCTCGGCGCTGTCTGCCTTGCCGGATGCACAAAGGAAACCTCCTGCACGCCGGGGCAGACGCAGACCTGCTATTGCCCCAACGCCAAGGCAAGTGAACAGGCCTGCCGGGCCGACGGTAAGGGATGGGAAACATGCGATTGCGTTTATTATTCCGCCTGGTGCGACGATGCCACGGGGCTCTGCTGGCAGGATCCGCAGAAGGACGCAACCGACACTACCGATAGCGGCGTCATGCCCGGCGATGCCGTGCGGTACTGCAACCAGGTTGCCTTCGGCGGGTATGCTGACTGGCGGCTTCCGACCATCGATGAGCTGCGCACCCTGGTGAGAGGCAATCCTGAAACCGAGACCAACGGCGAATGCCCCCTGGTTGACGGCAGCTCGAACGCCGCCATGAACGATCCCGCCTGCGGCCCCGTTACCGAATGGGGCGGCCCGGGCCCGGGCGGCTGTTACTGGCCGCCGGAGCTTGGCGGCAACTGCCACAGGCCCGATCCGGCCTCCCTTGGCCACCCGTTGGAGTTCGTCTCCTCAACCCGGTGCCCGGACGATCCCACCAAAGGCTGGTACGGCGTTGTCATGTTTGAAACCAGCGCCGTGTGCTGGAATCATATAAACACCTATGCCGACGTGCGCTGCGTGCGCGATGCTCCCACGCCTATTGCAACCTGCGCGGAACAGGGCCAGTGCATGCCGGGTGAAACGAGAAAATGCATCGCCAAAAATTTCAGGCTCGGCGCGCAGGTCTGCGCAGCCGAAGGCGGCTGCTGGGGACCCTGCGACAGCACGTCGTTCGTGGAGACGCCGCCGCCCAAAGATGTCTGCGAGACCTGCTCTCAGATCAAGCTGACCGTCCGGGTCCCCGATAAGCTTGCAAAACCGCCGGTGCAGCTGATGGCTTTTCTCTACGCCGCGGACACCTGGACTTTTCCGCCCAACAGGCCGCCCGACGGCGGCAATTCCGACGACCAGGTAAAGAATCCCGCTCTTGACGTTGACAAGCCGTTCACCTTGACCGTGCCCACCTGCACCTATTATCGCAAGAGTTGCCTTAAGGGCCAGTATAAGCTGTATGTGGCGATCATGCAGAGCGAAACCATGCCGCCCACCATGGCGGTAGGCGATTACTGGTGGGGCATGGACCAGGAGGCTTTGACGCTTGGCGAAGGGCAGGCCAAAGATATTCCCCTGGACATAACGCTGGTTGCCTGGGCACAACAATAGCTCAAAAAAACCGCCGGGTTAGTGCCGGCGGCTTTTTGAGACAACTAAAAGAAGGTGAAGTGTATGAAAAAATTGATTCTCTGTGTTGCGATGTTCTGCCTCGGCGCGGTGGTTCTTGCCGGGTGCACAAAGAAGACCTGCCAGACCGGCGACAATCAGACCTGCTACTGCCCCGACAATAGGACATCTCAACAGACATGCCGTGCCGACGGCAGGGGCTGGGACGCCTGCCAATGCACGTATTACTCAGCCTGGTGCGATGACACCTCGGGACTGTGCTGGCAGGATCCCCAGAAGGACGGCTATGATATTGCCGAGGGAGGCGTGGTGCCCGCTGATGCGGTGCGCTACTGCGATGAGGTCGTGTTCGGCGGCTATGACGACTGGCGCCTTCCAACCATTGACGAGCTGCGCACGCTGATCAGAGGCGATGCCGGCACCGTAACCGGTGGCGAATGCCCGATGCATAACGACAGCGTCAGCGCTGATATGCTGAATCCGGCCTGCCTGAACTCAACCGAGCTCGGCGGCCCGGGAAAGGGCGGCTGCTACTGGCCCGATGAGCTCGGCGGGACGTGCAATAATCCCGACCCGGGAGATCAGGGGCATGCCCTTGAATACGCATCCTCGACCCAGTGCCCCGATGATCCTACCAAAGGCTGGTATGGTACGGTGCTGTTCGATAACGGCGGCGTCTGCTGGAACCATATCGAAACATTTGCCGACGTGCGCTGCGTGCGCGACGCCCCGACGAAAATCAAGACCTGCGTGGAGAAGGGCCGGTGCGTGCCTGGAGAAACGCGCACCTGCACCGCCAGCAATGGGAACATCGGCGCGCAGGCCTGCTCTGCAAAGGGAAACTGCTGGGGCCCCTGCGACAGCACGGCGTTTGTACCATCGCCCCGGCCAACGGATGTCTGCGACCAGTGCGACCAGCTGAAGCTGACCATACGGGTGCCGGAGACGTTCGACAAAACCAAAACGTATGGGCAGCTTGTTGCGTTTTTCTATAGCTATGACCCCCAAACGTGGGCATTTCCACCCCAAAGGCCGCCGGATGGCGGCACCTCCGACGACCAGGTAATGAATCCCGATATTGGCGTTGACAAACCGTTTAGCCTGACCCTGCCGGGCTGCAGCTATTACCGCGAAAGCTGCCTCAGCGGCCAGTACAAACTGTTTGTGGCCCTCTGGCAGAGCTCTGCCATACCGCCGAAATATCAGGCAGGCGACTACTGGTGGGGAGAAACGCAGGATCCGATTACCCTGGGCGGCAGCCCTGCATGGACTAAGGAAATGGATATCACCCTGGAGCCCTGGCCGGGAAAATAGAGGCATACGCCTGATCTCTGCACTGCGGAGGTTGTTTGAAGGCACTAAAAACAGATTTTTAAAAAATTTTTGACTAAAGCGCTGCGCCCCGTGCGCAGCGCTTTTTTTATACCCCGGAAAACCGCCTTGAAACCCGGCTGGCCTTGTAGTAAATACTTGTGTATAGTAATGACAAAGCATGCCCCGGTTTTATAGAGGGCTGCAGGGGGCCGGTATGATAAAAATGCCTTTGAAATCCAAACTATCTCGCGGCTTTTCAGGCGGCGGCGGAAGCGCTGCCGGCCAGTCCTGGAAAAAACACGCTTTTTTTCTGCTTTCCGTGCTGGCCTATATCGTCATCTTCCTCAGTATGGGCCAGGGAAATAATTACGGCATGGGCATTGTCGCCGTCATACCGGTTATTGCGGCCGCATGGGTCTATGGAACGGCTGCGGGATGCGCGGCCGGGCTGTTGTCGCTTGCGGCGAATATCGGCATGTACCATATCTTGGGTGTTGACTGGTACGTGCGCATGCTTAAGAAAGGAGCCCTCCTCGAGGGCACCATCTTCCTCATGCTTATCGGCTGTGTCATCGGTCGCATCAGCGAACTGAGCAGGCGGCTGAAAAAAGAGCTGGCTGCAAAGGAGCTTGCGGAGCAGGAGCTGCAGCTGAACCGTCAGAATCTCGAGACACAGGTTGCCGGCAGGACATCGGAGCTGTCAGCCGCTTTACAGCAGCTCATGGCAAGCAATCAGGAGCTCGTAGCGCGCGAGCAGGCCCTGTTGGCACATGAAGAGCGGCTCCGCTCAGTTGTTGATACCGCTCTTGACGCCATATTGACTACCGACAGTGCGGGCACAATTATTGGCTGGAACACGTCAGCCGAAAGGATCTACGGTTACAGCGCCGCCGAGGCGATCGGGCGGTCATTGAACATGGTCCTTCCTGAGCGGAGTCGCGCCCTTGACAGTCAGGGCCTGCGCGATGCGGTGGAGCAGCTCAGGGACATTGTTTTTTTTAGCCGCATTGAGGGAACGGGGCTCAGGAAAGACGGAACGGAATTCCCGACCGAAGTATCCCAGTCCATCTGGAAATCCGGCAATGAGGTTTTCGCCACGGGCATCGTGCGCGACATTACCGAACGCAAAATAGCCGAGGCGGCGCTTCTTGAACGCGAGGAGCGGCTTCGCGCCATAGTAGAAAACGCCCTTGATGCCATTATAACCACGGACAGTCAGGGGGTGATTGTTTCCTGGAACAGGGCGGCGGAAAGAATTTTCGGCTATACCGAAACCGAAATACTGGGCAGGGAAGCGCGCATGCTGGTCCCCGAGCGCGTGAGCAATGAGCTTGAGTCACAAAGGGATACATTCTGGCGCCAGGGTATTCAAGCAAGCAACGAAATCACCGGCATTAGAAAAGACGGCACGGAATTTTCTGTTGAGGTTACCCGCGCCTTATGGAGTGCCGGGGCCGCCCAGTTTGCTACTGCCGTCGTGCGGGATATAACAGAGCGGAAGAATGCCGAGCGCGATCGCATGCTGCTCAGCACGGTGATTGAGCAGGCCAATGAAAACATCATTATCATGGATGCCCGTGGCGTCATCCTGTATGCCAACCCCGCACTCGGGCGTCTCGTTGAACAGCCGGTTTCCGAGATGCTCGGGATAAACGTGTTCCAGTCCGGCGATTCCCTGTACGATCAAGAATTTATCAGCTCAGTCTTCGAGCAGCTGCAAAACGGCAAAGCCTGGACCGGGGTGCTGAACTACAAAATTAAAGGAGGGAAAATAGCAAGCCTTGAACAATTTCTTTCCCCGGTTCTCGGCGCGGACGGCAGGCTAACCAACATACTCAGCATCTCCCGCGATGTGACCCGCGAGCAGAATCTTGAAGAGCAGCTGCGCCAGTCGCAGAAAATGGAGGCCATCGGCACCCTTGCCGGCGGCATAGCTCATGATTTCAATAATATTCTCGCCGCGATTCTTGGCTATACCGAGCTTGCCGCCATGGATGTGCCCGCTGAAAGCGTTGCCGCCGAGCGGCTCCGGCTGGTCGTCAGCTCCTGCGACCGTGCGCGCTCGCTGGTCAAGCAGATCCTGACCTTCAGCCGGAAGAATCCGCAGGCGCCCAGCCCCGTACGAATCGCCGACAGCATCAGGGAAACCGTCAGACTGCTCCGGGCCTCATTGCCAAGTACTATTGAAATCAGCCAGGACTTACAGGACTCCGAGGCGGTTGTCATGGCTGACCCCACGCAGATACAACAGCTTTTTCTGAATCTCTGCACCAATGCCGCGCAGGCCATGGAGGAAACAGGCGGCACGCTCTCAATCAGCCTGGACAGGCACACGAGCGACGGGGACGGGATGCTGTGCTTCTATGGCCTGGCCCCGGGGGCCTATGTGCGGCTCACCGTTCGGGACACGGGGGTGGGCATTTCCCGCGAAATTAAAGAAAGAATCTTTGAGCCGTTTTTTACGACAAAAGCAGTCGGCAAAGGCACCGGCATGGGGCTTGCGGTCGCCCATGGCATCGTCAAGAGCTATGGCGGCTGCATTTACGCCGATAGCGATCCGGGCAAGGGGGCGGCTTTTCATGTGCTTCTGCCCGTTATTCATGAGGCGCCGCAGGAATTTTTCCGTGAGCATCCCCTAGGCATGCAGCGCGGCGCCGAGACCATACTGCTCGTGGACGATGAAGAGGCTGTCGCACAAACCTGCGGGGGCATGCTGACCGCACTGGGCTATACCATCGTGAGTACGGCCAGCAGCATGGAGGCCCTCGATCTGTTTTCCTCTCAGCCCGAGCGGTTTGACTGCGTTATCACCGATATGACCATGCCCTATATGCGGGGCGATGTGCTGGCGCGCAAGCTTATGGCGCTGCGGCCCGGCCTGCCGGTCATTCTCTGCACCGGCTTCAGCGAAAAAATTTCCGAACAGCAGGCGCTGGAACAGGGCATTAAGGCGTTTCTCATGAAGCCGTATACCATGCAGGGGCTTGCAGCTGTGGTGCGCACGGTGCTTGATGCCGCCGCGCAGCACTGATCAACAGAAGGCCGTTGTTGCTACCTTTGATGCTCTCGTAAAAAGTCCGGGCGCATGTCATTGCGGGCAGCGGAGCGACGCGGCAATCCGGGTTTTTCGTAGGGGCTCTCAAAATTTCGCAGGGCGGGTGCCAACCCGCCGCACTGAAGCGATACGCAACGGCATGCTTGGCGGGTTGGCACCCGCCCTACAAAGTACCACTATGCGCACGGGCTGCCTTCACCAAAAACTTCCCAGCGGCCCTATGACTATTGAATTTTGTTAAATGCCCCTGCGGCATCAGGACTATGAACCCTAACGGAAAGGCGGTGGCTATGAGCAGGCTTATGAATATTCATCCAATCGTGCAGGATGAACTGCGAAAGTTTATTGAGCTGAAGCCGGTCGTGCTCAAGCATCCGCTTCCCGAGCGGCCGGTGCGGGCGCTGGGCCTTATGCGGATCGACGGCGAGGTGTTTTCATCGGAGAAGCTCCTGCGGGCTGTGTTCATTCGTCCGCAGCTCCCGGTTTTTTTTGCCGTGCGCTCCATGTTTCTGAGGCCCAGGGCCGAATATGACCTGCCGGTTTTTGCGGGAGAGGTCATGCGCACGGGCAGTAAAAAAATGGTTATTATCGATATCCACCGCGCGGGTAAAACCCACCACGATGATTCAGCCCTGTTTGATAAAATGGTTGAGATCCGCGACAGATATCCGGACCTGGCAAAATACACAAAAAAACAGAGCGGCAAGGTGCAGGAGGTGTTTTCAAAAGCCTCCTGCCAGATAACCATTCCCGAAGAGCTTGATGATCGCGCCGTTGAAATTTTCTTGGAATATCTGCAGCTTTTTTGCAGCCTGCTCAGGCAGGCGCGTCCGGTGGCGGGCGAGGAGCTCAAGCGCACCATGGCGGTATTTGATGAGTATCTCAAGAGCCTCATCGATCATGATCCGGGAGTTGGTGTCTGGAAAATGATTTTTGGTGAAAAGGGCGGCGTGGAGCGCTCAATGGACATGCATTTCGGGCTGTAGCGGTTTTTTTTCAGGGATCAGGGTTCGGGGTTCAGGAAAAAATTGTTTCAACCGTTTCAAGCGTTTCAACGGTTTCAGCGGCTAGATGTAGGGTGAGCTTCGCCCACCGAATAATGTATTATAAATGGTGGGAGCAGCCCACTACATGGTTCATCTCACTTCAAAAAACCGTCTTCCAAGCCAGGCCCGATCAAGTTCCTTAGGATATCGCAGTCCGTGGCGATTTCGTATTTCAGGAACATGGTTATCCACAAAGCTGAAGTAACAAAAAGGATCCTGGATCCCCGCTTTCGCGGGGATGACGCGCGCAAAATACGAAGCTGAAAAATCTTGTCATTCCCGCGCAGGCGGGAATCCAATCGGCTCATTGATTTGGTTGCCGCCTGTTACTTCAGCTTTGGAGATAACCATTTTCAGGAATTAGGGGTTAGGCTGTAAGGGCAGGGATTATATTGAAATCGTCATTCAAGGCTTGTCCGGAATCATTTCCCCCTTTTTATGTAAGGTGGCTCCACTAATTTCCGCAGTGAATAGCCTGTTATTTACCGTGGAAAATCTTCCCTTGACTTAAACAAAAAAGGGGGTTACTCTATAATTAAGGAAAATTAAATATTAATTATAAAAAATAATATTTTTTTATTTCAAGAAGGGCTACCCAAGGCTGAGGAAATATGTTTTTAAGTACAAATACTCATATCATAATGAGTATTTGTACTCATTGTATTTAATTTAAAATAGTGCTATTTTTTAATTAAGACTTCGAATATGGAAAAATAATTATTTTCACTAAGGGGGCCCTATGCATATCAGAAAACCGGTGTTTCTGCTGTCCGCGATTTGCTGTCTGTTTCTGTGCTCACCCGCCTTTGCCCTTCAATCGGATAATTTCACGTATACGACCGACAACAACACGGTCACCATCACGGGGTATACCGGCCCTGGCGGAGCGGTTGCAATTCCACGCACGATAGAAGGCATGCCGGTGGTTGACATCGGGATAACGGCGTTTAAAGATCAGACAGGCATTACGTCTTTAACCATCCCGGACAATGTTACGAGCATTGAGAACTGGGCGTTTTCGGGCTGCACGGGCCTGACGGGCATTGTTGTACCGGCCAGCGTAACATACATTGGCGACGGGGCGTTTGAGCAGTGCAGCAGCATGACCAGTATAGACGTTGCGGCAGGTAACCCCAACTACAGCAGTCTGAATGGCGTGCTGTACGACAAGGGCAAGACCGTATTGCTGCAATGCCCCTGCGGCAAAACAGGCGTTTTCACCATACCTGCCGGCGTAACGCGGCTGGAGGATTATGCGTTTTGGCGCTGCAGGGTTTTAACCCGCGTGATCATTTCGGACAACGTTACGGCCATAGGGGACTGGGCGTTTGCCGGGTGCAGAAGCATGACGGCTGCCTATTTTAACGGCAATGCGCCGGCGATGGGCGCAAATGTGTTTTATAACTGCGCAAGCGGGTTTACGGTATACTATCATGCCGGAGCCACCGGGTTTGCTTCACCAAGCTGGTGTGTTGCCGACAACCCCTGCTATCCCGCGGCGGTGTTTACCCCTTCTACGACAACGACAACCACCACGCTGCCATTTACCTACACGGTATCCAATAACACGGTCACCATCACGGGGTATACCGGTAGCGGCGGCGCGGTTGCCATACCTGCCACCATAGAGGGCATGCCGGTTGTAAGTATCGGGTATCAGGCGTTTCAATACAAAACATCCATCACCGGCGTGACGATACCAAACAGCGTTACCATCATTGGGGGAGATGCGTTTCTTGGCTGCACGGGCTTGACCAGTGTCGCTATTCCCAACAGCGTTACGATCATTGATTCTGACGCGTTTGCTCACTGCGCGGGCCTGACCAGTGTGACCATCCCTGCCAGCGTTACGAGCATTGGTGCGGGTGCGTTTTATTATTGTACCGGCTTGACCAGTGTGACCATCCCGGATAGCGTAACGAGCATTGGGAATTATGCGTTTGCCTGGTGCACGGGTTTGGCCAGCGTGACCATTCCGGGCAGCGTTACGAGCATAGGGAATGATGCGTTTCAAAATTGTACCGGCTTGACCAGTGTGTCAATAGATACTGGCGTCACGAGCATTGGGGATTATGCGTTTCAAAATTGTACCGGTTTGACCAGTATGACCATCCCGGGTAGCGTTACAAGCATTGGGATTTCCGCGTTTTATAATTGCACCGGCTTGACCAGTGTGACCATCCCGGGCAGCGTTACGAGCATTGGGGATGCTGCGTTTAGACAATGCAGCGGCTTGACCAGCGTGACTATTCCTATTAGCGTTACGAGTATTGGTGTGGAGGCGTTTTGTCACTGCAGCGGTTTGAGAGCCGCATATTTCTACGGCAATGCGCCGGCGATGGGGTCGCATGTGTTTTCCAACAGCGCCGGCGGCTTTACGGTGTACTATCTTGCCGGAGCCACCGGGTTTACCAATCCGTGGTATGGCTATCCCACGGCGGTGTTTGGCCCGGCTACGACAACGACAACAATAAGCAACAATTCGACCACCACTACAACCGCAAGCGATAACTCGACCAGAACGACAACAATCAGGGCTAACTCGACCACAACTGTAGCGGCGACAACCACCACCATAGCGCCGGCCACCACTACGGTAAGTTCCACAACCACCACGCTCACGCAATTGACCTGGGGTGATTTTAAGTACACGGTAACCAATAACGCTGTCATCATCACGGGCTATACCGGCGCCGGCGGAGCTGTTGTAATCCCTGGCACCATAAACAGTATGCCGGTGACAAGCATTGGGGGTTATGCGTTTCAAAATAAGACAACCATTACCGGCATAACGATTCCCAACAGCGTTACGCGTATTGGGCTGGGCGCATTTGCCTGGTGCGCGGGCTTGACCAGCGTGGCCCTGCCGGACAGCGTTACAAGCCTTGGGCAGAGCGTCTTTGCCTACTGCGCGGGCCTGACCAGCGTGACCCTGCCTGCCGGCGTTGCGAGTATTGGGGCGTATACGTTTTATGAGTGCACAGGGTTAACCGGGGTGACCATACCGGATAGCGTTACGAGTATTGAGTCTTCTGCGTTTTATGGTTGCACGGGTTTGACCAGCGTGGCCATACCGGCCGGCGTTACGAGTATCGCACCGTATGCGTTTTCTTTGTGCGCGGGCTTGACCAGCGTGGCCCTGCCCGGCAGCGTTTCGAGTATTGGAGACGGGGCGTTTGATAATTGCACCAGTTTGGCAAGTGCGGATTTTTACGGCACTGCGCCGGTGATGGGCGTAGATGTTTTTGATAACTGCACAAGCGGGTTTACGGTATACTATCATGCCGGAGCCACCGGGTTTACCAATCCGTGGTATGGCTATCCAACGCTGATGAACAGCCCATCCTCGGATTTTGCGCATACGGTATCGGACGGCGCTGTCACCATCACGGGCTATACCGGCCCTGGCGGGGCTGTTGTAATTCCACCTTTTATAGAAGGCATGCCGGTGGTTGGCATCGGGGTTTCTGCGTTTAAAGATCAAACCGGCATGAGCGCACTAACCATACCGGGCACTGTAACCAGCATTGAGAACTGGGCGTTTTCGGGCTGCACTGGCTTGTCCGGTATTGTCGTACCGGCAAGCGTAACATACATTGGCGAAGGGGCGTTTGAGCTGTGCAGCGCCATGACCAGTATAGAGGTTGCGGCAGGTAACCCCAACTACAGCAGTCAGGACGGCGTGCTGTACAATAAGGGCAGGACCGTATTGCTGCAATGCCCCTGCGGCAAAACAGGCAGTTTCACCATACCGGCCGGGGTAACGGATATTGAAGTGTATGCGTTTTTCCGCTGCAGGGTTTTAACCGGCGTGAGCATACCGGCTAGCGTTACGGTTATAGGGGGCTGGGCGTTTGCCGGTTGCAGAAGTTTGACGGTTGCCTATTTTAACGGCAATGCTCCGGCGATGGGGGTAAATGTATTTAAGAACTGCGCAAGCGGATTTACGGTGTACTATCTTGACGGAGCAACAGGGTTTGCTTCACCAAGTTGGTGTGTTGCAGACAACGCCTGTTATCCTGCGGAGGTGTTTACCCCTTCTCCGTAAGCGTTCAACAAACACACCTCGGTGTTTACTAAAAAGCCCGGTTCATGAGATGAAACTCATGACCGGGCTTTTCTGCTTTGGAATATAGATAAAATTAAACATGAGGTGGCCATATTTTCCAAAACAGAAGTGCTCAATTGATGCCACCTCACCCCGGCCCTCTCCCCCATACATGGCGGAGAGGGTGATGACGGTACTCCTTTCATCATGATATTTCAATTTGAAATTGCTCTGGAATTTCGGCTGGCCCGGCCAGCCTCCCCCTGAAGTAATTCAAAATTAATGATTAACAACCAGTAATCAACGGACAGTTAAGATTGACACGTAGCTGTATTACTGTTATCGTTTTATTATAAAGTGTAATCACTGGAGGGAGGTGCAAATGGTAAGAACGCAGATACAGTTGCAGGATGAACAGGTAGCGTTGCTTAAAAAAATGGCTGTAGCCCGGCATGAATCAATGGCTGAGATTATCAGACAGGCCGTGGATTTTTTTGCCGAGGCGAAACAGGATGCGGGGGGCGGGCAGCGCAGGAAACGGGCAATGGCGGCTGCGGGTCGCTTCAGATCCGGCGTTCATGACCTGGCAGCCTCTCACGATACCTACCTGACGGAGATTTTAGGCAAGTGAGCATTTTTATTGATACGTCGGGATTCATTGCGGTTCTGGACACGGACGACGCATATCATGCCAGGGCGGGAAAAACCTGGATGGATATTTTACGTCCGAAGAAACACTCGTGACAACCAATTATGTCCTTGTGGAAACCTGCGCACTCGTGCAGAACCGGTTTGGAATGCGCGCGATTAAAGTGTTTCAGGAAGATATTGTTCCGGTCCTGCGTATTGAATGGATTGACAAAGCGGTGCATCATGCCGCAATGCAAGTTGTGATTGCGGCTCCAAGAAAAAAGCTGAGTCTTGTTGATTGTGTGAGCTATGAAACGATGCGGCTTTTGGGGGTTACAACGGCTTTCACTCTTGATAAGCATTTCAAGGAACAGGGCTTCATCTGTCTGCCTGCCTAAAAGTCAAAAATACCAAAATTTAAATTCAGCCCCACACCGGCATTAAATCGTTCAAAGCGAAATTTGCCCCCGCGAGTGAAAGAATGGTTTATGGCCAATCCAGGTCATAGCTGGCGCTTCTTCCTTTGCCGGCATTTGCTTGAATAACATCTTGAATCTTGATGGAGTCGTAAAAAGTCGTCACCCCGGTGAAAACCGGGGTCCAGAGCTTTGTAACCACCTGAAATTACTTGATACCGGCTTTTGCCGGTATGACGATTTTGTAGAATTTTTGACTTTTTACGAGGGCATTAATCCTGAATTTTGAATCAAACAACTCCTCACGGGCCTTTGCTGAAGGGCTTAAGTGCTGTTATTGTCTGCATGCAACCACCTCCTTCCGGGGTGGTTGCAGAAGGCAACTTTGCACTGCGTGCCCCCTGTCTTCCCCTTTCAGGGGAATCCAGGCCACCCGCTATGCGGGTGGTTGTTGACTATTGTCCGGCCGTTCCCGCACGCCCTTGCTTTGGGCGTACCTCATGAATTAATCCGGGTTAGCAAGAGGCGGCATCTTCAATCGTCAAATCAACCGTCAAAGTTTTTTATATTGAAATTTTCTATTGACTCAGGCTTTAAATAAGAGTATTTTGAATTTGAATTCATATTCAGAGTTGGTCGAGCACTGTTTGCTCCTGTAAGGGCTTGAGTTTACTGTAAAGAGCTTGCAATTTAAACTGAAAGCGAGTATATATTATAATTCTGAAAAAAGGTTAGCGGCCAAATATTTCATTTGACTTGCGTTTTTTTTCAAAGGCCTGTTAGTAAAGAATTGATGAGTACAATTATATATTCAGGAGGCTCAAACAATGATAAGAATCGACAGAGAAAAGTGTGTTGGCTGTGGCGGTTGTCTGGATCTGTGCCCGCGTACCGCAATCAAGTTTGTGAAAGACCGCGCCACGGTTGAAACCCAGCTGTGCCTGGAGTGCAAGACCTGTGTAAAAGTCTGCCCCATGAAAGCTCCCCAGGAGGTCTAAAGCTTCCGTTATGAAATCCTTCTCATGGTGTCTCCTCAGATAGCCGGCATAAATAATGACAATGCTCTTGTTTGATGAGACAGTGCTCCCGTGAGAATATGTGTCCGGAAACGGGCTATTTACTACTGTCTATAATAGAAGTTATTCAGCGAAAGGAGACGGGTTTTGGAAGCTACAAAATTCACACAAAAGATGGTTGAGTGCTCGCTGCTCGATAAGGGCAAGGCCAGCCCCTTCAGCCCCGGCGATAAGCGCCGGGGACTTCCGCAGTGGGACAAGGACCGCTGCATCCGCTGCGGCGTCTGTTATCTCTACTGCCCCGATGGCGCCGTGTACCGGACCGCCGACGGATATTTCGAGGCTGACGAGAAAAAGTGCAAAGGTTGCGGCATTTGTCACCGCGAATGCTGGTTCGGCGTAATCTGCATGGAACAGGAGGGCTGACATGGACAAGTACAGTTTAATGGTCCCCAATTTCCTTCCCTGTAAGGAATATTTCGATAGTAAGAAGAACAATGCCTGCCCGGGCTGCGGCATTTCCCTTGCCGTGCGGCATGTCTACAAGGCAGCTGAAGGCGCCATTGAGAAGGCCATATGGGAAGCTCCGGCATCATGCGATATTTTCGGCAAAAAGGCCGCTGTCTCCATCATGAAGATCAAGCAGGGCAAGGCCGACGTGGTCATCTGCTTCGACAATGAAGCAGGCGGCAAGCTTGAAGACGCCATCGCCAAGAAGATGCCTGCTGTTGCGGTTGCGCAGGGCTATAAATATGTGGCAACGGCATGCCCGAGCTACCCCTTTGACATGTTCGACAAAGTAAAAAAGGCCCTTGAGACCGAAGGCAAAAGCTATATTCATGTTCTGTGTCCCTGCCCGGTTGCCTGGAAATTCGAGCCGGAAAACACGGTAAAGGTCGGCTTTAAGGCAGTGGAAACGCTGGCGTTCCCCTTGTATGAAGTGGGCACCGGTTTCTACAATATCACGATCAAGACACTGCAGCCCAAAAAGATCGATGCATACTTGACCGCGCAGGAGCGGTTTGAAAAGCTTTCGGCCAAGGAGATCGCGCAGGCGGCGGCAACCGTGGAAAAGGAATATGCCCGGCTTGCGGAAAACGCTCAGCCCCAGTGATTAAAAACTCGCGAACCAATCCCTGAAAGGAGATAGGGACAATGTCAGATATAAAGTGGTTACCCGATGGACAAAAAATGTTCGACAAGCTCATGTCGGCAGTGCCCGAGGCTATGCGCGACGCGATCAGGCCCAAGCTTGAGCAAATGCTTGCCGGCAAGGTGGCTGGCCAGCCCGTCAGCGCTGATTTAGTGAAAAAGTTCGTATCCGAGGACCTTCCCGAGCCGCAGCGCAGCGCGCTTATGGCAGCCATTGGCATGAAGCCCGCAGGCGGCGACAAGCCCGCCGCAGCGCCCGCGGGTCCCGCCAATTGGCAGGGCAAGGCCGAGGTGATGTTTGAGCGGATGCTGAAGGAAGTGCCCGACATGATGCGCGAGGTATTCCGCGGCAAGCTCATGCAGATAGCACTGCAGAAGGCCGCGGGCGGCGCCATTACCGAAGATCATATCCTTTCCATTGTAAAAGAAATCGTGCCCGATCCTTTCAGGACAACTATTCTCAAGGCCTTCGCCACCATGGGCGGCGTCGACATGACCAGGGTTGAAGAGGCCATAGAAAAGAACCCTGGCGGCCAGGAAACAATCATTACCATCATGCACGCGGTGCAGTCCGAGTTCGGCTATGTGCCCCGCGAGGCCCTCATTCTGATCAGCCAGAAAAAAAATGTGTTTCTGAGCACGCTGTACCGCCTTGCAACCTCCTATGCCGCGTTCCGGATCGAGAAGCCCGCGGCCAATGTCATCACCGTGTGCAATGGCACCTGCTGCCAGGTCAAGGGCGGCGGCAAGTTTGTGAAGGCTCTTGAGGCCAAGCTCGCCGGCAACGGCGCCAAGGCCACGCTCGAAAAGGTGCGCTGTCTGGGCTGCTGCGACGTGTCGCCCGCTGTCATGATCAACGGCGAAGTGTTCGGCGGCGATGTTGCGCAGGCGAAACTTGCGGAAATTTTAGGTTAAGAAGGAGAGAGACACATGAAGATACAGAAAGCAGAAGATCTTACCAAGGTTAAAAAGGAAGGCATGGCGCTGCTCTCTCCCGACACGACCCGTATCACCGTGGGAGCGGCAACCTGTGGTCTTGCCAAGGGGGCGGCAAAGGTTGCCGAAGCCCTCAAGTATGAAATCAAAAAGCAGAAGCTGAAGGCCGAAGTGGTGCTGGTCGGCTGCAACGGCATGTGCTTTGCCGAGCCCATCGTGGAAGTGATCAAGCCGGGCAAACCCCGCATCACTTACGGCAATGTCACCGCTGACAAGGCTGCCGATATCGCAAAGTCGGTTTCTACCGGCAAGGTCATTGAGGATATGGTAGTCGCCAAGTATGACGACTACAGCCAGGCTGTCTGCCAGGAGCCCATCAAGTACGCTAAGACCAAAAGCGCTGACAAGAAAGATTACAAGAAGCTCGACTTCTTCAAGAAGCAGATGAAGATAGTGAGCCGCAATGCCGGCACGATCGACCCTTGCAGCATTGCAGAGTATATTGCTCTGGGCGGCTACGCAGCCCTTGCCAAGGCCCTGTCGGGCAAGCCCGAAGACGTACTGAAGGAAGTCAAGGCTTCGAAGCTGCGCGGCCGCGGCGGTGCGGGCTTTCCCGCAGGCATCAAGTGGGAGGCATGCCGCAACGCAGCAGGCGACCAGAAATACATCGTCTGCAACGGCAGCGAAGGCGACCCTGAAATCGGCATGCACAGAAGCTTCATCGAGAGCGACCCGAACAGCGTCATCGAGGGCATGATCATTGCGGGCTTTGCCGTCGGCGCCAGCGCCGGCTATATCTATCTTAACGACCGCTACGTGCTTGCCGCAGAGCGCGTTGACGCCGCCATCAAGGCAGCCGAGAAGGCTGGCCTGCTTGGCTCGAACATCATGGGCTCGGGCTTTTCCTTCACCCTGAAGGTAAAGCGCGGCGGCGGCGCCTATGTGTGCGGCGAAGAAACCGCTTTGCTCAATGCTCTTGAAGGCTCCTTCGGCGAGCCCCGTCCGCGGCCTCCGCTACCGGTCCACAAGGGCCTGTTCAACAAGCCCACCGTGGTCAACAACCTTGAAACGCTTGCCAATATTCCCGCCATCGTGAATCACGGCGGCAAGTGGTTTGCCGGCATCGGCACCCCGAACAGCAAGGGCACCAAGATTGTGGCCCTCACGGGCAATGTGGCCCGGAGCTGCTGGGTGGAAGTGCCCATGGGCACGACCGTTGAAGAAATTATCGAGACCTTCGGCAAGGGCACGGGCACGGGTAAAAAGGTGAAGGCCTTCCAGACCGGCGGCCCCTCGGGCGGCTTTCTGCCCGCCAAGAACCTGAAGATCAAGCTCGACTACGACGCCCTGGCCAAGGAAGGCTCGCTGCTCGGCTCGGGCGGCCTTCTCGTGATGGATGAGGATGCCGATCTTGTCGACATGGCGAAATTTTTTATTGACTTCTTTGCCGACGAGTCCTGCGGCAAGTGCACCCCCTGCAGGGAAGGCGTGAAGCGGCTGCAGGAAATTATCGGCACGATCGCTGAAGGCCGCGGCACAAAAGAGCAGCTGGCCCTGATCAAGCGCATGGCCGATGCCATGAAGGACACGGCATTCTGCGCCCTTGGCAAGACCGCGGCGGTTCCGCTGCTGAGCCTGATCAACCACTTTCCCAAGGAAGTGGACAAGCGCATGCTCAAGAAGTTAACCTGAGACAAGAACATTACTTAAGGCGAGGTTAAAACTTATGGTAACACTGACGATAAATGGAAAAAAGGTAAAGGCAGCGGAAGGCGCTACGGTGCTTGAGGCAGCGCGCGCAGCCGGGATCGCGATTCCGACCCTGTGCTCCAACGATGCTCTTGAGCCCTACGGGGCCTGCCGCCTGTGCATAGTCGAGATAGACACTAACGGCCGCACGACGATTGAAGCCTCGTGCACGTA
>Ga0118677_10007586_pt1 | contig 17829 bp, 9 predicted proteins | sample AliMusrvi5mmetaG_FD_86154 | JGI IMG/M metagenome (GOLD analysis project Ga0118677, IMG submission 86154) | reverse complement strand
CCCTGCGTTTTACGAATATGGTAATTCGTCATATTTTGGTTTGATTCAAAACCAATGCCTTTAATAATATGTGTAGCATCAGTAATTTTAATGAGGCTATCTGAATAAAACCGCTCTTCCCTTTGATTCCAAAACAACTGGTTGGTTTCGAAAAGTTGTCCTTGAATGTTTGTCATTTTTACATTCTTGCGCAATTCCCAAAGTTGTTCATTCTCATTGAATTTTGCATATTCACTGTGTATATTAGCATCTACCTTCAGGTTCAAATCAAATCGCTCAAAGTGTATTCCCTGAGGAAATTCCCAATAAGGTTGATTAGCCTTGTCATAGACATTCCAACATGGTGCTGAAATGCGGTAACGGGTAATTCCGGAGTCGGAAATAAGAGTAGTAATATCGGTGGCATGTAGTCTGGCCATTGCCGAACGATCAACTACTGCAGCAATTTTTTCCGGTTTATCATCCTTATTACATGAAACTATGCAGAAAAGCAGAAATAAACCTCCAACAATAGTTTTGCAAACAGATATATATTTTTGTGAATTCAAGATTTCTGACAATTACGGATTTCTGATTACAACTTACGTTTAAAGAACCAATGTTCATTAAAAGCCACATTAAGAGTAAATTTAAAATAATCTTCGCGAAGTAAATCCGATGAACCTAATTTGCCATACTCAAATGAAGTATTCAACATGGTAACCGTATTTGTAACGTTATTATAAAGAGGGAATCCGAGACCTAATGAAACACCGATATTTTTTGGAGGAGTAACGTTATTCACTTTATAATACAGATCGCTTAAACTCAATCCACCTCGGTAACGGATTCTTTCGGCAAATTTACGTCCTTTCGGATTTGGCAGATATTCAACACCCAATGCAATTTTTGAACGATTACTCAATTCGTAATTTCCTCTGAATTTAGCTGTGCCCCATTCTTGCATGGTATAATCCAAACCAATTGACAAGCGCTTGTCATACGTATAATATAATCCGACTCCATACATGGTTGGAAGTTCATATGTACTATCATTCAGCGTTGTTGGAGTTTCGTCTGTTAATACGCCATAAGTAGTTTGGGAAAAGCTACCGTTTAATTTTGCTTTCTGTTCATAAATAATACCCAATGTTACATCATGCTTCTTGGCAAAAGTATTATAAAACTGAACACCATAACGGAAACGAAAATTATTCGCTCTAATTACATTTTTTTGTAAAGTTGAATCAGAAGCACTAAGCAACCGGATACTACGATTGTTGTTTATTGTCCCATACATATAATAAGCGTTCACACCTAATGATATATGATTAAACAAGTTGGCTGACAAACCACCATAGACCTGGCTAATCCCTCCATTGCCACTAAAGGTTGTTCTGTAAGGAATTGTATCAAAATCATCCAGATTCAATTCGGTAAGATGATTGTCTTTTTTATAATAATTGTAACCTACAAATGAATATGGCAATAAACCAGCACTAAATCCGATATTTTTTGCCAATGGAAATTGCATGGTTATATATTCAAGATTTCCATTAAAAGTATTTGTACCTCCTGAATTGGTCGAGAATCGTGACATAAGCGCTGAAGTTCCCAAATCGAACATAAATGTCATGCTATCCACACTGCTGTACGAAGCCGGGTTCACGGTATTTATATTGTAGTTAGAACGCGCTCCCAAGGCAACTCCTCCCATGGCACGCTGTTCACCTGAATTTGTTTCACTGATGTCTCCGTATCCAAAACGTGTATAAGGTGAATTTGTATTATTTTGTCCGATAGAGAATTGAACGAGAAGAAGTGAACCGAGAGCGAGAAGAAATGCTTTATTTTTGTACATTGTATTGAAGAATACGGTTGAGACCAATTAACACTAAATTTCTTTCTGCAAAGATGGCATTTTTTAGCTTTGTATCAAAGTAAAAAGCGCTACCTCCTGTTAAAAAAGCTGAAAGTTTTGGATATTTAATTTTTAGATGATTAATATAACCATCTATTTCATAAACAATGCCATGCAAAGCCCCTGAAATTATAGCGGACTGTGTATCTGTGCCTAAATCAGGGCTTTCAACCTGCGCCTCAACTAACGGTAATTTCTGAGTAAATTCATGAAGAGCCCTTAATCTTAAATTTAAACCCGGTGCAATATTCCCACCCCAATAGACTTTATTGGCATCAATGAAATCGTACGTAATAGCAGTTCCGGAATCAACTACCAATATATCACTTTTAGGTTTCAGAAAGGAAGCACCCACAACAGCTGCTAACCTGTCTTTTCCTAATGTTTCGGGCGTTTTATAGCGATTTTCAATAGGAATGGGTGTGAGGTGAGATAATTCAATAAATTCAGGACATTTATTCCTCAATTCGGTCAACAGTTCATCGTTTTCAAGAATTACACTTGATAGAATACATGCATCTATAGGAAACTTTTCGAATAATTTTGAAATTTCAGCAGAACCGAATTTCTCAACAGTTGCAAATTCAATCAACTTATCCTGATCGAAAATGCCAATTTTTGTACTCGAATTCCCCTGATCAATGCACAGATTCATAGATAATAGATTTACAACGAACACTCACAATCAGCCCAATTTTGCAACAATTAAAGAATCATTTTCTCTATCGGAATTACCAAAATACCTTCAGCACCTAACGCTTTCAATTTTCCAATAATATCCCAGAATCTTTTTTCTTCAATCACTACATGTAATGAGTTCCAACCTTCTTTGGCCAACGGCATAATAGTCGGACTCTTAATTCCGGGAAGAACTTCAATAATCCTATCGATATTTTCAGTTGGAACATTCATTAGCACATATTTCTTACCTTCTGCCATTTGAACCGATTCAATTCTGAAAAGAAGTTCATCTATAACCGCTTGCTTTTCTGCTGACAAAACCGGATTTGCTATCAGCAAAGCCTCAGATTTCATTAGCACTTCCACCTCTTTTAAATGGTTTGTAACCAGCGTACTACCAGAACTTACAATATCAAAAATAGCATCGGAAAGTCCAATATTCGGAGCAATTTCCACAGAACCTGTTATCACATGAATGTCAGCAGTTACATTTTTTTCTTTCAAAAAATCGCCTAATATCTCCGGATATGAAGTTGCAATTACTTTTCCGTTAAACCATGAAATATCTTTGTAATCAATTTCTTTAGGAATTGCCAATGATAAACGACATTTGCTAAAACCCAATCGCTTGATGATAACAGCATTTTTCTTTTTCTCAGCATATTCATTTTCACCAACTATACCAATATCGGCTACACCGTCGGCTACTGATTGTGGAATGTCATCATCGCGTAGAAATAAAACTTCTAAAGGAAAATTACGGGCAGGCAAAAGTAAAAGACGTTTACCAGATTCCAGCTTAATACCGGATTCGGTAAGCAATAACATAGTTTCTTCATATAACCTTCCCTTGGCTTGTACAGCAATTCGTAACATAGTTTTTCTTGTTTTTATTAATTGGTTCACAAAGGTACAAAAAATGCTCGGAATAGGCATTTTTTCAAAAAAAAAGTCCGTTATCGAAATAACGGACTTAAATGCTTGCAAGAATTTCTTTTTGCGATAGCCTTTTTTGATTACTTAACTGAATCAACTTTTGCTGTATCAACAGCAGCAGAATCAACAGCAACAACTGTAGAATCAGTTGCAGGAGCAGTTTTAGCTGCTTTAGGAGCACAAGATGCGAAAGCCATAGCTACCACAAAAAATAAAAATACTTTTTTCATTTGTTTTAAACTTTTAAAATTTAACATGTTTGTTTTTGCAATTCAAAATCCATGCAAAGGTACATCATTTTTTTATTCAGCATTAATAAATATCGTTTTTTTTTAAAATATTTTTTGGTTTGGTACTTTTTTATGAATAATTGAGCTAAAAAGAGTATTTAAAAAGCAATTTATCTTTATTTCTAAAAAATTTATGGAATAAAAAAGTCCATTAGAAAATTCTAACGGACTTTTGCTTCGTAATTTACGTTAGCTTTGATTACTTAACTGAATCAACTTTCGCAGAATCTACAGCAGCACTATCTACAGATACTGTATCAACAGCAACAACAGTAGAATCAGTTGCAGGAGCTTTATCAGCTGCTTTAGGAGCACAAGATGCGAAAGCCAAAGCTACAACGCAAAACAAAAATACTTTTTTCATTTTTTAATCTTTTAAAATTTAACATGTTAATTTTGCTATTCAAAATCGCTGCAAAGATACATCATTTTTTATATAGCTATTATTAAATAACATCTTTTTTTTGTTGAAATTTGAAAATTATTATAAATGTCTGTTTTTCAATTGAATATAATTCTATTTAGTTGCTGAATAAAGATATCTTTTAATACTCTTTTTCGGGGTTTTTTCAAATTCATGAGGGTAAAGTTGTATTTTGGAAATACTTTCGTAAGCCGCCACCATTGAATTTAACGTTTTTCTGTTTTCTTCCATCAATTCTTCGAGTTGATTATGATCCACATTTTCGTCGGAATCCACAGCTTCGTAGTCGGGACATACTAGTGCGATAAGTTTTCCATTGCTTTCAATAACCAAACTTTCCATCACATAAGGCATATTATTTAGCTTGGCTTCAATCTCTTCGGGGTAGATATTTTGTCCACTTGCACCCAAAATCATAGTTTTATTTCGTCCACGGATAAAGATATTACCCTCATTATCAATCGTTCCAAGGTCGCCAGTATGAAGCCAACCTTCTTTGTCCATGATTTGTTTTGTAGCCTCAGGGTTTTTGAAATAACCTGACATAAGATTTTCCCCACGCACGCAAATTTCACCAACTCCGGTTTCCTTATCCATATTTATTAATTTCGCTTCCATTGTGTCAAGTAGTTTACCTGCAGATTTTGGCACAAAGTCTTTACTGTCCGAAAAACTGATAAGTGGCGCACATTCTGTCATTCCATATCCAACAGTGTAAGGAAATTTGATTTTTGCAAAAAACTCTTCTACTTCTGCATTCAATGGTGCTCCACCCACAACAATTTGTGAAAAGTCACCTCCGAAAGCATCCATTAACTTTTTTCGAATTTGAGCTAAAATAGGTTGATCGAGGAACGGAATGCTCAATACCCATCGCATGGATGGTTTAGCCAGCAAAGGTTGTATTTGTTTTTTATAGATTTTTTCAACGATTAGTGGGACTAGAAATACAACATTTGGTTTTATTTCGGCAAAAGCATTCAATAAAATTTTAGGAGATGGGATTTTACCAATAAAATAGATATGGCAACCGCAAACTGTTGTGGTGAGAAACTCAAATGCGCAACCATAGGCATGTGCCAGCGGCAAAAAAGAAATAATTCGGTACCGAGGTGCAACTACTCCGGTACGAATGCCGAACGTAATATTGCCTGCCATTGCATTTCCGGAAGTCAAAACACCCTTGCTAAAACCGGTTGTGCCTGATGTATAATTAATGGATACAATTTCAGTATTTGGTTTATCGATGTATCGAACGTGGTCGCGGAAGAAGCCTTGCGGGTATTTAGCATGAAAAAGACTATTGATGTAATCTGGTCGTAAATATTTGACAACCAGTTGTTCGTGAACTTCAGTTTCAGTTCCTTCCGGTTTAGGTTCTTTGTTTAGCAGGGTAATACAGTTAAATTCGGTAAGTGAGAAAACCGCTTTTACTGTAGTCAGTTTTTCTTCTTCCAGATTTTCCCAAATATTATCACCTGCAAAAAGCAAAGTTGATTCTGAATGGTTGGTAATGTGATGGACATCATTGGGATTAAAATCCTGAAGAATTGGTACTACGACTGCTCCATAAGTAACTGTAGCCAAATAGGTTATTGCCCAGTTAGCATTATTCCGACCAATCAAAGCTACTTTATCGTTGGGTTTTAATTTACATTGGTCAAACAAAATATGCAATTTTGCAACACGCTTTGCAACATCTGCATAAGTCATTGTAAGATCTTCACCGTAATTGCTATAAGCAGGTAATTCCCAGTTATTTCTGAATGAATCTTCGAAAAGTCGAATAAAATTTTCCTGAATCATATTCTTGTGTTTTTTAGTAATAGTTGATTTTAAGAATTGACAAAAATAATGAATAAATACACATTTCGAACTTTATTGTGCAAAAATTTTGCATAAGTAAACGAAAAATAGAATTGCAAACAGTTCATTTCGCGAGTTTTCAGTTCGCTAACTTTAAAATTAATCGTATCTTTGTGGCTTCTAAAAAAATACAATCAATTTGTTATGAATATATCGTATAACTGGCTGAAAAACTACATTAATATTGATGTAAGTCCTGATGATTTATCGAAAGCGCTGACTTCAATTGGTCTGGAAGTGGGTGGAGTAGAGGAAGTTCAAACCGTGAAAGGTGGGCTTGAAGGTTTGGTAATTGGCGAAGTGCTTACATGTACTAACCATGAAAATTCTGACCATTTGCACGTTTGCACTGTAAATGTAGGCGTTGAAGAACCTTTGCAGATTGTTTGTGGAGCACCTAATGTGGCTGCTGTACAGAAAGTTGTAGTTGCAACTGTTGGAACAATTCTATATTCGGGTGACGAAAGTTTTACGATTAAACGCTCTAAAATTCGTGGTGTTGAATCGTTGGGTATGATTTGCGCTGAAGACGAAATTGGTGTTGGAACCAGTCACGATGGAATTATTGTATTGCCTGCAGATGCCATTGTTGGAACGTTAGCTAAAGATTATTACGGAATAAAAAGCGATTATTTGCTGGAAGTAGATATTACTCCAAACCGTATTGATGCTGCCTCACATTTTGGTGTAGCTCGCGATTTAGCCGCATTTTATGCATTAAAAGATAAATCGGTAAAGTTAATCAGACCTTCCGTTGAGGCTTTTGCTGTACAAAATACAAATCTAACCATTCCTGTTACGGTCGAAAATACGGATGCTTGTCCGCGATATTCGGCTGTGACTATTTCAGGGGTAAAAGTAACCGAATCGCCTGAGTGGCTGAAAAATGCATTATTAATTATTGGACTTCGCCCTATTAATAATATTGTGGATGTTACCAATTATGTGCTTCACGAGCTTGGGCAACCGCTTCATGCTTTCGATGCCGATAAAATAAAAGGGGACGAAGTTCGTGTAAAAACGCTGGCAGAAGGAACTCCTTTCACCACTTTAGATGGAACGGAACGCAAACTAAATTCTGCTGATTTAATGATTTGCAATGCCGAAGCGCCAATGTGTATTGGTGGTGTGTTTGGTGGATTGGATTCGGGCGTAACTGAAACTACTCAAAACGTATTTTTGGAAAGTGCATATTTCAATCCGGTTTCTATTCGCAAAACGGCTCGCCGTCATGGTCTGAACACTGATGCTTCATTCCGTTTTGAACGTGGTTGCGATCCGACAAATACAATTTATGTGTTGAAACGTTGTGCACTTTTGATTCAGGAAGTGGCTGGTGGACAAATTTCGAGCGAAATTGTTGATGTTTATCCTGAAGAAGTAAAACCTTTTGAAGTTGAGGTTTCTTTGCGAAAAATCAATACATTGATTGGAAAAGCTATTGGCAAGGAAAATATTGAAACCATTTTGGCTGCATTGGAAATGAAAATTGTAAGTCAAAACGAAGAAGGATACATGCTTCATGTTCCGGTTTACCGTGTTGATGTACAACGCGATGTAGACGTAATTGAAGATATTCTTCGCATTTACGGTTATAATAATGTAGAAATTGGCGAAACGCTGAAGTCAACATTGAGCTATAGTTCAAAACCGGATAGTTACAAGCTTCAAAACCTGATTTCTGAACAGCTTACAGCTCAGGGATTCAACGAAATTCTGAATAACTCACTGACAAAAGGTAGTTACTATACAGACTTAACCTCATTTCCAGCTGCAAACAGTGTAAAAATTATTAATTCGTTGAGTTCCGATTTGAATGTTATGCGTCAAACTCTGCTTTTTGGCGGATTGGAAAACATAAACCGCAATGTCAACCGTCGGAATGCTGATTTGAAATTCTACGAATTCGGGAATTGCTACTATTATAATGCTGACAACCAAAAAGAAGGCGAAACATTGGCGGCTTATTCCGAAGATTTTCATTTGGGATTATGGCTTACCGGAGCCAAATTTGCTCAATCATGGACAACTGCTGACCAAAAATCGAGCATTTATGAGCTTAAAGCGTATATCGAAAATATTTTCAAACGTTTAGGTTTTGAATTGCGAAAACTAGTTAGCGGTGAATATGCCGATGACTTATTGAGTGAAGCATTGACCATTTACAGTCCACGAGGCAAAAAATTGGCTGTTTACGGTATTGTTCACCCAAAAATTCGCAAAGTAGCCGACATTGATCAGGAAGTGTATTTCGCCGACCTAAACTGGAATGCAATTTTATCGGAGCTTGGCGATCACAAAGTTCAATACAGCGAATTATCGAAATTCCCTGAAGTGAAGCGTGATTTAGCTATGTTGCTGGATAAATCTGTGACTTTTGCTGAAATAGAAAAAATAGCTTTCGAAACAGAACGCAAGTTGCTAAAAAAAGTAAACTTGTTTGATGTGTACGAAGGCAAAAATTTGGAAGTCGGTAAAAAATCGTATGCGGTGAGTTTCTTATTGCAGGATGATAGTAAAACACTTACTGACGGACAGATTGAAAGCATTATGAAAAAACTGCTCGGAAACTTTGAAAGTAAACTCGGAGCAAAACTAAGATAGATGGACAAATCATTAGAATCAAAAATATTGCATACACCTTATGCTAAACCAGATGCATACAATGCTTTGAGTATGCCCGTTTATCATTCAGCTGCTTATGAATTTGAGTCGGCTGAACAGATGGAGCTTGCATTCACTGGTAAAGCTGCTGATCATACTTATTCTCGCATTACCAATCCAACCGTTCAATACTTTGAAGATCGGGTTAGGGCTATTACAGGCGCTTTTAGCGTAACGGCACTGAATTCGGGTATGGCGGCTATTTCCAATGCAATTATTACGCTGGCAAAGTCGGGAAGCAATATAGTTACTTCGCGCCATTTGTTTGGTAATACTTATTCCCTTTTTGCGTCAACACTCGAAGCATTTGGAGTGGAAATACGTTTTTGCGACCTGACGAATGTTGATGAAGTTGAAGCGCATATTGACGCAAATACTTGTGCTGTTTTTCTGGAAATAATCACAAATCCACAAATGGAAGTTGTTGATTTAAAGGCTATTTCTGCAGTTGCAAAACAAAAAGGAGTGCCTGTTATTGCTGATACTACGATTGTTCCGTTTTGTGCTTTTAAAGCCAAAGATTTTGGCGTAAATATCGAAATAGTTTCAAGCACTAAATACATTTCGGGTGGAGCAACAAGTTTGGGTGGATTAATTATTGATTATTGTAATTTCGACTGGCTTTCGTCGCCTAAGTTGCATGTGATGGCTAAGGAGTTCGGACCAGCTGCATTTACAGCCAAACTTCGAAAGGAAATTCACCGCAATCTGGGTTCGTATATGACTCCTCATGCAGCTTATATGCAAACATTGGGACTAGAAACACTTACCTTACGTTATGAACGAGCTACCTCTACCTGCAAACAGTTGGTTGAGAGGCTGGAAAAACTACCCGAAATAGAATCGGTAAATTATACGGGTTTAGCTTCTAACAAGTTTCATAATTTAAGTAAAGAGCAGTTTGGATCTCGTCCCGGTGCAATGTTTACATTTAATCTGTCGTCCCGCGAGGCTTGTTTCGCATTTATGAATAAGCTCAAACTAATTAAACGAGCAACTAACTTGTTCGATAATAAAACATTAGCTATTCATCCTGCGAGTACAATTTTCGGAACTTTTACACCAGAAGTTCGACGTGAAATGAGTATTTCCGATAAAACTATTCGTATATCAGTTGGATTAGAAGATGCGGAGGATTTATTTTTGGATATTAAACATGCCATAAAGTAAAAATCTTTCCTATAAAGGTTTTGAAACGTGAATTGATTTGTCAGTTCACGCTTTTTATTTATCAATAATTCATAAAAATGGGAACGAAACCCTTAAAATACGTCAATAATCCGGGCTGATATTTTGATAATTCTGATTTGAAATGAATTTCGTAAAAAAAACTATCGTATTTAGTTTCAAAACAGAAGAAATTTATTGCTACATACTATTGAAATTATTTCTTGTGTAACAGATTTATTAAACATAAATAGCTGATAATTAAAATTATGAGTTTTATTATTAAGGAAAAAAATACAATAAATCAACATGATTTTAATATATAGAATCCGCTTATAATTCTGCTGTAGAATAATTTCTTTGTTGTAGTAATAATTGCTACAAAATGCTGAATATCAATAAATTAAATAGAATTACTATTTTTGTGTTGTCAATTCAAGACAAGCAATTGTAAGCTTTTTATTTGATTTATGAAACGTTTTTTTAGGTATATAATTCTATTTTCAGTTTTAAATTTTGGGAGCGTTTGTTTTCTACACTCCGAAAATGGAAATATGACTGCTGTGTCCGACACAGTTAATTCATTATTACCCGATGCAAGCTTAAATTCAACAGCCGAAGCCAGTACAGTAAATGGCCAGACCATTTTAAAAGTATGTAGCAATACTGTAGCTCCGGTAACTTTCACAAATACTTCCACCACAATTTCCACAAATGCCGATTATTCAATAAACTGGGGAGATGGTTCACCATCATTTTCGGGGAGCGATTGGAGCGTTTTTACTCACAATTATCCAATTGGAATGTGGACATTAACCTATATTGTGAAAGGTCAGAATGGAATTATTGTAACAAGAACATTTAATGTTTATGTTGGGTCTAATCCTGCGGTATCGATGGGAAGTCCTGGAAATACGGATAATTGCAGCGATGTGCCACTCACTTTTCCCATTACCGGAACTGAAAATAATCCACCCGGAACAATTTATACTGTGACCTTTAACGATGGAACTCCGCCTCAGGTATTTACACATCCAGCTCCAACGGAAATAACTCATATATTTAGCAAAACTTCTTGTGGAATCACCAGTTACAACGGGGCAACTCCCTATCCAAACTCATTCTCAGCCAGCATCGTAGCATCTAATGCCTGCGGTGTTTCCGGCGTAAATGTAGTGCCTATTTATATCTCAACATCGCCGGTTGTAAACTTTTCGTTGCCAAAAATAATAACTCCGACTAATTCTCCGGTAAATATTACTAACACTACGACCGGATATGTAAATGTTGGAGCTAATTGTTCGATAGTTCCTAAAATAGTTTGGGTGATTACTCCTTCAACAGGTTTTACCTTGCAAAGTGGTTCGTTGGGAAATGATTTTGGTCAGGATAATTCAAATCTTTGGCAAAATGGTTCAGATATTATTTCCCCGGTTTTCACAACTCCGGGAACTTATAAAATCAAATTACGGGTTGATACGAAACGTTGTGGAAATGATCAGATTGAAAAAACTATTTGCGTGGAAGCTCCGTTAAATCCTCAGTTTTCGCTCGACGTAAATGCCGGTTGTACACCGGTTGTCGTAAATGCAGTGAATAAAACAAGTCTGACCGGAACATGTTCATCTACAACTGCTTGGGACGTTTCATATTTGGCTGATAATTGCGGGAATGCTCCAGCAGAATGGAATTTTAGTAATTCCACAAATTCTCAATCAGCCAATCCAAGTTTCAATTTTGTAACGCCGGGTATTTATAAAATTAAGCTCACGATGACAAATACTTCAGGTACATATACCGGAGAAAAACAGGTTGTTGTGAAAAAACGTCCAACTGCAAGCATTGATTTAATTCAAGATTTTTGTGGGAGTGCAGCAATTTCTCCGAAAGCTACTGTTAATAATTGCGATACACAAAATAGCTCCTTAACTTATGCCTGGAGTTTTCCCGGTGGAAATCCATCAATATCCAATAAACTTGATCCGGGTGTAATTGCTTATAATTCAATAGGAAAATACAAAGTTTTGTTAACAGTAAACAATGAATGTGGCTCAATAACTACAATGAGTAATGAGTTTACTGTTTATGATTTACCGTATGTAAATGATGTTGCAAACCAACAGAAAAATAATCAACAATCAACTACCGAAATTCTTTTCAGTGGTAGTAATCAAACTATTTATGAGTGGGTAAATGACAATACCAAAATTGGTCTTTCAGCTTCCGGTACTGGAAATATCGTCTCATTAATAGTTCAGAACCCCGAAAAATCTGTTGCTGTGGCTAATATCACGGTTACACCCAAAAACAGTACCACCGGATGCATTGGAATTCCCAAGTTATTCAGCATTTTAGTAAATCCATCCGGTGATGTTGATCAGCCTGAAAATCAAATCGTTTCGAATGGAACAACAACGACAACAGTTTTTTTTACAACTGCTAATACCGGTGGCAAAACCACTTACAAATGGATAAATGATAAACCCGAAATAGGACTTTCTGCTTCTGGAAGTGGAAATATTGATTCGTTTACAGCCGTTAATATAAGTAATATGCCTGTTATTGCCACAATTACTGTTATTCCGCAATTTGAAAAGGCTGATTTAATTTGTATTGGAAGTTCAAAATCGTTTACAATTACCGTTATTCCAACAGCAACAATGATACAGCCTTCGAATATGGATGTTTGCAATGGAATTACAACACAGGATATTGTTTTTGCTTCGTTGATTGAAAACGGAAATGTAAAATTTAATTGGACAAATGATAATAAAACAATTGGTTTGGCCGAGTCAGGCCAAGGAACAATTTCTGGTTTTAAAGCTATAAATACAGATTCAATTCCAAGGTTGGCAACTATTTCAGTAACACCGGTTTATAGCTTTGGAGGAATAACCAATACAGGTCTTACTCAAAAATTCACTATCACAGTCAATCCGGGAGCTGTAATTACCACTCAGCCACAATCGAGTTATATTTGTCGTGGTGGAAAGTTAACACCGCTGAAAGTTGCTTATGCTTATGGAGTTGGAAAGCCTTCCTATCAATGGTTTTCGAATTCTTCTAATTCAAATGTTGATGGCACTGTGATTGCCAGTGCAACTTCCGACACTTTTATTCCGGAATCGAATGTTGCAGGAACTACTTTTTATTATTGTGTAATCACATTGCCAAAGGGAGTTTGTTCGAGTATTACTTCGGATGTGGCAACAGTAGAAATCAAAGATGCAGCTGTTATTTCAGTTCAACCAACACGTTTGCAGAATATTTGTGTTGGTGGAACAATTGGAAATCCATTGAAAGTAGAATTTAATGGTGGTTCAGGAATTCCATCATATCAATGGTATTCAAATATAACTGATTCCAAAATCGGTGCAAAACTTGTTGTTGGTGCAACATCTACTATTTTTACTCCTTCAGCATTTACTGAAACAGGTCATTATTTTTATTTTGCCGAAGTAAGCTTGTCGGGCGATGGCTGCGGTTCTATTTTCAGTGATGTGGCCGAAGTGAATGTTGTCGCCGATCCGATAGTTACAAATCAACCACTTGCCAATCAGACTATTTGCCAGGGAACTGCTGCATCTGATTTGTCTGTTCAGGCTGTCGGTGGGTTGGGAAATTATAAATATCAATGGTATGAAAATACGGTGAATGATAATTCAACGGGAAAAGTAATCGTAGGGGCAGTTTATAACACATTCACACCATCTACCGAACTGACTGGAACGATGTATTATTATTGTCAGATTACTCAGGAAAATGGTTTGAATTGTGCAGTAACGAGTTTAACGTCGACAGTTATTGTAAATCATATTCCGCAGATTACAAAAAATCCGGTTTCAAAATCACTTTGTTTGGGCAATAGACCTGATACATTGAGCGTTGTATATTCTTACGGAGTGGGATTGCCTAAATATCAATGGTATTCTAATTCGGTAAACTCCAATGTAAACGGTATGATAATTGCCAATGCAACAAATCCTACGTACTTTCCAGTGGTGGATGTGATCAGTAAAACTTATTACTATTGCGAACTCAGCTTTGAAACAGGTGGAATCTCGAAAATAGTTTCTGATGCTGGCTGCGTTTCGGTTAATCCGATTGCAGCAATTTCAGAGCATAACAGCTTGATTTGCAGTGGAACATCATTCTCGGTAATTCCTGACCAACAAAATGCAGATATTGTTCCCGAAAATACAAGCTATACATGGTCAACTCCCGAACAAAGCCCTTCGAACTCGGTAATAGGTGCTAGTGCTCAGTCAATTCCTGTTTCGGAAATCTCTCAGAAGTTGTATAATCAAACCGACAGCATTGCCACTGTTACTTATACCGTAACACCGGTAACCGGCTCATGTATAGGCGAAAGTTTCAAACTGGTTGTTAAGGTTTATCCGATGATAAAACCTAATATCATTGTGAAAAACATTTCATGTCACGGATTAAATGATGGATCAATTCAGACAACAATAAGTGGAGGATTGCCTTTTAACAATATTCGGTGCTACAATGTTTCGTGGACTGGTCCGAATGGATTTACCTCGCAGGAGAATGATATTGCTGGTTTAAGTCCTGGCGATTATAGTATTTCGATTTCTGATGCCGGAGGTTGTCCGGTTTCGTATACTTTTAGCATAAGAGAACCCTATGAATTAACTATTAATACCGATTCAAAAAGGGATATTAATTGCTTTAATAACGAAAACGGACAAATTTCAGTCACCATAAGTGGTGGAATACCTCCTTACACTTATAACTGGACAAAAGATGGTTTAGCATTTGCTACTACCGAGGATATTTCTAATCTCGATCAGGGAGTTTATTCACTGTTGGTAACTGATGCCAATGGGTGCGGTATTAAAACGGCATCGTATGTAATTTCTGAACCTCCGGCGTTAATAATTAATTTAATCAAACATCAAGATAATCTGTGTTTCGGCGATTCAATTGGTGCTGTTATAATAAATGTTAGCGGAGGCACTCCTTATGATTTAAGTTCAGCATCGGATTATACTTATTTTTGGTCAGGATCAAACGGATTTACAAACAACAATAAGGATTTGAACCATTTAGCAGCTGGAAAATATCAACTCACTGTTACTGATGCTCACGCCTGCAGTCAGACACTTTTAGTTGAAATTACTCAACCTTCAGAACTTACAGTAACGGCCACCACCAAACCAATGACTTGCTACCAGGCAAACGACGCATCCATTTTGCTGAATATTACAGGTGGAACAAAGCCTTATGATGTAAAATGGAACAATATGGGCAGTGGCAATTTTCAGGAAAATCTGGACTCGGGCGATTATATTGCTATTATAACTGATGCCAATAACTGTCAGAAAACACTCAAAGTGAATATTCCGGAAGCTAATTTCCTAATTCATCCGGTGATAAAAAATATTTCATGCTATGGTGCTCACGATGGTAGCATTGACCTGAATATCTCCGGTGGTTTAAATCCTGTAACGCTCATTTGGGATGATAATCTAAATGCAGGAAATAAACGAAATCAACTTGGACCGGGCATATACAGTGTTACAATTCGCGATGGTGCTCCCTGCAATATCCGCGAAACATTTATGATTTCCGAACCTCAGCAAATCAATATTCAGGCTAAATCGGTGAATGCTTTTGAATGTGAAAATGTTAATAGCGGTTTGATTAATTTAACTGTGACAGGTGGAACGCCTCCATACAATTACCAATGGTCGAACGGCAGTACAACCGAAGATTTGACTGATATTCCAATGGGTAAATACTCTGTCATCGTTACAGATTCGAAAGGCTGTAACCAAACAGCTCAGTTTGAAATTATCCGTCAGGCACCATTGTCGGTCTCGTTAAATGCTCAAAATGTAATGAATTTCGACTTTAACAGACTGGCTAAACGCTTTACAGCAAATGTTTCAGGTGGATTTGCACCTTACAAGTTACATTGGAGTAAAGGAGTAGTTGAGGGAACGAACAATGAAATTATGGAAACCACTCAAAGCACTATCGTCGATCTTCAGGTGACCGATAGCATTGGTTGCACGTTGAATTATTCGTTTAATGTGGTAATTGCCGAAATCGGAATTTCGTACGATGCGGTCGATTGTAGTAAGACTAAATTCCAGTTTAATTCCATGTCGGCCACCATTCAGGAAAATAATTACAGCTATTTTTGGGATTTTGGAGATGGAGAAACCTCAAATGTGAAAAATCCAATTCACAATTACACTAAGAACGGTGAATATCAGGTTCAGCTCATTATTTCAAATGGCGTTTCATCCAGTAGCTTTCAAACAGTGGTTGTTGTAAATTTGGTTACGCGGCTTTCGCTCGACCGTGAACCAAAATTTTGTGAAGGTGACTCAGTTGTTATTTATGCAAAAGGAGCTCATTCATACAAATGGAGCAATGGTTCGACTGACGATAAAATTGTTGTTAAATCGATTGGTCAATATAGTGTTATCGGAACTTCACTGACTGGTTGTAAAGATACTCTGGTTTTTAATGCCTCCACTTACGATTTGTTAACCTACACTATTTTCACAGACAATGAGAATAAGGTAGCTGAAGATTCCGAAGTTCCGTTTTGGAGCGAAAGTGTTCCATATACTGCTTATTATTGGAGTTTTGGCGATGGAACAACCGAAAGTGGAAACCGTGTTTCTCATAAATTTAAAACAAATCAGCTCGGATATTACGATATAAATCTTTCTGTCACCAATCCGAATGGTTGTACCGAGTATGCCACGAAAAGAATCTGGATAAAAACTCCGGTGGAAATGCCGAATACCTTTACACCAAATGGTGATGGAATTAACGATGTGCTTTTAAAAGGCTGGCAAATAAAATTATACAATCGTAATGGAATTCTGCTTTACGAAGGAAATGAAGGTTGGGATGGTCTTTACAAAGGTCAGCCGGTATCTTCGGGAGTTTATTATTATCAGATATTTTATCCAACCGGTTCAGGTGTAAAAATGGAATCGGGTTATGTACGGGTTGTTCGCTAAAACCTTAGCAACTATGAAATTCAATAAAGTTATTCTCATATTCATTCTGTTGATCGCTGATTTACTGTTGGTAAATGCCCAATACAATATCCGGCTGAACAATATATGGGATAATTCCTATTATATCAATCCAGCAGCAGTTAACGACGAATATTCGGCTATTTTCAGTATTGCTGCTCGTAAACAATGGATTGGATTCCCGGGGGCTCCGAGCACTTATTACGTTAGCGGAACAACTTTTTTGCCCAAAAGCAATACTCAGTTTGGTCTTAAAATTTATGCAGATAATGTTGGCTACAATACTATAACAAATGTTTCGTTTTCGTATGCTTACAATCTGAATCTGAATAAAGAATGGCAATTGGATTTGGGACTTGCCGCCAGTTATCAATGCCTGTCGTACGACAGAAGTCAGATAAGCACTATGACTGTCGATGATCCTGCATTGTACGAAAATCTGTTGCAACAAAATAATTATAACTCCGATGTAGGTTTTGAACTTAAAAACAAATCGTGGCGTATTGGTGCTTCTGCTCAAAATTTGTTATCAGCTTTTTTTACCGAAAATAAAATTCTGACCAATGCTAATTATGCTTACGTTGTGTACCGGAAGAAAGAAGACCAGGTAATCAATCTTCAGTATGCGATTGATGCTATTCAGTTCGGAAATATTTTTCAAATGGAATTCAGCCTGACTTCATTTTTCAAATTCTACGACCGGCCCGATTTATTTCATCTTGGTCTTTTCTACCGCACACGAACCGAAATGGGTGTAGTGCTGGGTTATAATATCTCCGAATCATTCAATTTAGCTTACAGTTATGATTTCAATGTTAGTGGAATAAGTCAGAATACAGTCGGTTCGCACGAACTGGTTGTAACGTACAAACT
>Ga0118677_10007585_pt1 | contig 17833 bp, 17 predicted proteins | sample AliMusrvi5mmetaG_FD_86154 | JGI IMG/M metagenome (GOLD analysis project Ga0118677, IMG submission 86154) | reverse complement strand
ATCCACCTATATATATAGTTTTAATAGATTTTTGATTTTTTAAAAATTTGATAGTCTCAGAGACACGATTTTCGCAATCATCCCGCTGCAGCATTTCAGCAGACGAAAATGGCAAACAAGAAGAATGTTTTAATATAATGACTGATTTGCTATTTAGCAATCTACTAAAACTACTGTAGAGATGATATGCATGCGAGTCTCCGATAATTGCAATAGTAGGGGGTAAATTTTTAGAGATTCCGCAATACTCTAAATTTTTCAAAAATGGATATTGAGCAATACAATTGCTCCTGTCTATTTCTGGCTCAGGATCTCGTATTAAAAGTTGCTGCGTCGATTCATTCAACTGAAATCTAACTCCAACCCCATCCTTTGCAAAAATATAGTAGCCAAGAGACCCCGTAATTATCATTAATGCAATGAGGGAGATGGTTTTAGTTTTTGCATACCCTCCAAACCGTATCGGCTTTTCAATCAGCTGATATGTTAGCCAAGCTAAAGTTATTGATAGTGCCACAATAGCTAACCTCCAAGAAACTGTAGGCGCCTCTCCATCAATAATTCTTATTATGGACAAAAGTGTCCAATGCCATAGATAAAGCGGGAAACTAATTAAGCCAACCCAAACTAAAAAATGATTGGAAAGAATTCTAGAGTTGACCCATGCTGCTTCACCGCCCAATATTAAAAATGCAGCCCCCAAGGTGGGTAATAGAGCCCACCATCCCGGGAAAGAGCTTTCCTTGGTCAGTAATAATAAGGCGCTAGCCAAGAGACATAGGCCAACGCCAGACAGCACTTCATTGAATATACCTCCATTATTAATACCTCGACCACTCCATCGAATTAAATTCTGTGGCTTATAAAACAAAAGATAAGCGACAATAGCACCAATCATTAATTCCCAAAATCGCGTCATAGGAGAATAAAAATCAGCTACCGGATTATTTCCTACAAGGTAAATATTGGCTATAAAAGAGGCTATAGCTATAAGAATGGTAATCAAAAAAACATTATGCTTTTTCTTATAGAGCACCCATAGCAATAAGGGCCAAATGAAGTAAAACTGCTCTTCAATCCCTAAAGACCAGAGATGCAATAGCGGCTTAGTCTCTGATGCATTATCAAAATATCCACTCTCACTCCAAAGCATAAGGTTGGATGCAAATCCTGAACCTGCAAATACATGTTGCCCTAATTGCTTATACTCATCAGCTAGAAGAAAGCACCAGCCTAATGTTAAGCAACTCAATAAGACCAAAATTAATGCAGGGAAAATGCGCCGTACTCGGCGAGAATAAAAATCAACAAAACTAAATGTATGATGCTCTAGCTCTTTATGAATAATCGAGGAGATTAAAAACCCTGATATCACAAAAAAAATATCGACCCCTATAAATCCACCCCCAACCCATTCGGGGAAAAAATGGAATGAGACCACTGCAAGAACGGCAATAGCACGCAACCCGTCTATGTCGGGGCGGTAACTTTTTTTAGTGACTTCTGGATATGGGGGCAAGGTAGTCATATTAAGTGGTTATAAAGAATAGTGTATCAAATATCTGAAAATGCTCGCCCGCTACAAGGATTCGGCCAGTAAGTTACTCCACTTTCGAAGATCAACATCAATGCAAAAAAAATCATGCTTAGGTATGTTTGATTTCGGATTTTCATGAACCTCACTAATGGCAATTACTAACTCTGTTGAATTTTCGACAAAATATACTCCACTACACCCCCTTAAAGGACTCATATTCAATCCAGAATCATCCAACGTGGATATGACAGGGATCCCCTTACAATATGCATCAACCGCCGCCGAGGTCATGCCGCCCGTATAAACCACATCAGACTTATCTAATAAATCCTCAAGACTAGAATTACTCCAATCCATTCGCATATCCAAATATGCAGATTTATTTATTGGGCAACGTGGATGCGGTCGGTAAATATATTGAAAGTAAGCTGGTAAATAATGCAAAGATATTTTTAATAGATCAAGCTGCTCCCGACTCACTTTCTCTAAATAATCCCCAAGCACTAAAACAGTAAAATTCTTACTAAATTTAATTGGATTAATTTTCCTATGGGTTGCAGAAACATGCATAAATCGCAATGCCTCAACATCAACCAAAGATGTAGATGGGTATCCGGCGCTCTGATATGAATGTCTAGCTACAACCCCATTAACAGCAACCATATCAGGCAAAGGCAATGAATCCAAACTCCTATTTGAATACTCTCTAACGTCAAAGTAGTACCTTAAATCCCAAAAACGAACTGTTGCATGAGGGGCTCCGATAATCTTCCCATGCCCCCTGGACTTCCAAGAATTTATTAATGCGAACTCCCAACTTTGATTTTCCTGGAGGTAGACTCCAACCTTTTGCTGACCCAAGGATCCAAATGCCTCATCCAAAAGATATAGATACAGTAAGTTGTTTATGGCAACCGGTCCTTGAAATGATCGCATCCAATCGCCTTGAAATAGCGGAGCTATCCATAAGCTGTCACCTAACAACTGATTGAGTGAGCCACGCAAGAACTTCTCATTTCTTCTAATCCTTGCCCATGATCTTAATGCCTTAAAAATGACGCCTAATGTAAGAAATGACTCCAATACAATATGGCATTGCCCACTCTCACTTGAATTGGCATTAAAAGCCCGCAAGTATTTCCTTGCTCTCAATGCCCCAGAAAAAATTCCACCACCCTCGGCAACATAAAGATGCAACCAATTTGCACGAAATCCATCTGAGGTTAATTTCTGGGGCAAGCCGTCCCAATACTGACTTGCAAAAATACCTTTTTGGGCCAAAGAAATGGAGAAATTACAAAAATAGGAAATGAAGGTTGATGTTGCATTACTTCTCTTCCATGCTTTCACGCCCACTTGACGCAATGGGATAATTTGAACAAGATGAAAAAAAAGCCACCCATATGCCCGTAATCTCAATGGCGCAAGGGCAAGAATGCGTCTTCGCCATGAAATTGGCAATTCATCTTTATCATGCTTTCGATCCCAAGATACCTGTATATTTAATTTTTTCCCGAGCCAAAGAAGGCAGGTAACTAGGTTTTTATTTGATGAAGCAATCGATATTTTTTTAATATTTTTTGAAAGAATCCAAACATAAAATGCCAGCAACTTAATTGCATCAGCAATTTGAGGGGATTTTGCAAAATTGCACTTTTCAACAAATAAAGACATCCACCAAAAGCTAAAGCCATCATTAAGCTTCAATTGCCCTAAAACAGTTCCCTCAGATGATTCAAAGTTACCAACGGCATATACCCAAGCTAAATATTCCTTGCGAAAATATTCAGCCTTATCCTCAACTAGAGAGGGGACGGACACCATGCCCTCTCTGGCAATATTAGCTCTTTTCCACAAAATTAGGGTTATGTCAGCTGTGGGGGGTGAAGACTCCAAGTCCCACAATAATAATTCTGAGGGAGTTTTTACCATCCTTCGGGTGAACCTATTAATCCGTCAAACTCATCATGCACTTCTCTACTTTTTTGAGGTCATCTAAAGTATCAACTGATTGGGTGTTGTATAAAGTTTTTGCCATGCGAATTTTCCCACCATGCTCAAGCACCCTCATCATATCGACCGATTCAGCAATCTCTAAAGGAGTCGGCGCTAAGGTGGTGTACTCAAGCAAATAATCCCGCCTGAAAGGAATGACGCAAACTTGTTTCCCCATCGGAATTGATTCCGATTTAAAGCGCGTGGGGATCGGCTCTCTAGAAAAATAGAGCGCATTAGAACTCAAATCACATACGACTTTTATACAATTACGATCTTCAAATTCTTCTCTGCTCTTAATTTCCCCCAAGAGATTAGAGACCTGAATGCTAGGGTCATCAAGAAGTGGCTGGACCGATTCAGCAATCATATCGGGGTGCGTCATAGGCTCATCACCCTGAACCATAACCACTATGTCGTACTTAGTATCATTAAGGTCTTCCAACTTTAAGAGAGCTTCAGCACATCTATCTGAAGCTCTTTCATAGGTATCCTTTGTCATAACAGCAACGCCACCAATAGATTCAATGTACTCATATATTTCCTTATCACAGGTGGCAACGGCAGTCATTAAAAGAATAGGGGATTTAGAAACGCGCTCATAAACATGTCCAATCATGGGTTTTCCCATAATTTTTGCCATAGGCTTCCCAGGGAATCTACTGCTTCCCATGCGCGCTGGAATTAAGGCTAATATTTTCATAGTGTTTCCTTATTTTTTACAAACAATGACCATGTGCGAGCTAAAACCTGAATCGGAAATTGCTTGTTGCAGATTACGCTTTTGATCTGCATCCGCGTAATCCACAAAGGCCTTCCAAAAATTATCCTCAATATCCTCTTTGCTATTTTGGATTATGTCAATGTCTAGCTTGCCTGGGGTAGAGATCTCAAGCGGGGTAAATCCAACCCTTTTAAGTAAGGCTGCCACTGATTTTGGGTTTAAAAAATTTAAATGATGTGGGGGTGAAACCGACTTCGACTTGTCCCATAAAACGCGTATATCGATTCCAATACTAGACAGTGTGGTAAAAATAAATAAATCATCTTTCTTCATTAATTTATTTAAACAAGCAAGAAAAAACTCTGGATCGTGTAAGTGCTCAAATAATTCAAAACTAACGAAAGTTTTAGCATTTTGATCGAAAACATTAGAGTCTATTTCTTCTAAAAAGTTTTCAACCACCCCGAGACCCTTTTGCCTGCAGACTTCAGCTAAAGCAGGCCCAGGCTCGATTACGAAAACATCGGCATTAGATAGCTTCTGATATTCTTCAGCAAAAATCCCATACCCTCCGCCAATATCAAATAATTTAGCATTTACATCCCCATACTTCTGTACGTATTCAAAGACCATCAATGCTTTTGGAACCCATAACATTTCTCGCCTAGCTTCAGCCGTCTCTTTATAAAACGTGGTGGCCCAATAATTTGCCGAAGCAGACTCTTGATAATATTTACTAAACGCAGAAGATTCTGGTCGAGGGCTTACAAATAGGGTATGGCAAGCCGGGCACTCTTTGTAGGAAAACCCTTGCTTTACAAATGCTTCAGATGCCACCCTCAAACATGATGGGCATGGAATTTCCTCCATCCTGACATCCAGACCAAAATAAATTTGAGCATCTAGCTCGGTTAGCCTTAAATATTCATCAAATATTTTCTTGGGCCGGATTTCTTCTTCTTTCAATTGTTTTAACCTTTTAAGTCAGGACAAATTGCGCTCTTTTCCAAAAATACCGAATCCAGCGAATAGGCTATAAATTGATATCCCTCTTTGATTCTATCTAGCAACTGAATGGGGCTAGGTGCAACCACGTGTATGCCACTAGCTATGTTCGCAGACTTACAGAGCAATTTAATCTTACTCATAATTTCAATAAACTCTGGGTTATCAAATTGAGCAGTGATACCCATAGACGCCGATAGGTCATATGGCCCCACCAAAATTGCGTCTAAACCTTGTACAGACAGTATCTCATTAAGATTGCCAACGGCTCTGACATGTTCAATCATTGCTATTAACAATGGCTTTTGCGCCTCTAATGAATAACTACTAAAATGTTTGCCAAAAAGATTGGCCCTTGAAAAACCAACGCCACGAGTACCTGATGGCGGCCAACTACAGGCCAACCTTATCTTTTCAAGCTGCTCTGCAGTCTCCACCATAGGGACAATCACTCCCCCTGCACCAGCATCCAATACTTGCTTACACTCTTTTTGATTGCCTTCAATTAGTCGCGCCAATGGCAAGGTGTTGCCCAACTCTAATGCTCGAAAAAGATCGGGTAACTGGCTCGCTGTAATTGATCCGTGCTCCATATCTACCGCGACCCATTCATATCCTGATTGCCCCATAATCTCAGCAACAGAAGCGCAGGGGAGCTGAATCCAACTCCCGATTGAAGGGCCTCCTTTTTTTAGAGTGTCGCGAATGGACTGAATCTTATTAATTCTATTCATAAATTTAAAAAATCCTCAATATAAGGCCCAGAATAATTATTAAAAATATCGGCGTTATGTTTGTGTCGCCTTAAGATAAATGAAATATTATTATCTATTGCCGCCTCATAATCTACCAATGAATCGCCAATCATTAAACAATCTAATGGATTTAATTTGTAGTCAAGAATCGTTTTTTTAATTGACTTAATTTTAGGTTCTGGAGCGCCAACAATACTTCTGAAAACCGTGCCTAACTTTAAAAGTGTGACAATTTTCTCGAGCTCCTTTTGAGGGGTTGCGGATACTAAGTAGAAGGTTTGTTTGTAAGGATTAGACCTTAAATAGCTTTCTATCCCAGCAACCCAATCGGATTGAATAACCTCTTGTATCACCAGCTGACTAAATTTCTGACAATATAAATCAACGCTTTTTTCACAAACCTCTTCCGTAAGCCAGCCTAAATAGGTTCGAATTTTCTGGGTCCGCGATACCCCTCCATGTAAATAATGATGCTCGCGAATTCTGTTGACAAACTCAGCATTTTGACTCTCGGAAAATAGTGCCGCAAACGCCTCGGCCTTGACATCGAGAGAGTCTTTAATCACACCATCAAAATCCCAGAAAATATTGGGCATCAATTTCAATTGGGATCTCGTTTAATTTCTTCAATCAGTTGCAATAAGCCCTGCCCCAAATCGACATGCAAAGGTGGTATAAATTTTCTTCCTATTTTTGGCTGATAGGCATAAGGGGTGCGCACATAATGAGCCCCATTTTTCCCAGGAATAAATTTTACGCAACTATCATTAATTCCTAAAATCTCTGCAAGCATCTTTAACAAATCAAGTACGCGCATTGGCTCTTGACCTGTCAACACAACGCTTTGATTTTTAAAGTCATCTCCCAACGCCATCACACTTGCATGCGCCGCATCTTCAGCATGGACATATTCTCGCATGGCATCAATATGGCCTTCATAGGAAATAATTCCAGTCTCCAATGCAGATTTTACAATTCTATATAAACCGTTTGATTGATCGGCCCTGGGGCCATACAAAGAACCATATCGCAATATTGTGTACGTTAATCCAAATGCATTACCGTACTCTTCTACATAAGATTCGGAAGCCTGTTTACTGCACCGGTAAAACCCACCTTCTCGACTATTAACATAGACAGTGCTTGCATAAACAAATCGAGTTACTCCATTGGCTCTACAGGCTTCCATTACGTTTGCATTACCCAATATATTGATTTGAATAGTTTTTATCGGCTGATCAACAGCCTGATTTAAGTCGGCCAAAGCGGCGAAGTTATAAACAACATCTACACCGATTAGGGCTTGATTGAGCATATGTAAATCTAGGATATCTCCAAGAATCATCGTTTGGTCGTCTCGCAACCACGCAGATGGTGATTGATCATAGATGCTTACGGAATAGCCGGCATTACTTAGTTGATCTGCTACATGGGATCCTATGAACCCGCTTCCACCAATGACTACCGCTTTTTTCATGTTAAGCCAATCCTCTAGAGTCATATTCATATTCTGGAACAAGGCCCTGTAAAGGGAGTCCAGAAAAGTATCTCGCCAACTCTTCAGTTGCCTCAACTTCCATTCGAGTTCGACAATCAACGGACATTGAACCCATGTGCGACGTCAAAAGACACCTCTCTATATTAGACAAACCACCTACGTATGGCTCTTGCTCGAATACATCTACTGCAACCGATCCTAAATACCCATTATTTAGCACATCAATTAAATCTTGCTCATTGATAATGCCGCCGCGAGCTGTATTAATTAATATCGCATCCGACTTCATGGAGAGTAGCTGCTCTTTTCTAATCATATTTTTTGTTAAGTCGGTCAAGGGAACGTGCAAACTAATTACATCAGCCTCCTTGTAAATAAATTCTTTTTCTACCGAATGCATTTGCAATTCTTGGTTAATGTCATTTACTAGAATTCTTTTGACATCTAATGCCTCAAGGATTGAAATAACTTGAGCCCCAATACGTCCCGCCCCAATAATACCAATGGTTACATCTTGAATTCGTCTCCCAAAGTGACGAATCCATTTGCCTCGATGCATCTCGCTATTTGCAATATGCACACCTCGCAGCAAGTTAAACATTAAGCCAGTAGTTAAGTCAGCCACCGCCAATACAGGAGCATCAGGGGTATAACTCACCAAAATACCTAAATTCCTAGCTGCCAAAAGATCAACGCCATCAAGACCAACACCAACCCTTGAGATTAATTTCAATTTAGATGCCCTTTCAAGCACCTTTCTGGAAATAATCTCAGTACCTGCAATTAGTCCATCAAACTCACCAACCATATCAGCAAGCTCAGGCTCCTTAAGCTTACGCCCTAAAGGATTAATAACATATTCAATGTTAGCTTTTTCAAGGAGATCAATTGGTACTCTACTTTTTTCACCAAAGGGGACGGTAGTGATGAGCACTTTTGCCATAAATTTATCTTCAATTCTTTATTTAGTTAAACCCAGTTTGCTACTAACAAACCATTTCCCACTCAAAACCAAAGAGGCTGGGATTTTGAAAATATCCACTCCGTTTTTTAAAAGCGACAATAAGATGTTAACTTTTTCTTCTCCTGGAGCTAAGACAAAAATATTTTTTGATTGAGAAATCGCCAATGGAGTAATAGTTATACGATTAACAGGATCCTTAGAAGCGACAACAGGTACAACACGATTTACTCTATCAAAGAGCGCCTGGTCATTTGGGAATAATGAAGCTATATGGCCATCATCTCCAGCGGTTAGCAACAAAACATCAATCTCGATTGGCAATAAATCTTCATATTTTTTGGCTGCCCCTGCAAAAAACAAGTCTTCTCCTTCGATTCTGAAAATTGAAGTTAGGCTATCCTTTTTTTTAGCGAATAACGTCCTCACTACCATTGAATAATTGCTGAGAGGGCTGTCCATAGGAACACATCGTTCATCGCCAAAATAAAAGCTAGCACCTTCCATTGTCAAAAAAGTTGGTAACTTGGCCCACTCCTTGTAAACCATCTCAGCAGTACGTCCACCAGTTAACAAAATAGAGCATTTGCCATTACCATTCAAAATGCTCTCAATAGACTCTTGAATTACGGTGGCGACGTTTTTAGCCCAATTTTCTGGGTCAAAATATACGACTGTTGCCATAAGTTTTTATATATTTTTCCTAAGGCCCGCTAATGCCCGATCTCGGACCTGAGCCTGACCATCACCCACTGCACTATCCCTCGCTTGACTATTCTTCATGGCGCCGTTTCACTGTTCACTGCGTTACTGTTGACTAAACTACTTTGCACTAGCCCGCTTTTCAGCCCTCGCCAGGCCCGTTGGCCTAGGAGTACGAAGAGCATTAAGAAAAATGCCCCAAATAAGCCCCCTGAAGCCGGCTTAAGTAGACCAGCCTTCTTGCTGGTGGGTGAGGTGTTGACCTCTAGCCCTTTGGTAAACCGAGCGACCACTTGCATTAGCTGCGCATCGATTTGGTCCAAAATTTCTTGTTGTTGCAGATCGTCCTTAGCGGTGGCTGTCCGTAACTGGTGCTCAATCTCGAGTAAACCCTCACCCAAGGCCAAGCCATCATAGGTTGACTCGACTAAGGGGCTTGCTTGGACTAAGAATTTTTTTACGAGAGCCAGTTGACTAAGTCGGTCTCGCAGTCGCTGGAGATTTTCCTTGGACTGGTTAATGTCATTATTGATTGCCACAATCTGGGTTGTAATCGAGAGGTACTTGGCGCCCGAATCCTTGGCGTCGACCACCGCTTGCCCTACGCTCGAATTACTCGGATAGCGCTTATATAGCTCTTCCAAGGATTTGGCGCGCTGTTGCTGATAGCCCATCTCAATTTGGGTGGTGGTGATTTTCTTTTGGATATCCGCCACCGCGCTAATCGTATCCCCCTCATAAGCACTGAGGATAGTGCGCAGTTGTAAATACGCCCCGCCGGTACGCAAAAACTTGGCGGAAGCTTTGGCCGCCTCAATAGCCGACTCTTTACTAGGTCCGCCCGCATTGACCGTTAAGCTCAGGATTGTGGTTGCTGCCGCATCAAAGTCCTTATTTACCCCTGCTAGATCCTTGGTGTCCGCTTTAGCAATCGCAAAACTAGGGATCGCATTTTTTTGCCACCAATCCTCACCACTTAAGGCCCCATATAGGCTTTCTAGACCTTGCGGGACCTTCCCGTCCTCGACTACTTGAGCCGCTAAATTGGGTAAGCTCTTTTGGATGGCTTTCCAGGAGACTAAATCTAAGCCATTGGAGTTATTAGGCAAGATGGTCTGAGCAGAGTAGCCGCCCAAGATGAACCAACCGCCCACCCCTATGACTAGGCCTACGATGGCAGCAAGAGCGAGTTTTTTCCAAGAATCAATGACAAATTGGATGATGTCCACGAGGGAGATTTCTACTTCATCTCTGGGAGGGTACTGGTTTATGGAGTCTTGCACTACCCGCCCGCCTTTTCAATTAGCCTTAATTTATGTAAGCATTGTAGCTTGCTAAATTAGCTTAAAACATTGTGTATTGAAATCTAAAATAGATGCCAATGGCTCTCGACTTTGCTCTGCGCTCATAAGCCAATCTATCTAGACTTCCTTAGACAGCATTGCTTTTGTTTGTTTGATTATTAGTCATTAGCGTCAAACCGCAGGCCCATAAGATCCAAAAGATCAGCACTGCAAAGGTAACCGTAGCCGAGACCTCGGTGGTAATCCAAAGAAGGAGATTGGCTGCCAGAGCCCAGAAAACCAAGGATCTCCAGGGATCTTGAATTCCCTTGCTTTGCTTTATGGACAAGACCAAGGCGCCCACAATACAGAAGAATCCTGGAAAACCTAGCGCCAGAATGACATCGAGCCAGCCACTGTGGCTATGCGAGAGGTTGGGGCTGACTTCGGGCCAGCGGGCTTTGGTCATTTTTTTGAAGGAATCCTCAACTAAGCCATAGCCCATGGGGGTTTGAGCAGATAATTCCAGCCCCACCTTAAACCAAGCTGCCCGCTCGTAGTTGGTAATGGAGACCATTTCCCCATACTCATTATTCGGATATCCTTGGGCTCCTGCATATTTCCACTGCTGGTACTTATCTAGTTGGAAGGCCACCTTGGTGTCCGCAATTAAGGTACTCCAAGAATGATTTTTTTGAATATGGGGATAAAGCGCAGCAACCAAAATTGCAATTCCTATCAGGCCAAAAAAAGCGTTTTGCCATAGTTTCTCTCTGGAGCTACCAAAGAGTAGTAAAGCGCCAAAAAGTAAGACGCATAAAGCCGCATAGACCATGCCATTTTTAATATCTTGGATAAAAAACATAAAGAAGGTTGCCCCAATGATTGCTAAATAGAGGGCTATTGCCCAGCAATCACGTACCACCAAACCTGAGCGAGTGATTAATAAGGCTCGAATTTGCCCTAATGAGATGGCCAAGACTGGCAAGCAAAAGGCTACATAGTCTGTTTTAGGGACATAGTACGGCTGAGATCCAAAATAAATCTTCAAGTAATCCGGGACGTGGAGTCCTAAATTAGCGCCATAAGTCGTTAAAACATACTTCAACAAGTACGTGAGTACCGGTAGACATAGGCCAAAATAGATAACTGACCAAAATGGACTCCGTTGATTTTTGAGCTTGGCATCCATACTGGCATTTGCGAGCGAGATACCCAGTCCAAGCGCAAAAATACTCCCTAAAGCAGTGTATTCCCAAATACGGTGAAATTCCAAGAGCTGCAATGGGTACTCTTGGGATAAAAAAAGTAGGTGGAAAGTCGCCCAAAAAAACAATCCAACCATAAGCCATAGCGGTGTAGCTGTTTTTTTAGCCAAATAATGGCGGCATTGGTAAATGGGGTACAGCCCTGCTAGGGCCCCCACCACAAGGGCAGTATTGCGAAACCCTACGATTTCAGGGAGGATCCAAAATCCATAAAGCACTACAAAAGCGATGCACTGCACCCAAACTAAAGCATTGGGAATTTGAATTTTTGTATTGTAGCGAGTGAATTTTTGCATCTTAGCTTAATTAGGAGAGTCTCATATTCTAAAGCGGATAACCATTTAAAAATGTAGCAACCTTTTACACTGCTAGATACAAACTATATTTTTAAAAAAATCAAGATAAGCCTGCTTTAAGCCCCGCTCCAAACCAACCTGAGCAGACCAACCAAGTCTGTTCAATCTTGCTGAGTCCATCCACTTCCTGGGCGCACCATCAGGCTTACTGGGATCAAAGTTAATTTTTCCTTGATACCCGGTTGCTTTTGCGACTGCAATCGCTAGCTCATTAATAGTGACATCACTCCCAAAGCCCACATTAATATGGCTTTGCATGGGCTGTGTTTGACTATCGTAAGTAGCCTTATCCAAATCCATCACAAAGACAGAGGCGGCGGCCATATCATCCACATAGAGAAACTCACGTCTGGGAGTGCCCGTACCCCAAATGACCACTTCAGGAGCATTAGCTACCTTGGCCTCATGGAATCGCCTAATGAGCGCAGGAATGACATGGCTGTTCTCGGGATGATAGTTATCACCCGGACCATACAAATTGGTGGGCATCACTGAACGGTAGTCAACACCATGTGAATCCCCATACTGGCGGTTATAACTCTCACACATCTTAATACCGGCAATCTTGGCAATCGCATAGGGCTCATTAGTAGGCTCTAACTTACCCGTAAGTAGCGCATCTTCACCCATCGGTTGAGGAGCGAGTTTTGGGTAGATGCAACTTGATCCTAAGAATAAAAGTTTTTTAACGCCATGGACAAAGGCCTGATGAATTACATTGTTCTGCACCATCAGGTTTTGATAAATAAACTCTGCTGGGAAACTATTGTTCGCATAAATGCCCCCTACTTTTGCGGCCGCCAAATAAACCTGGTCTGGCTTTTCAGATTCAAAGAAGGCTTGTACGTCGGCTTGATTGGTGAGATCGAGTTGCGCATGGGTGCGGGTAACAATACTGCTAAAGCCTTTAGCTTGCAGATTTCTGACAATGGCAGAGCCCACCATGCCACGGTGACCTGCGACATAAATCTTTTGATTGAGATCGATGCTCATGCCCGATTAATTCTCTTTACCAACGGCCACTGAGTAGCCATGTCGATGCAAAAGCGCATGTTGACGCGCCTTATCTAAATCGTTGGCGACCATCTCTACAATCATTTGATCGAGGGTAATTTCAGGAACCCAGCCGAGCCTTTCTTTTGCCTTGGTAGGATCGCCCAAGAGAGTCTCCACTTCGGTAGGACGGTAGTAGCGTGGATCAATTTGTACAATCACATCCCCTACTTTTAAGGCGGGGGCTTTATCGCCCTCAATGGCAGCAACAATGCCCTTCTCTTGCTCATCGACGCCTTCAAAGCACATGGTGATCCCTAGTTGCGCGGCACTACGAGTGATAAATTCGCGCACAGTAAATTGCACCCCAGTCGCAATGACATAGTCTTCTGGCTTATCTTGTTGGAGCATGAGCCATTGCATGCGCACGTAATCTTTGGCATGACCCCAATCGCGCAAGGCATCAATATTACCCATATAGAGGCATTTATCTAAACCCTGAGAGATATTAGCGAGGCCTCGAGTTACCTTGCGGGTCACAAAAGTTTCGCCGCGACGCTTGGATTCATGATTAAAGAGAATGCCATTACACGCATACATACCATAGGCTTCACGGTAGTTTACGGTAATCCAGTAAGCATACAGTTTGGCAACGGCGTAAGGACTGCGAGGGTAGAAGGGGGTAGTTTCTTTTTGTGGAATCTCTTGCACTAATCCATACAACTCAGAAGTGGAAGCTTGATAAAAACGGGTTTTCTTTTCCAGCCCGAGGATGCGAATAGCCTCTAACATTCTCAAAGGGCCCATGGCATCTACGTCAGCCGTGTATTCGGGCGATTCAAACGAAACCGCAACATGAGACTGGGCACCTAAGTTATAAATCTCATCAGGCTGGCACTCTTGAATAATTCTGACCAAATTACTAGTGTCAGTTAAATCACCATAGTGCAAGATCAGATCAGGATGGTTAACATGGGGGTCCTGATAGAGATGGTCAATCCGCTCGGTATTAAAAGAGGAGGCGCGGCGCTTAATACCGTGCACGATATAACCCTTTTCAAGCAAGAACTCGGCGAGGTAAGAGCCGTCTTGGCCAGTAATACCGGTGATGAGGGCGACTTTTTGTTTGTTGGTCATTAATCTACTCTTCTTTAATCTTTTTTAGTCTTTTTGTGTTTGTGGGGTTGGCACGATTAGCTGCGCCCATAGGTATCTTCAAAGCGCACGATGTCATCTTCACCCAAATAACTTCCCGATTGCACTTCAATAATTTCTAAGGGGGTTTGGCCAGGATTTGCTAAGCGGTGGGTTTGCCCCTGGGGAATATAAGTACTTTGATTTTCAGTCAGGGCGATGATTCGATCCCCATTGGTAATTTCCGCAATGCCCTTAACCACGATCCAATGCTCGGCTCTGTGGTGATGCATTTGCAAAGAGAGGCTCGCTCCAGGTTTGACCTGGATGCGCTTGACTTTAAAGCGTTCACCTTCATCCACACTGTCATACCAACCCCAAGGCCGGGCAACTTTGCGATGCAAGTTCTTCTCTTCGCGTTTTTGCGCTTCTAATTGATTGACGATGTGCTTCACATCTTGACTATTTTTACGATCAGCCACCATCACTGCATCGGCAGTTTCGATAATGATGAGGTTCTCGACTCCGACTGCGCTTACCAAGCGACTACTTGCGTGGATGAGGGAGTTCTTCGTGTTGGTGAGCAGGGCATCGCCACTAGTAACGTTGCCATTTTCATCTTGTTTACCGACTTGCCAAACCGCATCCCAGGCGCCAAGGTCGTTCCAGCCAGCATCAAGTTCAATCATCTTGATCGAAAATATGGAGTCTGGACACTTTTCAATGACGGCGTAATCAATCGATTCGCTAGGGACGGTATTAAAAATGGCTTTATCAGGACGTACAAACGTGGCGCGATCAGATTGATCCGTCGTTTTAGCCACCCAGGCGGTTTCAGTAGCGCCAAAAATGTCGGGACGAAACATTTTTAGGGCAGCTAGCCAAGTACTGGCTCTCAGCACAAACATGCCGCTATTCCACAAATAGTGGCCATTATCTAAATAGGTTTGAGCGGTTGGGGCATCCGGTTTTTCTACAAACTGTTCTACGGTGTACTCGCTATACGCGCCTTTGCTACCACTACGCTGGATATAGCCATAACCTGTTTCTGGGGCGGTAGGCGTAATTCCTAAAATAGCAATCGTTTGCTTAGCCTGATCGGCAGCAACTAAAGCCACGCAGTCTTGCAAGGCTTTAATAAAAGCAGTCGTGTTTTTAACTGTTTGATCGGCGGGGGTAATGACCAAAATGGGATCTGGGTCTTGGTCACCATTTTCCTCGGCCCCATTAGCTACATCTTTAGCTTGAAATGCAGCCAAAGTCAGCGCAGGGGCAGTATTGCGCCCTGCTGGTTCAAGCAATAAAGTCGCTTTAATATTTTTTAATTCACGAAGCTGATCCAAAGCTAAAAAACGATGATCTTCATTGGTAACAATTAAGGTTGCGCCTAAGTCAATTTGAGGGCTAGCAATGGCATTAACGCGAATAATCGCCTGCTGGAACAAACTCTGACTCGAATCATCGCCCGATAACACCAAAAACTGCTTTGGAAAGCCTGAACGGGACAGGGGCCAAAGGCGCGTCCCAGAGCCGCCGCAGAGAATGACAGGAGTAACAGAGGTCATAGAGACAAGCGATTTAGAGGCAATCAGCCCAATTAATTAGTAATTCTTGATTTTATAGGCTTACCAAGTCAAACTGAACAAATTAGAATGGAAACAGGTACTTTTTTAGTATCAATAAAAAATATATAGGAGAGTTTGATCATGACAGCAAATAACACCCCAAAAATTAATCTTCGCAATTCGGTCACCGAATGCGCTCAATCCTTGAAAAGGGAAAATGTAGGCAAATATCACAACTATGGTATCAAAGACTGTATTGCTTCTATCGCAGCAATGAAAGCTCAATAATTTGCCATAACAAGGGCTTTTGCCCTTGCTATCATTTTTTGAAGAAATGAATTGATTTTTAGACTTTGGAAGCGCACTTTAAATACGCTTAATACCCACAACATCATTCAAAAAAGGCTACTCAGTTCATTCACTGGGTAGCCTTTTTTTATTTACTTATACAATTTGATCAAAATTAAGCCTTTTTAGCGTAAGCAGAGCACCAGCCTTTGCTTGACACTTGTTTACCGGCAAATAAGGCGCAACCGCCGGCAGCTGAACCAGCAGCACCTTGATATAGGGCGCAATTTCCACAGGCTTGAGGAGGGGCATACTTAGCAAACTTTGCTTTGTCTACTTTAGAAGCATCGGATTTGTAACCCAATGCAGCGGCTTGAGGATCGGTTTCAGCAACCATCGCTTGGGCCTGAACTTTACCGTTCAAAGCCAAGGTACAGGCACCAGCAGCAGATAAAATCATAAATTGGCGACGACTATTTTTCATACGATCTCCAGAGAGTAAATTAGAACAAAATGTGGCACTAGGGCGATCATAGAGCAGAAGAAATAACTAGACTACTTACTATATAAGTGATTGATTTTATTGATTATTTAATTGAGAATTGTTCTCAAGAATAAATTCTAGGGCTACTAGCGCCAGCCCTTAAGGTTCATGCAGGAAATCCGCTCCTTAACGTACACCCCTGAGCCACCCTCGGGGTAGGCTTGACCGCAATCTATGGCATCGCGTTGGAAAGTCGCTTTGTTGTTTTTGCTTGGATCCGTATTCTGATCCGGATAACTTGAGCATCCACATAAGCTAAAGAACAGAATGACCAGGCTACCCATCCTGAAGAACGAGTGGGGCAACATTATCTTTTCTCTAAAAGGGATAAAAATTCCCGCCTTAAATTGGGATCTTTTAAGAATGCCCCACGCATGACGCTATTGACCATCTTAGAATCGCGATCCTTCACGCCGCGCCACTGCATGCAAAAGTGATCAGCGTCCATCACAACAGCAACGCCAATGGGTTTAATTTTTTTCTCCAACATATCAGCCAACTCGACTACTGCTTCCTCCTGAATTTGAGGGCGGCACATGACCCATTGGGTTAAGCGTGAGTACTTGGATAAGCCAATCAGGGCTGACGCTTTACTTGGTAAAACACCAATCCAAATTCGGCCCATAATGGGGCAAAAATGATGTGAACAGGCACTACGTACCGTAATAGGCCCAATGATCATGAGCTCATTTAATTTGCTGACATTAGGAAACTTCGTTAAAGTGGGCTGCTCAACATAACGTCCATTAAATACCTCCTGGACATACATCTTAGCCACGCGCTGACTGGTATTTCTGGTGTTGTGATCGCTCTGGGTATCAATTACCAAACTTTCTAACACTGCCTGCATCTTTTCAGCCACCTCATCAACAAGTTTTTCCAATTCGCCTGGTTTGATAAAAGCAGAAATATTGTCATTGGCATGAAAACGGGTCTTCTGAGCTTCAATACGGCGACGGATGATGACCGACAAGGGTGTGCCTACATCGCTTTCTGTATTAGTTAATTGTTGTGGGCTCGCTTTCTTTGCTACAACCCTCTTCACGGGGGTAGGCGAAGATGTCACCTTTTTTGCTGGCGTTTTTTTAGCAGCGACTTTTGTCGGTATTTTTTTAGCAGGCATAAATGAAATAGAGTCTTAGGAAATAAATATTGTTATATAAAAAAGCAATTAAATCTGAAAAAAAATGGCTACTATGCAAGCAATCCCAAACGACCAAACTAT
>Ga0118677_10007582_pt1 | contig 17837 bp, 10 predicted proteins | sample AliMusrvi5mmetaG_FD_86154 | JGI IMG/M metagenome (GOLD analysis project Ga0118677, IMG submission 86154) | reverse complement strand
GAAAGAAGAGGATGTTCTCGCCTTCGCCGCGGCGGATGGCCAGCATGCGATGCGACGGGATCGACTTCACAGGTTCGCGGTAGTCGTAATACATCGTGAACTTGGATTGCTCATCCACCGCGTCAGTCATCTTGCGACTGACCACCACGCCCTCGTCCAACATGAGTTGGCGCACGGCCTTGCGCACGTCCGCGTCCTCGCTGATCATCTCCGCGACGATATGGCGCGCACCTTCCAGCGCATCCGCGACATCCGTGACGCCCTTCTCCGGGTTGACGAAGGTGGTGGCGAGAACTTCGAGCGGCTCCGGGCCGGGCTCCTGTGCCCACAGGTATAGAGCGAGCGGTTCCAGGCCCTTCTCTCGCGCAATAGTGGCCTTGGTGCGGCGCTTCGGCTTGTAGGGCAGATAGAAGTCTTCGAGTTCGCTCTTATCGAGTGCGGCGTCGATGCGGGCCTTCAGATCGGGCGTCAATTTGCCCTGCTCGGCGATGGAGGCGAGGATCGTTTCGCGGCGTGCGGCGAGGTCGCGAAAGTAGCACAGCTTCTCCTCGATGTCGCGGATCTGGACTTCGTCCAGGTTCCCCGTAACCTCTTTGCGATAGCGCGCAATGAAGGGCACCGTGCCGCCCTCGTCGAGCAATTCGATTACGGCGACGAGTCCGCGCAGCGGCACATTCAATACCTGCGCGACGTGGACCAGGATTTCGGGTAAGAGAGATTTTCGGTCTGGCATGGACAACTCAGCCCCATGTTAAGCACAACTCAGGCGGCAGTAAGAGTTGACAAACGGCGGGGTGAAGTGATGCGAAAGCGGGTATTCGGTGCAGCGCTACCTGAGGCCGTAACCTCGTCAATCAGGGCTGTTCGAACCGAAGTTGCTGAACGAGCGTTCCGAATTTCAGAAAACCCGTGGCCAGACTACTCGGCCCAGCCACGGTTCGGGGTCGCGGACTGCCTAGTCGAACTTCACCAGGCTCTGGGTTCCCTTAAGTTCGATGGCGATGATGCGCGGTTGGCCGGCATCTTGAACCTGATGGGTGATGGTCTTGGTGAATTCCGCCTTGGCGGACTCGGTTTTTGCGGTAACGGTGAAGGCCGTGTCGTTTCCTTGCTTCGTAAAGACCACGTTCGTGCCTTCGACCTTGAACTTGTACTCGCCCGGTTTCAATACGACACTTCCGACTTTGGTGGCCGCTCCAATCGTGAGTTCGTAGTTTTTGACCTTATCTTTGCCGCCGCCATTGGCGCTGGCGATGCCGACGATGAGCAAGCCCAGTAGCACCGGGAATAACACAAAAACTCTCTTCGGATTCAGCATTTCGATAACTCCTAATTGGTTAAGATTGTGTTGACTCGCCCTGGCCCCTAACCGCGGAAAGAATGCCTGGCCGATTTCGCGCTCGCCGGACATGGGTCCATTCTGGCCGATGGTCTTCCGGCGGGTGTAAGGCGAATCTAGATATCAGCTCACAGGACCATTGAAACCAATCGTTAGACAGCCTAAACAGGTCTGTTACGGTAGCGGCTCCGGGGGAGGGTAATAACTGCTGTAGAATGAAACAGATGATGCCTCATAGCGCCGATGAGCAGGGGCAGGTATGATACCTGGTGGCCACCTGCACAAGTAGGCCCGTCGGGTGGGGAGAGACGTTGGCGAGCAGCTCTAAGTTGGCCGAAACTCGTATGCGCGGCACGCGAGAAAATGGTCCATCGGAACCTCCTGGTAGCAACAGCGAAGATGCTCTTGTTCAGAGCCAAGTGGTGGTGGCCGAGGCCGTGCGTGAGCAGCTTGAACGCATCCTCGTCAGTGCGCCATTCCGCAACAGCAAGCGCTATCCCGCTCTTTTGCGATTTGTAGTTGAACGCACCCTGGACGGACGTTCCGGCGAGCTGAAGGAACGCAACGTCGCCGTCGATGTCTTTGGAAGAGACCCATCGTACGATCCCAGTACCGATCCCGTCGTTCGCATTTCGGCAGGCGAGGTCCGCAAGCGCCTGGCTCAGTATTACCAGGAGCCTGGCCATGGTAGTGAGGTCCGAATTGAACTGCCGTTGGGTTCCTACCAACCTGAATTCCACTCTCCGTTGGTCGCGGCAGTGGATTCGACTCAGCTTGCTGACGTGCCTGCGGAACACCGCCAGCCAAATCACTCACGGAGGCTGCTATTCTTCCTCGCTGCGATCCTGCTGGTGCTTGTGGCGCTTCTCGCAGTTCGGTCCTGGAAAAAGCAATCCGCGCTGGATCTTTTCTGGCGCCCTGTCGTTTCTCCTGCGGGCAGTACGGTCGTTGTATGTTTTGGCGGCAGTGGGCCGCGCCTCCCGTGGGATCCGCCGGCCGGAGTTGGCCCGAGCCTGCGCGTACCCTGGTGGGATGCCGAAACGCTCGCCCGGCTAGCCGGAGTGATTCAGGCGAAGGGCGCCTCGCTGCAATTGATTCGGGAGGATCAAGCAACATTCGACGATTTCCAGCAAGCCCCAGCCGTTTTGATCGGCGCATTCAACGACGCCTGGACGCTCCGGCTGATGGAAAAGATGCGTTTCACGTTTCAAAGAGAAGGAACTTTGTCGTGGATTGCGGATCGCGAGCATCCCTCGTTGCGAAATTGGAAGATCGAAATGAGCCAGATTGACAGCAAGGGCCAGTTTCTAGTGAAGGAAGACTACGCGGTGATCTCGCGGGTGTCGAACCCCACGACAGGCCGGATCACGATCACAGTTGCGGGTCTGTACGGCTTTGGGACGCTTGCAGCGGGGAGGTTCCTGACTGATCCGTCGTTCTTGAAGGCGATGTCTGAACGGGCTCCTGCCGGTTGGCAAGACCGCAACATGCAAATCGTGATCGGGACGGAGGTGATTCAAGACAATTCGGGACCACCGCGCGTCCTTGCTACGGCTTTCTGGTAGACCCGCGTCGTCTTTGGGGGCCGCGTAGGCCATGGACCGCGCACGCGGCTGTTCGGCCGATCAATCTGCAGGCTCAGTTCGCAGCGGTCCAAACCCGACCGGTGTTTGAGGTGCCTCGTTCACTTCCAGATGGAAAACGTCCGGTCGCGCGTAATGCCCCACGACATCGAGATCAAACTTGCCTTCGGCGATTCTGTCCAGGTCAATTTCAGCTGACAAGATTCCCTCGCCGTTTCTGAGCGGACCTGCCAGCGCCTCGCCCAGCGGCCCAATGATCGCACTCCCGCCGGCGATGCTGGTTGCAGCGGTTTCGCCGCACACGAACTGGGCGGACGAAAGTACGTAGCAGCGGCCCTCCAGTGCGATGTGCCGCAGCGTGGGCAGCCATGTCTCCCGGTCGTCAACCGTGGGCGCGCAGTACAACTGCACGCCCTTGGCGTACATTGCTGCGCGAAGCAAGGGCATGTAGTTCTCCCAGCATATGACCGCACCCATCCGTCCGAATCCGGTGTCGACCACGGGCAGGGTTGAACCATCGCCGCAGCCCCAGATCAACCGCTCCATCGCCGTCGGCATAAGCTTACGATGCTTGCCTGCCAGGGCGCCCTCGGGCGAAAAGAAGAGCACCGTGCAGTACAGTGTTCCGCCGTCACGCTCGATCACGCCAATCACCAGCCAGATGCGATTCCGCTGAGCTGCTTTCGCCATCCGAATCGTTGCCGGTCCCGGCACCTCGACCGCGCTATCCCAGTAGCGGCGGAACTCCGTCCGGCCTTCCGGAGACCGTGATCCGACGCGCGCTCCGAAATCGGCGCCTTTTGGATACCCACCTACGAAAGCCTCGGGGAACAGCGCGAGGCGCGCCCCTGCAGAGGAAGCCTCGGCTAACCAACGTTCGGCTTTCTCGACGCAGGCCATGGCATCGAACGGAACCGATCCGGCTTGCACCACGGCAACGCGGGTTGGACTCATGCGGGCAAGTTTAGCAACCCGAACGCCTCTCGTAGGGCGACTTGGTAACGCGGCCGCTCGTTGATCGAGAGATGAGCGGCCCGCCTGCGCGAAACGCGGGCGGGCCGATGACTGGCGCGAATACCGATTCCTAGAAATCGAGCCGCATCCCAAGTTGCAGGTTCCGTGGGTTGCCGATCGTGCTCGTGACTGTACCGTAGCCCGCACTGCCCAGCGTTGTATTTGCGCGCCCGAATTGGGGCGTGTTGGTGACGTTGAAGGCCTCGCCGCGCAGTTGAATGCGAATCCGTTCCAGGATATTCCAGGATTTACTCAGGCTGAGGTCCAGATTGGCCGTAGCGCCGGTTCGGACGTTGCCCACATAACGCGGCATGTCCCCGACCGTATACGCCGCCGGCGCTTTGGTGTTGAGCGTATCGAACCAGTTGTCGGGTCCCTTTTTCGTGATATCGGTGAGGAAATTGAGTGAAGTAATGGTCGGGCGTTGGACGGCGTAGCCGTAAGTGCTCAGGTTGTTCGGCGCATAGAACTGCAGCGGCAGCCCACTGGCCAATCGTCCTACCGAAGAAACCTGCCACCCACTAATCACTGCGTTCTTGATCTTGTCGAAAGAGCCGGCGCCCTCATCCCGCCCGAAAGGCAGCATATAGACGAAGCTGACGGCCAGGTCCTTCGGCACGTCATGAGCGCTGAGAGAGCGTTCCCCGTTCAAGTTGTAAACGTTGCTGACGCCGTCGTTGATCTCGGATGCCTGTGCCTCCGACGCGTTATCAATGGATTTCGACCACTGGTACGTCGCCAGGACATTCATGTCTCTGGAGAGCCGGTAGTGGTACTTCAGGATCAGGGCGTTGAAGTTGGAACTCGCTTGTGGCGTCAGCGCGGATGCCATGACGCTGGTGAATTGCCGATAGGGTAACAACAGCTGATAGGCGGGTACAGTGCTGCCCGAAAGGGGGCCCGACGTGATAAGCTTGGCGAAGGGGTTGGTGACCAACCGGTTCAATTCTGGTCCCTTAGCCAGGTAAGTCGGATCGAGTTGATTGAGGTTGGTCGCGACACCCTGCGAGAGTTTTCGGCCCTGTGCGGCGGCGAAACCGACATCGAGCAGACCGTTGCCACCGATCTGGATCTGCAGGTCCGTTGAGTAGTTGCTCACGTAGCTGGTGGCGTGAGTCTTCAAATTGGCGTTGACGGCTGAGCCGAGGTTGGTGGACAAGCCACTCGCACTCCCAGCGGCCGCAATCAGCCCGTTGGGAAACGGATTGCTGAGCAGGTATCTCGGGACGAATCCTGCATTTCCCAAGGTGGATAGCCAGGTGGTATTGGTGGAATAACCGTCCGAGGCGGCTACGCCCGCCAGGCCTGTAGGCACGTACGACAGCCCATAGCCAGCGCGGAGGATCACCCCATCCATCAGCTTGTACGCTACGCCCAACAGTGGCGCCACGTTGTTGGTGGGGGTTGTCCACAGAGGCTGGCTGCCGTAGACCAAGCCGCCTTTGAGCGTCAGTCCTGTTGAGGAGGCAAGTGGGCTAACGGCCAACGGGTCGAAATTGTTGAACTTCCCGGCCTTTTCCTTGGGGCCGCCCTGCACTTCATAACGGAGCCCGATCGACAATGCCAGGCGCGGATTGTAGTGCCACGTGTCCTGAACGTACAAGGCATAGGATTTCTGACTGATGGAGAGGCCAGGATTGTACGGCGCGCTCCCGGAGGCCCCGGTGCCAAGCAGCAGAGACGCGATGGAGTTGCCAGACAAACTCGTATCCACCAACGCGGTTGGGCCGGAGGTCAGTCCATTTGTGAAGTTGAACAGTGCGGAATATGCGTCCTGCGGATCCCACCGTTGGATCTGGTAGGCGAATCCGAATTTCAGGCTGTGTTCGTCATACTGGCGCGATCCGTTCAACTCGCCGTGATAGTTGGCGCTGACGTTTTGCTTGGCTTCAGCGCTGCCGAGTCCCTGATAGTTGGTGATCGTCAACTGCGGCATGGTATTGGCCTGAAACAAGGCCACGGTTGCGGCTGGGAGACCTATCGCCAGGCCGTTGTAGTTCTGATTGGCCGTAGTCTGGGTATCGCGCCAGCTACTGGCGCCCAGCAGTAGGCTGTAAGTCGAATTCGCCGTTGGAGCCCAGATTGCGCCCCCCGAAAACCCGATGCGGGGCTCGGACTGGCCTGCGGTCTGATCCGCTCCGTTGTTGAAGAACGTCGGCACACTGGCGGTCTGCCGGGCTCTGGTCCCCCGCGCAAACATGGTCAGGTGGTCGGTGGGCGCCCAATCCAATCGAGTGTCCGCACGGTTGTTGTCGGTATCGACCTTCGATGTGCCCACATATTGACCGTTGCTACCCGCAGTTCCAGCCGCGTTAGCCAGTGGATATAGCTTTGCGGCCAAAACGCCCGACGAGTTCAGCAGATGGGCCGGGATGATATTGCCAGGAAAGATGTCTCGCGTATAATTCGCGCCTGGTATCAGACGACCCGTATATGGGTTGTAAATCGGAACCAGTGTTCCTCCGGCCGTTGTCGCGCTGCTAAAGTCTCCGTTCCGCATAGCTGCCGTCGGCACAGTAGCCACCTCCATCGCCGGTTCAGTCTGTCGAAGCGCCTCATAGCCCGCGAAGAAGAAGAAGCGGGACTCTTTGGTGCCCAGCGGTCCGGCGACGTCGCCGCCGTATTGGTTGCGGTGGAACGGCTGGCGCGCAACGCCATACTTATTGCTTTCCCAGCGGTTGGCGTCTAGTTCGTTGTTTCTCAGAAACTCGAAGCCGCCTCCGTGAAAGACGTTGGTCCCGCTCTTGGTGACAAGGTTAATTGCACTGCCGTCGCTAGTGCCGAACTGCGCATCGTATGCTTCGCGCACGATCTGAAACTGTCCGACTGCCTCCTGTCCGGGAACCACGATGGCGTCGCCTCGACCTAAGGAATTGACCGGTATACCATCGACCAGAAGGGACGAGCCGTTCTGCCTGCCACCGTTCAGGCCGAACCGGCTGGAGAATTGATCGGCGGTGTTTTCGGGGCTTGCCCCCGTGGTGATCGCGGTCACACCCGCAGTCATGTGAACCGCCAGCAGCGAATTTCGGAGTGAAGTGGGGAGTTCAGCAATGTCGCTAGCTGTTAGCGTGGTTGCGCGACTGGCCGTCTGAGAATCGACAGTCATATGTCCGGCTGCCAGCGCTGTCTTCTTTGAGTCATCGAGTGGTGCCAGTTTTGGGCTGTAGTCAGCGCTCTGGTTGGGGCTCAAAGCGATGCCCTGGACGTCAAAGTGGTTTAGTCCTTCGGCTTTTATTGACAAATCGTACGTTCCAGGCATCAGCAGCAGAAACGAATAATGACCTTTGTCGTCAGTGGTCGTCTCCCACATCTGCTTATTGCCTGTGTTGACGATTGTAATAGCTGCACCCTCGATGGGCGCTCCTTTTGCATCGTCTACGTGTCCGCCAACGTTAGCTGTAAACACTTGGCCGCCCAAATGGTTTGAGAATACGAATATAGATAAAACTAAGAATCCCAATGGGAGGCTAAACAGCTTGTGTTTCGCCCAGAGATTCATGCGCCAAAGGCGTCGATGTACAGGTGTATCGTTCATAGATTAACTCCTTCTTAGAGCGCACGGCCCTACAATACTAAGCTCGTCAGACGTTGCAGGGCCCGTGTATTGCGCCTCTGGCAACATCGCGCTTTGAGTTCGTAACTCGAACGGCGCAAAGCTTTTAATCGCTCGAAAAGCCGCTGTCGACTCGAAGCGGGCGTGAGCGGGCATATCAATCACACGTTCCCCGCGCGGCTGCTAGAGGCGCCACCAGAGGATTCTCCACGCAAACTGAATGTGCCGGATGGCCCGCAATTTGCGGGCGAACAGCACCACTAGATCTTCCTGCTCGCCTCTCGCTTTGTGCCATTCAGATGAAACACAGCCAGAAGGTCAGTAGTACTCAAAGAGTTTTCGACGTGTGGCCGGACAGTTTCGGTTTCGTACAAAGCGGGAACAGATCTCCATTGGTGCGGAGGAAGCGTGAAGATTTGTAAAGTGCGCGTGAAGTGGCCCTAACATGCGCTGACTCGCCAGCTTGCCGCAGACGTGTATCGACGCAATAAAATCAATTGACGTTAATGCGTTGGCGGAGGTTTACAGGCGATTCGTAAAGGAGAGTAAAGCTAGGTTTGAGATCGGTCGCCTGAACAGTCCTCGTATCACGTAAGCGAATCCCCGATTGCGCGAGGTTAAGCTGCTGGAGGATTGAGCGCTGGCCGGAGGTCAGTCGCAAAATACTCCCAAATACGAGACCAGCGCCGGATCAAACGCGGCGCCGGCGCGGTTGGGGAGATTGAGGGTACTGTCCGATTACTCGGGGCGAACCGTCAGGAAGGTCTGCGAAATCATGTCCTGCATGGAGTACCGTTCCTGGCTCACAACGGCCCACAGCGCGCCTATTATGCCGCCGATCGTCAGCCAGCCAGCAAATACTCTGACCATGCGTTGAGCTCTGGTGGGACGATGCCCGTCCATGCTGATCACGTCCAGTTGAAAACACTGCAACCCAATCGTGGGGTGCTCAAACACCGCCCATAGCGCCTTGTAAGCGATGCTGAGCAGTACAGGCACGATCGCCGGCAGATACCATGGCATGCCGAGCAACTCGCCGGTGCTCAGCCGGTCGCCGGAGGCGCGAAATGCAACGAAGACCGCGAGCGCGAACATGAGACTGAAGACCCCGACAACCAGTGCATCGATCAATAGCGAATAGAACCGTACCATCAGCGGAGCGGCGGGAATCCCTTGCATGGGCTTCAGTTCATTGGCGAAGGGCCGGTGTGTCGGAGGGCCGAAATTGAGATCGGCCTGCGACGCAGAGGTCCGGGGGCGCCGCGGCGCGGGCTTATCCTTGGCATACAGTGGGTCGCTGGCGTGGTCGTCCGGTGACAGTGACTGGTTGGTCTGCTGCCCAGATTGTTGGGCGGGACTCGAGATGGTCATCCGCATCCGGACAACCTTGCCCTGGGGCGCGTGCGAGAAGAGATCGGGTTGCATGGGCGTCACCAGCCGGTTCGAAGTCGGATTCGTCATGACTCCGAAGGTGTGAGGAAGGGGCTCTGATTGAGCGGAGGCGCTCTCTCCAGCCTGTTCGAAGTCCAGTTGCGGGACGGCTGACGACTGGTTGTATCGCGCCACTGGCGCAAGTCGGATCTGGCACCGCTGGCAGCGCGCAGCTTCCGGGGCATTTGCCGCACCGCACGAGTTACACTGCATGAGTCTGCCTCCCTGAATCCATCGCTGTTGCCGCTCTCTCTTGGATCATGCTAGGTTTGTGGTTTGAGCGATTTCCTGCCGCCGAAACGCGTCTGTCGTCTCCCTCTTCGTAACATATTTCATAGAAAATGTCATGGTTTTTGTCGAGCTTTTTCTGCAACTTGCGGACTAATGCGCAACCCGTACTACAAGTTGTGGTGTATATGTTTGGGGGCTGCATGGCTTGTGGCTCCATTGCGCGCCCAGGTGTACCAGGGTGGAATGTACATCCCGATGCCGCTGGAGGAAGAGCGGACTCCAACGCGTGTCGTAAAGCCCCATGCGAAGCGGGAGAATGCTCCGCCGTTAGGTGAGACGCTTTATAGATCCGACGAGAGCCAGGAGCGGATCGGTGATCTCATCATCCTGCGGGGCAACGCGGAAGTTGAAACCACGAATACGATTCTAAAGGCCGATCAAATCCGCTATGACCAGGATTCCGGGCTCGCCGAAGCCCGCGGCAACGTCCATTACATCGACTTCGAGCGCGGCGATGAGGTGTTCGCCGACCGTGCGGACTACGACATGAACAACGATTCCGGGACGTTCTACACGGTGTCAGGTTCCACGCCCGGACACGTGAATCCGCGCCCGGGATTCCTCACCACCAGCGAACCCGTGCGCTTCAAAGGTGAATGGGCTGAGCGCATCAAGGATCGGTATGTGCTCTATCAGGGCACGCTCACTAACTGCCCTCCGGGCACGTCATGGTGGACGCTGACATCGCCCCGCATGGTGATCATCCCCGACGACCATGCGCTCGCGTACAAGGCGATCATGCGCTTGCGCGGAGTGCCGCTGTTCTATGCGCCGGCGTTTTACAAGTCGCTCGAGAAAGAGGCGCGCCGCAGCGGGTTCCTCACGCCCAACATCGGCAACAGCAGCACGCGCGGCCAGATGATTGGAGCTGGCTATTTCTGGGCCATCAATCGCAGCTACCAGATCACCTACCGCCCTCAGTACTACACCATCCGAGGCTTCGCCCACACCGTGGATCTGAGCGGCAAGCCGACCGCGGATTCAAGCTTCGACGCCTATCTGTACGCGGTGAACGATCGCGGGCTGCCACAGAACAATGGCACGCTGCTGAAACAGGGCGGCTACCTGGCCAGCTTCCGGGGGCAGGCCGACGCATTGCCCTTTGGTTGGTATGCCCGCGGCGTCGTCAATCTCTTAAGCGATTTCACCTTCCGTAACGCGTTTACCGAGAGCTTCAATGAGGCGGTGTTCTCCGAAGTCAACAGCGTGCTCTACGCCGCGAAGGACTGGAAGAGCTACGACGTTTCGGTCTCCTACGAGCAGCAGGAGAACTTCCGCAGCGCCGCCACGGGTGACAAGATCAACATCCGGCACCTGCCGGAGGCGGCCATACACGAGCGCAATACTCAGCTTCTGGAAGGCCCGATACCAATATGGTTCTCCTTTGGTGCAAGCGCGGGTCTGGTCCGTCGCGATCAGCCGTTGTTTCAGACCAAACAGGAAGTGGAGCGGCTCGACTTGGAGCCCCGGGTTCAGACGGCCTTTGATTGGAAGAACGTCCACATCCTGCCCTCGTTCTCTTTCCGCGAGACCTCCTACGGGGAGAGCCTGCAGGGCCGGGACGTCGTGGCGAGGAGCTACTTGCGGTCGAGCCGGGAATTCGATCTCGACGTCATCTTGCCGACGCTGTACCGGATCTATCAGGCTCCCAAGTGGATGGGATCGAAATTCAAGCACTCCATTGAGCCGCGTTTGCAGTTCCGCAATATCAGTGGCGTGAACGATTTCAACCGGGTCATCCTGTTCGACGAGGGTGACCTGGTCGCAAACACCACTCAACTGAGCGCGGCCATCGTGAACCGCATTTGGACCAAGAATGCAGGTGGTGAAGTGCGCGACTGGCTGAATTGGGAGATCGGCCAGGAGAAGTACTTCGACCCCAGCTTCGGCGGCGCTGTCATTGCCGGCACACGCAACATTGTCGTCAGCACCTCCGACTTCAGCGCATACAGCTTTCTTGAGCGACCACGCGGCTGGTCTCCCATCACCTCGACTTTGCGCGTCCAGCCCCTGTCGCGCCTTGGGTTTGAATGGAGGGCGGATTACGATCCCACCCGCAGGCTGATCGTGGACAGCAGCTTTACTGCCGACGTGCGATGGGATAACATTTTCGCCTCTATCGGTCATCTAGAAGTAGGCTGTATGCCGCTGCGTCCACTTTCCACCTACCCTAGCAACCCTTGTATTGGACAGCCTTCGCCGGAGAGCGTGTTGACGGCGCCCTCGAATCAGTTTCGTGGGTTGCTGGGATTCGGGAAGGAGAACAAGCGTGGCTGGAATGCCGCGTTCCTGGCGATCTACGATTACCGGACGCAGACCCTGCAGTACGGCAATGCGCAGATCACGTACAACGCGGACTGCTGTGCGTTCAATATGCAGGTCCGCAGGCTGGCCTTCGGCACACGCAACGAAAACCAGTACCGGTTCTCGTTCGTCATCGCCAACATAGGCAGCGTCGGCACCCTGCGCAAACAAGATCGCTTGTTCTGACCTCTACGGTGGGGCGGACCTCTAGGTCCGCGCGGGGCCTCCAGGGCCCGCTCCGGTTTGTTGCGCTGTGCGTCGCTGCATCGCCGCCCCACGCGAGCACGCTTGCCGTGCGGGTCGAGCCTCCGGTATGCTTCCCGTGCGATGAACATTCGAAGACGCGAGTTCGTGGCCGGGATTGCGTTGGGTGCGGCGGCCTGCTCCGGGAACCGGAACGCGGTGCCGGGGGCTGATGCCAATGGGCTGGACGCGGGACGCATGGCCTGGCCTCCGGGCGACGGCTATGCCTCTCTCGACGCATTGTTGCCGCGTGCGACGCGTTGGGTGCAGGTCGATCTGGGCGTCTCTCGCAAAATCGATGCAGTCAAGCTCTACCCGAAGTTCGGCATGCCGGGCGACCACTTCAAAAGCGAGGGCTTTCCGCTTCGCTTCCAGATCGAGGTCTCCGACGACGCCAGCTTCCAGACGGCTACGACGATTGTGGATCAGACGCAGGCGGACTACCCCGATCCGGTCGATCATATCCAGGAGTTCCGCCGCTCGGCCCGCGGCCGCTACGTGCGCTTCACGGCCACCAGCCTGCGTGCCCGTAAGTGGAACGCGCACTACTTTGCCCTGGCAAAGCTCGAAGTGCTTTCCGCAGGGAAAGACGTCGCGCAAGGCTGCCCCATTACCGACTCTGAGAAGGGCTTGCTGGGCGTCACAGCTCTCACGCGGGCGCCCCGGCCGCAGGGGGAGACCGACACCACCGACAACCCGGGCAACGTCATCCCGGCGAGCGCGTGGAAGCCGGTGCCGTACAAGATCCATGCTCCGCTGGAGGGCGTCTCGCTGGACGGCGGTCCCATGGCGAGCGCCTTCCACAACAACATCGCATACTTGCTCGGCTCGTTCAGCGTGGATGAACTGCTCAAGGAGTTTCGCGACCGCGCGGGCAAGCCGAGCCCGCCCGGCCTGCGCAAGCCCGACCAGTTCTGGCAGACCGATCTAGCCGGGTCGAACGCGGGCCGCTTTCTGATGGGCGCGGGCAATTCGGTGCGTTGGACCGAGCATCCCGAGTTGCGCAAGCGACTGGACCAGGTGGTCGATGGCATCGCGGAATGCCGCCAGCCCAACGGCTACATCATGGCCTACCCGGAAGACACGATCTTCTATTCGGAGCGCGCCGCCTACACCCGTGCCTGGCTCACGCACGGTCTGATCGAAGCCGGCTACGGCGGACGCCCAGACGCCTTCAAGCTCCTGCGTGGCTACTACGATTGGTTCGACCAGTGTAAGTACCTGCCCGAGTTGCTGCGCGGCGCGGTCCAGGGTGTGCAGGGCATGATCGCCAACACCCGCATGGCGCACACGCCGATGGGCAAGCCCGAAGACATCCATGTGATCCAGCGCTACTTCCAGGAGAACTACTGGCTAGACCAACTTGCCAAGCGTGAGGAGCGCGCGATCTGGCAGTACCCCTACGACCGTCCGCACTGCTACCTGATCACCGATCTGGAGGCGTATCTCGACATCTACACCGCCACCGGTGACCAGCGCTACCTGGATGCGATCCTGGGCGGTTGGGATCTATATCACGACAAGTGGGAACACGTCGGTGGGACCATCTCCATCACCGAGTTCGGCGTCTATCCGCCCGGCTCGTACAAGCTGCATGCCGAGACCGGCGAGTTGTGCGGCAGCGTCTTCTTTGCGCTGCTCAGCCAGCGCTTCCACTTCCTCTACCCCGAGGAAGAGAAGTACGTGAACGAAATCGAGAAGGCGATCTACAACTCGGCCCTAGCCAATCAGGTTGGCACCGAGGGCATCATGTACCACGCCAATCTAGTGGGGAAGAAAGACTTCAAAACCGGCATCCACATCAACACCTGCTGCGAAGGGCAGGGCACGCGCTTCCTCGGCGCCATGCCGGAGTTCGCCTACTCCATCGCGCCCGACGGGCTGTACGTGAACCTGTTCGAGTCCTCCACCATCGACTGGACTCACGCAGGGCAGCCGCTGAAACTCCAGCTGAAGAGCGAGTTCCCCTTCAAGCCGGAGGTGGAACTGCGCCTCACCGCCGCGGCTCCTACCCGCATGAAGCTCCGTGTGCGGGTGCCCCACTGGGCCGCCACGGAGATGGCGGTCATGGTGAATGGCGCAGCCGCGGGCACCGGCAAGCCCGGTAGTTTCGTCACCCTCGACCGGACCTGGAAGGACGGCGACAAGGTTGGGTTCACGCTCCCGATGGCTTTTCGCCTGACTCAATACACGGGCATCGAACGGGTGTCCGGCCGCGAGCAATTCGCCATCGAGTACGGTCCGATCCTGCTGGCTCTGGTCGGCAAGGAAGCCGGCGTAATCGACGAAAAGGGCAACACTTCGCTCCCGGCCAGCCCCGCCGATATCGTCAAGCGCCTGCAACCCAAACCGGGCGCTCCGCTGCATTTCAGCATCGAAGGCGCGCCGCGCCACGAATATATACCGTACTGGCAACTGGCCGATCAGTTGTTCACCTGCTACCCGGTCTTGACCGCGTGAGACCCTGGTCAGCAACCGCCATGCGCCTGCGCGCTGGACTCCGTTCCACGCTCGTGGATTCTCGTACACCATTCATAAGTGGTGGTAGTTTTCCGTTTACTTTGAATAGTTTGTGGAGTTATAGCACTTGCTCCGCGTGTGAGCCGTGCGCTAGGCTAAAGGCATGATTATTTCAATGAAGCGCCACGCCTCGAGGGATGAAATCAATGAGGTGATTCAGCGCATAGAGGAGTTTGGGTACAAGATCCACGCGATTGAGGGTGAGGAGCGCGTGGTGATCGGCGCGATCGGTGTAGGCGACACCAGCGCCTGCCTGGAGTCGCTGGAAGCCATGGCGCAGGTGGAGAAGGCGGTTCGCATATCGGCTCCGTACAAGTTCGTGAGCCGCGAATTCAAGCCGGAAGACACCGTGATCCGCCTAGGCCAGGGTGTCGAAGTCGGCGGCGACGAGTTCATCGTCATGGCCGGTCCGTGTTCGGTCGAGAGCGAAAAGCAGATCCTCGAATCCGCGGAACTGGCGGCCAAAGGCGGGGCCAAGGTCCTGCGAGGCGGCGCATTCAAGCCGCGGACTTCTCCCTACGACTTCCAGGGCATGGAAGAAGAGGGGCTCAAGTTGCTGGCCAAGGCTCGCGAGCAGACCGGACTGGCGATTGTCACCGAAGTAATGAGCGATACGGACGTCGCGCTGATCGCCGGATACGCTGATGTGCTGCAGGTTGGCGCGCGGAATATGCAGAACTTTGCACTGCTAAAGTCTTTGGGCCATTGCGGTAAGCCGATATTGCTCAAGCGCGGTCTCAGCTCCACCATCAAAGAACTTCTCATGTCGGCGGAATACATCGTCGCTCACGGCAACCCCGACGTGATGCTCTGCGAGCGTGGTATCCGCACCTTCGAGACCGCGACACGCAACACCTGCGACATCAGCGCTGTACCTGTGCTGCACGAGTTGACGCACCTGCCGGTGATCCTGGACCCGAGCCACGCTACGGGCAAGCGCAGCCTGGTGCCGGCCCTGTCCCGCGCGGGCGTCGCCATCGGCGCGGAGGGCCTGATCGTCGAGATCCACCCGAACCCGTCGAAGGCCATCAGCGACGGCGCGCAGTCGCTCGACCCGGCGCTGTGGTACAGCATGATGAAGGATCTGCAGCCGTACATTGCGCTGTGGAAAGAGGCGCGGACGGCCCACGCCGCAAGCGCATAGTCCATCGAAGCAGCCAGGTTCGAGTTGCTTCCCACGGATTCCAGTAACCTGCAAGAGTGAGACTCACTGAACACTGGCGGCTCTTCGCCGCCGGAGCCGTGTTGGCCGCCATCGTTTGCGCCTGCGCCGTTTACTTCTGGCCATCCCCGTCGCCGCGCGCCATGCTGGCCTGCCTGCCTCCCGGGGAGGGCCCGACGCTGTATCTCGACGTGGCGCTGTTGAGGCATACCGGGATCCTGGAGCAGCTTGCAGGCAAACCGAGCGGGGAAGATCCCGAGTACCGCCGGTTCGTCGAGGCGTCCGGCTTCGATTACCGGCGCGACCTTGACGCGGCGCTGGTTCAGTGGAGGCGGGGAACGGCGTTAGTCGTACTTAAAGGTCGATTCGACCAGGCGCGCCTGGAAGACTACGCTGGCGCCAACGGCGGGCAGTGCGTGCGCTCCTTCTGTTCGCTGGCCGGAAGCGTGCCGGAGCGGCGAATCTCGTTTCAACCCCTGGGCGGGCGTCTGCTGGCGCTGTCGGCCGGCACCGATCCGATGGGGGCTGCGGCTATCCGCGAGAACGCTTCTCAACCGGGTTTCGTCTCGCCAGGAGGCCCGGCCTGGCTCAGCTTGCCCGCCTCGTCATTTCGCGCCGAGCCCGACCTGCCCCCCGGACTGAGCTTGGTGTTGGAGTCGCTGCAGGGCGCACAGCGAGCACTGCTCACCCTGGAGATTCACTCCGATGGCCTGGAACTCGCGCTGACCGCGCCGTGTGCCACGAGCGGCAAGGCCCAAGGAATTGCCGACCGACTGACCGGCGCAACCTCAGCATTGAAGGATCTTATAGCCCGTTCCGGCCGCTCGCCGGAGCCCGCCAGCCCCGCCGCCGCGCTGGCAGGCGGCACTTTTCGGGTGGAGCAGACAGTGGTGCGAGGCCGTTGGCCGCTCAGCCGGGAGTTGCTCGAAGGGCTCGGGAAATAGACCGCCAGCTTGCATCCCATCGGCCATGCGGAGTATCAGAATTCAATCGACGCCAGGATGTCGCTGGGCTTGCGGTCGAACGCCTTGGCAATCGCCAGCAGGCTTTCCATGGACGGCAGATTGGCGCCTCGCTCGATGGAGCTGATCTGACTGACGCTCAAGCGGGCGGCCTGGGCCAAATCCTTGAGCGACCAGTCGCGCTCCGCGCGCAGCAGCCTGATGCGGTGGCCGAGCTTATCCCGAAGACGATTCTGGAGTGCGCGTCCGAGACCGAACGTTTCAACCGCGTGGGCCAACACCTGCCGGATTTGCGCCAGCGAAAACGGCTTGGCGACGTAGTCGAAGACCTTCAATTTGAAGGTGGCGCGCATGTCCTCGAGCGAGGGGTAGCCGGTCACGACGATCACGCACAACCCGGGAAAGCGGGCCAGGAGTTGCTCCAGCACGGCGTCTCCGCGAATAGCTTCGATGAAATTGCGCAGTATGCCTGCGGACAGGTCAGCCTGTCCATCTATCGGCATCTCGAAAGTTTCATGTTCCGGATCAAGGAACGCCTCGCTTGTGTTCCGGCAATGCTCACGGACGGAAACACTTGTGCGTTTCCGGGTGAGGCGACGATTCTCTAACACGCAATTTCCATAATCACCGGTAATTTCCAGGCGACTCACTCCCGGCGACTCCCCGGTACTGGCGATGAAAACGCCGGTCAAGCCGTTCGCGTGTTCGAAAAAGGCTGTCACTTCATCTTCAACTTCAATCTGATGATATTTGCCGAAAGCGCAAAAAGCGCGCACCCGTTCAGGCATGCCGAAGAAGTGGCGCCACAGATCGAGGATATGGATGCATTGATTCAATAGCACGCCGCCGCCTTCTCCGGCCCAGGTGCCGCGCCAATCGGCGGATGCGTAATAACGCTCGGTGCGGAACCAATCGGTACTGCTCCAGTTGACTCGTTGCAGTGTGCCCAGTGCCTGTTCATCAAGCAGGCATTTAATCTGGCGGTAGGCAGGTTCCAGCCGGCGGTTGAAATGCATGGTGAACAACTTGCCGCTCTGTGCCGCGGCACGGTTCATTGCCCGCACCTCATCGATGCGCACGCCGGCGGGTTTTTCGCAGAACACGTGGCATTCGGCCTGTAATGCCGCGCTGCACATCGCCGGATGAAAACGGTGCGGGGTGGCTATGATGACGGCATCACAGCATCCGGAAGCCAGTAATTCCACCAGGCTGGTGTAACGCTCGACCATCGGCTGACCGTTCAGACATACCTTGTCCAATTGTTCAGCACAATCGCAGACCGCCGTCAAGGTAGCGCCGGGAATCGGCTGCTCAGCGAGCGTGCGCAGGTGCATCTGCCCGGCGTTGCCGAGACCGACCAGGCCTAAGCGGATGGTAGAGGATGACATACTGATATCATACCATAGATTGTGAGCAGTTTGAAACACAAAGA
>Ga0118677_10007580_pt1 | contig 17839 bp, 14 predicted proteins | sample AliMusrvi5mmetaG_FD_86154 | JGI IMG/M metagenome (GOLD analysis project Ga0118677, IMG submission 86154) | reverse complement strand
GTTGTCAGCATGCGCAGGATTGTTAAACATTTTCCAGGTGTACTGGCGAACGACCATGTGGACTTTAGTTTAAGACAGGGCAGCATCCATGCTTTATTAGGTGAAAATGGCGCAGGAAAAAGCACCCTGATGAATATCCTGGCTGGTTTGTATACGCCGGATAGCGGTGAGATTATTGTTAGAGGAAAACAGTATATTTTCCATTCTCCGCGCCAGGCGATTGACGCAGGTATTGGTATGATCCACCAACATTTTATGCTGGTGCCGTCCCAAACTGTGACGGAAAACGTATTGTTGGGATTGGATGAACCGCGTTTCCGAATGAATTTAAAGGGGTATGACCAGAAAATTTTCGCGTTGAGTGAGCAATACGGACTGCCTGTGGACCCTCAAGCCAAAGTCTGGCAGTTGTCTGTTGGTGAACAGCAGCGCGTTGAAATCTTAAAAATGATCTACCGGGGAGCGAATGTGCTGGTTATGGATGAGCCTACAGCCGTGCTGGCTCCACAGGAGATCGACCAATTGTGTGAGACTTTGAGAAAAATGGTCCTGGCAGGAAAATCGATCATTTTTATCAGTCACAAATTGAACGAAGTGATGAATATTTCAGATGAAATCACCGTTCTTCGCAAGGGCAAGATCACTGCGGAACGAATTGCGACCCGGGAAACATCCAAAGAAGAACTGGCTAAATTAATGGTTGGGCGTGATGTGCTTTTCCGGTTGGATAAAAAAGAGGTTAACCCCGGCGAAGTGGTTCTAACGGTTAATGATGTATATGGTGAAAACGACAAAAGACTTCCAGCCCTGCGGGGTGTCAACCTGAATGTCAAGGCTGGCGAAATTGTTGGACTGGCAGGTGTGGCCGGGAACGGGCAGAGTGAATTAGCCGAGGTGATAACCGGCATGCGCCCGGCAACCAGGGGCACCGTTTTTTTGCGTGAGCAAAATATTACCAACCAAAATGTAAAATTAAGCATTCACGAAGGTGTTTCACATATTCCTGAAGACAGAACTCATGTTGGAACTGCTCCCAACCTGAGCATGACGGATAATGTGATCATGAAAACATATAATAAGGCGCCCATCAGCCATATTGGAATGATTGATATGGTGGTTGCGGAAAAGTATGCCGTAGAGTTAAAGAAAATTTACGACATTATTATCCCTTCAACACACACGCCGGTGCGGCTGCTTTCAGGGGGCAATTTACAAAGGGTTATCCTGGCCCGTGAAATCTCATCACATCCCACCCTGATGGTGGCTGTGCAGCCCACCCGTGGGTTGGATGTGGGCGCCATCGAGGGTGTGCAGCGGCTGCTGTTGACCCAACGCGAAGCCGGGGCGGCTGTCCTTTTAATTTCGGAAGAATTAGAGGAATTGCTGGCCTTGAGCGACCGAATTTACGTGATTTATGAAGGGAAAATCATGGGTGAGGTTTTTGATGGGGACATCGAAAAAATTGGTTTGATGATGACAGGCACACCGCTTGAACAAATTGAGCAAGAAGGAGTAAAACACAATGCCTGAAAAGGAATCTGTCTCCAATCCCAAACCATATCGTTTCCCCTATGCAATAAAAGTTGAACCCAGGCTAAATGATGCGCCCAAATGGCTGCCGACTGTTTTGTCCCTGGCCGCTGTGGTTGTGGCTTTGCTGGCAGGCGCAGTGATTCTGTCCATGGTTGGCAGCGATCCCTGGAAAGCGTACGCCCACATCGCGGAAGCCTCCTTTGGGAGTATTGGTGTTTTCTCGGACACACTGGTCAAAGCAACACCCCTGATCCTGGTTGGACTGGCCTGTTCCATCGCTTTCCGGATGAAATTGTGGAACATTGGCGCTGAAGGACAGTTCTTTCTGGGAGCCTGGGGGGCAAGCGCGATTGTGCTTCTTCCAGTATTACCGGACGATGCACCCGCATGGGAATTTATCTTATTAATGATCATTGCCGGAATGACCTGCGGCGCAATTTGGGGGGTGATCCCGGGGTATCTGAAGGCAAAATTCAGAGTGAATGAAGTCATTTCCACTTTGATGATGAATTATATTGCGATTGCCTGGAACAACTTTTTCATTTTTGCCGTTTGGTCTGAATCTGGTTTTCAGATGTCAAAGATGTTTCCCAGAAATGCCTGGCTTCCCAGGCTGACTGACCTGGCCGTTTCATTTCCGATTTTCCGGGGATTAACTGTTCACATGGGCCTGATTTTTGGGATTATTGCCGCGGTCATTGTCTGGTTCATCATTTACAGAAGCGAATGGGGTTATGAAATCCGCCTGATCGGCGATAACCCCAAGGCTGCTGAATATTCTGGAATTTCGATTACCACCAACACCGTGCTTGTCATGCTGGTTTCGGGGGCGCTGGCAGGGTTGGCCGGAATGTCGGAAATTAGCGGTGTGGTGCACCGCTTGCAGGGATCCATTTCACCCGGTTATGGTTTTACCGGCATCATTGTTGCCTGGTTGGCGAAACTTAATCCATTTGTCGTGATTCTGGTTTCGATCCTGTTTGGCGCGCTTATTCTGGCCGGACGCGAGATTCAACCTTCTGGTGTGCCAAAATTAATCCAGGGCATTATCCTCGTTTGCCTGATTTCATCCGATTTTCTGCTGCGCTACAAAGTTTATCTAGCCCGTGTGAATGTGGAGTCATAATTTATGGATATTCTAATCGTTCTACAAGCGGGAGTTGCGACTGGGACTGTTTTGCTGTTCGCAACCCTCGGAGAAATATTTGCTGAACGGTCCGGAGTGATGAATCTGGGCGTTGAAGGAATGATGTTACTGGGCGCAATGAGTTCTTTCAGCGTCACCATTTCGACACATAATCCTTACCTGGGCATATTGGCCGGGATGGCAACCGCGGGAGCGATCAGCCAGGTGCATGCATTTATCTGTATTGCGCTTCAAGCTGACCAGGTTGTAAGCGGTCTTTCACTCACTTTCCTGGCGACTGGCATCAGCCTGGTTTTCGGCGAGGGACTGAGCAAGGCTGGAGGTGTCAATTTACTGCCTGCTTTTTCCATTCCGTTCCTGGTCAACATCCCGATCCTGGGCATCGTTTTCTTTAAAGAGCAAAGCATCATGGTTTATGTGGGTTATTTGATGTTTCCGGCGTGCTGGTATTTTATCAACCGCACCCGCCCGGGGCTGCACCTGAGGGCAGTGGGAGAATACCCCTCGGCGGCCGATGCGCTGGGGATTAATGTTTACCAGCTGCGCTATTTTTATGTATTCGTGGGCGGAGCCCTGGCCGGGCTGGCTGGAGCGACGCTTTCACTGGCCATTTCCCCGGGCTGGTTCAGCGACCTGACGACAGCCGGCCAGGGTTGGATCGCTGTGGGCCTGGTCATTTTTGCCCAGTGGGATCCATTAAATGCGGCTTTTGGCTCTTATGCTTTTGGCGCATTACGCAGATTAATCCTGGATATTCAAGGCCCCACCACCTTGCTGGGGTTCAATAATCCATTTTACTATAACCCTTATTATGGCTTTTTCCTCCAGATGCTTCCTTACGCATTTACGATTATTGTACTTGTCCTGGGATCGCGGGAATCGATGCGGAAACGGATGGGGTCTCCAGCCGCTCTGGGATTGCCTTATATCCGCGGCCAGCGAGGGCTTTAGTCCTGTTTTCGTTGGGCTTTCTGGATCGCATAAATAATGACAGATATCCTCTATTTTCGGGGAGGTTGTCTGACAATTATGCGATATAATAGTAAATATCAAATATCGTTTGATTATTTTGAAGGTAAAATAACCAAATTGACATCAAATGGGCCAAGTTCATAGCGTGATAATTCTTCTATCCAAAAGAGGACAATTATGGCAAAAAACAAGGTGATTGGTTACTCATGTTCTTTATGTCAGGAACATTATGAAGTCGGGCAGGTGACCTATACCTGCCCCAAGGATGGTGGTAACCTGGATGTTATCCTGGATTATGATTTTATTCAAAAATCAAGCTCCCCCAAGAAAATTTCAGCCAGCCATGAAGCCTCCTTATGGCGTTATTTGCCACTCCTGCCTGTTTCGGACCCGGGAGGACAGGGTACACCCATTCATCAGGCCGGATTCACTCCCGTCTATTATCTGACTGCCCTGGCGAAAACATTGGGGTTAAATTCTTTCTGGCTTAAAGATGAAAGCCGGAACCCATCTGCTTCTTTCAAAGACCGGGCGAGCGCGATTGTTGTGGCAAGGGCACTTGAGACAAAGGCAGATATTGTTGTCACCGCATCAACCGGTAACGCCGGTGCTGCCCTGGCCTGCATGTCGGCTGCTGTGGGACAAAAAGCAGTTATTTTTGCCCCCAAAACCGCCCCCCAGGCAAAGATCGCACAACTGCTTGTGTTCGGGGCCCGGGTGATCCTTGTGGATGGAAATTATGACCAGGCCTTTGACCTGACCATTGAAGCGGCCAAAGAGTTTGGCTGGTACTGCCGCAATACGGGATACAATCCCTTCACGGCTGAAGGTAAAAAGACAGCGGCATTTGAGATTTGGGAACAGGTATTATTAAAGAATAAGTTGGACAAACCCTTATCCATCTTTATCCCTGTGGGCGATGGAAATATTATTTCGGGCATCCATAAAGGATTTAAAGACCTGGCTGCCCTGGGATGGCTGGAACAATTCCCCAAAATTTACGGCATTCAGACCAACGGGTCTGCCGCAATTGCGAATGCATACCTGACAGGAACAGAAAATATTATTCCGGTCGAGGCCAGTACGATTGCAGACAGCATCTCGGTTGATTTACCACGAGACGGCGTCCGGGCTGTGAGGGCGGCAACCCAAACTGGCGGCGCTTATATTGTGATTGAAGACCGGGAGATATTAAAAGCAATTGCTGAGTTGGGGCGGGTCGGGGTATTCGCTGAACCCGCCGGCGCAACGGCTTATGCGGGCTTGAAAAAGGCACTCAAAGAGGGCATTATCCATGCGGATGACCCGGTTCTGGTCCTGAATACAGGCAGTGGGTTGAAAGACGTCCGGGCGGCCATGCAGGCCGTGCATGAAGCGCCTGTAATCGAACCCAGCTTAAAAGCCCTAAAGCACTATTTGAACGGCTAAGGGAGAAATCCAAACCCATGAATCCGATATTTTCTGTAATCGTTCCTGTTTATAACGAAACTGATTGTTTGCAGGAACTCTATGATCGTTTGAGTAAAGTACTGGAATCAACCCAGGAGACCTGGGAAATCATCCTGGTGGATGATGGTTCCAATGATGGGTCGACAGAAAAAATTCGGGGTCTGGCAAAATTGGACCCACGTGTGAGGCCTGTTATTTTTGCAAGGAATTTCGGCCACCAGATTGCGGTTACTGCCGGGCTGGATTACAGCCGCGGGCAGGCTGTCACCATTATTGATGCGGACTTGCAGGATCCCCCGGAGGTTATTCTGGAACTGATCGCAAAATGGAAAGAGGGTTACCAGGTGGTTTTTGCTGTCCGGGCAGAGCGCGAAGGAGAATCCTGGTTTAAAACGATCAGCGCTTCACTGTTCTACCGCGTGATTTACAAGATAACCGACGTAAAGATTCCACTCGATACCGGCGATTTTCGATTGTTGGATCGAAGGGTGGTTGATGTGATGAACCGCATGCGCGAACGCCACCGCTTTCTACGCGGGATGTCGGCCTGGATTGGATTTAAGCAAATCGGCGTTTCGTACCACCGGGCGGCACGTTTTGCGGGATCCACAAAATATCCTTTCAGCAAGATGTTGAAACTGGCCTTAAATGCCATCACCAGTTTTTCGTATTTTCCACTCCAATTGGCCACATACCTGGGTTTTTTTGCTGCTGGCCTCAGCATCCTTGCTATTCCGGTGGTGGTCATTTCCCGCCTGACCGGGATGCAGGCTTTTTTGGGACAGGCAACGACACTCATCTCGGTTCTTTTCCTGGGTGGTGTTCAGTTGATATGTTTGGGCATCCTTGGCGAATATATCGGGAGAGTGTATGACGAAGTTAAAGGGCGCCCTTTGTATATAGTCTTTGAAGAACCTTCAGATGTATCTATGAAAACAGGAGATGAAAATGGCAAAAATTGATCTTACCCTTCACCCTGACCGGCTTTCACGCTCGGTCAAATTAGCGCAGGAACGCAATATTGTCGTTCCAACCTTTGCTCAAATGAAAAATCCAGCCCTGGTTCCCCAGGCGGTAAAAGATGATTTGAAACAAATTGGGCTTTGGGATATCTCGCCGAGAAACCTGTTCCGCATCAGTTGGAAGAATGAACAGAAAACTTCGGGGGGGGCATATGGAGATGTAAATTACATCGAATTCCCTTCAAGCCTGACCGGTGTTCCCGCCCGGATTATTGCCCTGATTGGTAAATGGTTCCCGACTGGCGCGCATAAAGTTGGCGCTGCCTTCGGGTGCCTGGCCCCCAGGCTGGTTACCGGGCAGTTTGACCCCGCCAACCAGAAGGCTGTCTGGCCGTCCACCGGCAACTACTGCCGCGGAGGGGCCTATGATTCAGCCCTGCTGGGCTGCAAATCGATTGCGATTTTGCCCGAAGGGATGAGCAAAGAACGTTTTAACTGGCTGAAGACGGTTGCGAGCGAAATTATCGCCACCCCTGGCAGCGAATCAAATGTAAAAGAAATTTTCGACAAGTGTTGGGAATTAAAGAAATCCGGTGAAGACCTGATGATCTTTAACCAATTCGAAGAGTTTGGAAATTATCTCTGGCATTATGATGTCACGGGTCACGCCATGGAAGACGTTTTGAAGAAAGTCCTTGGACCCAAAGGCAACTATCGCGGTGTGGCATTAACCACCGGGTCAGCGGGAACGATTGCCTGCGGTGATTATTTGAAACAGGTCTTTCCGACCAGTAAAATTATTGCCAGCGAAGCCTTGCAGTGCCCGACCCTCCTGGAAAATGGATTCGGTGCCCACCGGATTGAAGGTATTGGCGATAAGCACGTCCCCTGGATTCATAATGTAAAAAATACCGATATGGTTGTAGCGATCGATGATAATTCAGTTGTGAATATCATGCGCCTGTTTAATGAGCCTGAAGGAAAAGCATACCTGGCCAAAAAGGGTGTTCCCCAGGAAGTGATTGAACGTTTGAACCTGCTGGGATTTTCCGGAATTGCCAACACGCTCTCGGCGATTAAATTTGCCAAATATTATGAATTGGGCGAGGATGATGTCGTACTGACGGTTCTGACGGATTCAATGGATTTATACGGCACCCGCATTACAGAATACCGCGAGGCAAAGGGTGAATTCACGGCGTTTGATGCAGCCGAGACCTATGCGCGTGATTTATTCGGCGAATCAACTGACAACCTGCTTGAGCTTTCCTATGCGGACCGCCACCGTGTCCATAATCTCAAGTATTACACCTGGGTTGAACAGCAGGGAAGAAAGTATGAAGAACTGATGGCCCAGTGGTACGATGCAAATTACTGGACGGATATCCAGAAACAGGTCGGTGAAATTGACGAATTAATCGTCGAGTTCAACCAAAAAACCGGGTTATTGAAGTAATCTGACTTAATCCCTCCTGTTGATTATTTAACAGGAGGGATTTATATTTAACAGTATGGATATTCTTCCTTCCTCCGCGATCATTCTTGTAGCGGTGCTGCCGAAGCCCAAAGATTTGGAAATAGCCCGGGTGCTTGGATGGTACCGGATACCGCTGAGGTTTGCGCCAAAAATGGTGGATGTGGATTACCTGGCATTCTACCAACCAGGTTCTTTTGGCAGCAACCACCGCTGGATGGTGGAATTCGCAGTTGAGGTGAGAGGGCATGAATTGACCACTCGCCGCGAACTATTCAGGGATGAGCCTGATCATCCCCGGGCAAACGAGGAATATTATAAAATTCAATTGGGGTCTTTAATTCGCCTGGAAAATCCGATTAAGGCCGGAGCATGGAAAAGACTGACCTTTTTGTATACCTTTGGATCGTTGTTTAATCGTGCAGAAACAATGGAGGATTTGATCCTTAAGTCAGAACAGCGCCAGATTTTATGGAAAACAATAAGAGACCGAATGCCCCGGGAGTCAGGGTATCTTTCAGGAATGGCACCTGAAATGGACGTGGATGCCAGTATCCTGGCATTCTTTGATAATATTAACTTATTTTTGGACCCAGATACAAATAATCAGGATAAGCAAGGAAGGAGTCAGCATGGCATTAATCATTAAGAACGGTAAAATTGTCACTACCAGCGAAATATACCCTGCAGATATTTTCGTGGACGGTGAAAAAATAGTCGCAATCGGCGAAAATTTTCCTGAAACAGGCAACCAGGTGATTGATGCTGCGGGCAAAATGATCCTTCCGGGTGGAGTGGATGTCCATGTTCACCTGGATTTACCCATGTTTGACACTGTCTCATCGGATGACCATTACAGCGGGAGCAAGGCAGCCGCTTTTGGCGGGACGACCACTTTAATTGATTTTATTCCACAAGAATTGGACCCTCTCAGGGCAAATATTGATGCCTGGAAGGAAAAGGCCGGACCCAAGGCAGCTGTGGATTATGGTTTCCACATGAATATCACCCGCTTGACCGACCAGGTGATTCGCGATCTGCCAATCCTGTTGGAGGAAGGGATCCAGAGTATTAAAGTGTTTACGGCGTATAACGGCCGTTTGCGCCTGCAGGACGGCGAGATATTTCGTGTGATGCGTGTAGCAAAAGAACTGGGAATTCTTACAATGATGCATGCTGAAAATGGGGATGTGATCGACATCCTGGTAAGTGAAGCACTGGCGCAGGGCAAGCTGTCACCCGAGTGGCATGCGCGCACGCGTCCGGCGTGGGGTGCGGTTGAGTCGGTTTTACGCGGCGAGGCTCTGGCAGCCCAGGCGGAGGCGATGCTTTATATCGTGCATATGAATGCGGGTGGAGAAGTGGACCAGCTGCAATATGCGCGCAGTAAAGGGCTCAAAGTGATGGGGGAAACCTGCCCGCAATATTTGTTCTTCAACGAGGAATACCTCGGCCGGCCGGATGGGGCGAAATGGATTTGTTCCCCCCCGATGCGCCTTCCCCAGGACAACACCCGACTATGGGAGGGTATTTCGGACGGCACCATTCAAATCGTCAGCACAGATCACTGTCCCTTCTTCTTTGACGGGACAAAGCCAATTATTTATGAAGGTCAACCTGTGGCAATACCTGGCAAGGAATTGGGAAAGGGGAACTTTACCAAAATTCCCAATGGGCTCCCCGGTGTGGGTGACCGCATGCCAATCATGTGGACGTATGGGGTTAATTCCGGAAAAATTTCCTTGAACCAGTTTGTCGCCTTACACTGCACAAATCCGGCAAAAGTATTTGGTTTATACCCGCGAAAAGGCACCCTTTTGCCAGGCTCAGATGCAGATATGGTTATCTGGGACCCTGAAAAGGAAGTTCAGTACGGGGTGAATGTTTCCCACCAAAGGACGGATTACAACCTTTATGAAGGATGGAAGCTGAAGGGATATCCGGAAAAAGTATTCTTACGTGGGGAACTCATCGTTGACGGTACAGACTGGTTCGGTAAAGCAGGTAAAGGCCGGTATCTGAAACGAGGCTCTCCTATACTTTTATAATCGGTGTTATATTATTATCCCTAACTTATGATCATCCTTATCCCTGCGGCTATTTTATTGATCGGGGGTCTGGCTACGATTGTTTTACAGCAGACCCATATCAAGGTTGGATATTTCTGGTTTCTGGCGGTTGGCACTTCCTTATCAGCCTTCATTGTTACCCTGTTTTTTCATTGGTATCCACCTTTGCCATTCAGTTATGCAGGTAAGGATCTGCTGCAAAACACAAGCCTGCTCTTCTCGTTACAAATCGACCTGTTTTCATTTCCTTATGCCCTGAGCCTGATGGCGCTTGGTTTTATTGTCATATTAACTGACCTGGGAAGAATGCAGGAAAACGGTAGTAATCCCTGGTCCTGGGCTTCAATGTTAATCATTTTGGGAACCGGATACCTTGCGATTGCGTCCATTTCACCCATGATGCTTATATTTTCATGGACGATCATCGATTTGATTGAATTGGTCTTCATTGTCAGAACCCTCGATAACCAGAAAATGATTCTGGAAAACATTTTGGCCTTTGCCGCCAGGGTAGCCGGTACGATGATGGTTGTGGTGGCATCGGTTTACACGCGTTCGCTGGGACAGGCATTAAATTTAGGCCATGTATTACCGCAGGCAGGGCTATTTCTGCTTCTGGCAGCCGGGCTGCGCCTGGGCGTGATCCCGCTCCATTTGCCTTACGGCGAAGCTGGTTCGCGGCGCGGGTTGGGAAGCATCGTTCGATTGGTTGCTCCAGCCTCAAGCCTGGTGTTGTTGGGCCGGCTGCCTTCACCGATCATCCTTCCACAATGGAGCCCGTGGTTGTTATTTTTCCTCGGTATCACCATGCTTTATTCAAGTACTATGTGGTTGATGGCAGATAACGAAATCCAGGGACGACCCTACTGGATTATCACCTTATCTGCGTTTGCCATTGGTTGTGCGGTGCGGTCGCAACCTTCTGCTTCAATTGGATGGGGCGTGGGTTTAATATTGTCTGGTGCCATATTATTTCTTTATTCTTCGCGTAAAATCCAGTTCGTGTTTTTCCCCTTGCTGGGTTTGATCGGAATCAGTGGAATAGCCTTTACCCCTGCGGCGAACAGCTGGCAGGGTTATTTCCTGCCGCATTTCGATGGAGGAAGTTTTATTTTCCTGATTTCCCATATGATCCTGATCCTGGGATATCTCCGGCACACTTTTCGAAGCGAGGGCTCATTTGATGATATGCCACGTTCGGCCCAGACTTTATTGCCATTGGGATTGATCCTGTTGTCCATCGTGGAATGGTTTTTAGGGGTTTTTGGTTGGCCCGGATCATTTACGCCAGGAAATTGGTTATTAAGTTTTTTGGTTAACAGCCTGGCGATCCTGGTTTATTTTGGTGTGATAAGGTTCAGGGAAAAAATTCCACTCCTGACCAACCCATTCATCCTGCGTTATGGAAAAAAACTGCTTGAATTTATCACCAGTCTGCTCTCATTAAGATGGTTAATTAATGCAAGTTTAATCGCTTACCAGATTCTACAGCAAATTGTCATCAGCCTTTCTTTAATCCTTGAAGGCGAAGGCGGCATTTTGTGGGCGATGTTATTACTGGTTCTGGTCATTTCTCTGGTTCGAACCCGGGGGGAAAATTAGGAATGTCGGAAACAATCGCTGTTGCATCAGTGGCGGTATTAATGGTCACCTCGATCCTGCTGATATTAAATATCAACTGGAGATTGAATATCATTTTCCTTGGGGTTCAATACCTGGCAGCGTTTTTTTTATTCACTCTGGTTTTCCCATTAACCCTGGCAGCGGTAAAACTGATCGTGGGATGGATGTCGATTGCCATTTTGGGGTCTGCCATTCCGCCAGTTGAAAATTTAAAATATACATCGATCAACCGGGCCGGCCGTTTGTTCAGGCTGATGGCTGCCGGCATGGCGGTTATGGTGACCTTTTCAATCGCGCCCCTGGTAGTGGATATCATCCCAACCGGGCTGGTGATTGTGTGGGGAGGCGTTATACTTCTGGCCATGGGATTACTGCAACTAGGCATGACCACTCAACCCGGGAATGTCATCATCGGTTTATTAACCGTTTTGTGCGGTTTTGATATTCTTTATGCTGCGGTCGAATCTTCGGTCCTGGTGGTTGGGTTGCTGGCATTGACCACGCTGGGCCTGGCCTTGAGCGGATCTTATTTTATCAGTCCTGAATTAGGAGACGAAGAAATATAAATGTCTTCCCCCATTATCTGGATCGTTATCCCTGCGTTTGCCTCCATCATCCTGTGGTTTTTCAACCACCAGCGCCTGGTAACCATGTTAGGCGCGACACTTTTATGCCTGGGGTTGGGCGTGCTGGCCATTTTTTTGCCGGTTGATGTCCAGATTAAATTAGGTGGGCTCTCTTTTCAAATTGGTTCAGAGCTGGTCTTTTTCGGCCGCAAATTTATCCTGGAAGATTCAACCCGACCGGTGTTGGGTTTTATATTCGGCTCGGGAGCTTTCTGGTTTTTAGGGGCGTATTTTTCTGATGCCCACCGCTATTTTTGGCCATTTGGCCTGTTGGTGTTTTCCCTGTTAGTCGGAGCCCTGGCAGTTCAGCCTTACTTCTATTCTGCATTAATTATTGAAGTGGCTGTCTTATTGAGCATACCCATTTTATTCCCTCCCGGGAAAAAAATTTCGCAGGGGGGGCTGCGTTATTTGATATTTCAGAGCCTGGCACTGCCCGTTATTTTATTTTCAGGCTGGTTTGCGGCAGGTGTCGAAGCAAACCCGGGCAGCCAATCCCTTATTTTGCAGGCCGTCATATTCCTGGGTCTGGGGGTCGCTTTCTGGCTGGCTGTTTTCCCTTTTTATTCATGGGTCCCGTTATTGTTGGATGAAACCCACATTTACAGCGCCAGCTTTATGATCAGTATTTTAAATAATATCTGTCTATTCACCCTCCTCAATTTATTCGATTCATTTGAATGGCTGCGAGCATATCCATTACTGCCAGATATTTTACGCCTGGTTGGCGGCATAATGGTTTTTACTGCAGGTACCTGGGCGATATTCGAAAGACGGCTCTCAAGACTGCTCGGGTATGCAGTTATCCTGGAAACCGGAATGGCCATGGTTTGCTTAAGCCTGCTGAATATCGATGGATACCGGGTATTTCTGGCCATGCTGGTTCCCAGGTTAATTTCGATGGGGGTTTGGACGATTTGCCTGGTTGCATTTTTCAGCGAAGGCTATTTTAATATTGAGGACTTGAGCGGCATTTTACGAAAAAAACCTTTTACCACGATCAGCTTTTTGATTGCATATATGTCATTGGGCGGTCTTCCCCTGCTGGCTGTGTTTCCACTGCGATTTATTATTTATGAAAACCTGGCCACCCAATCTCTGGCAGCGGTGGCATGGGTCTTCTTGGGCCATATATTATTTCTGGTCACAGGGTTCCGCCTTGTTTACCAGGTATTTAAGTCCGCAAATGCGCAATGGACCTTGCAAGAAAAGTGGCCTCTGGCGTTATTGACCAGCCTGGGGGCTTTAAGCCTCGTATTTATGGGCTTGTTTCCTGACTGGCTGCTCAGAATCAGCGGCGCACTTTTGAAAAGTTTTCCGCACCTGAATTTTTAGAAAAATTGAGGCTCACCGGGAAAGGCAGTGGTGAATCCTTGATCTCATGCGGTTAAGATTTTACATCGAGAAATCCTGGCGCAACCAAAATAGAACCGTTCCGGTTTTGGTATAATCATACATAAACCCTGTACTATTGGTGACATTTGTAAAACCATGCAACTTGAATGAGGCAAAAATGGATCTGGATCAAATTGTGACTCGAATGGAATGGCTTGATGAAGAAAGACGGAAAGATAAAACAGCCATCATGTCGATGGAAGAACGGTTAAAAGGGATTGAAAGTAATGTAAGAAATTTCGGCACCCAGTACAATGAATTAAGCGGGGAAATGACGCGGTTAACTGTGCTGCTTTCAAGGATTGAACAGGTCGAAGGATCCATCTCTCAGGTTAAAGTTGATTTGACGCGCTCAATCGATGCGGTTGAAAAACAACGGGTGGATGCGACGCGTGAAAGTGATAAAACCCGCCGGGCTGATATGGAGGGTATCAGTAAATCGATTGGGGACCTTCAAAAAGGGCTGGATGGAATGTCGGATATCCGAAAGACCCTGCAATTGCGGGTTGATGAAGAATTCCGCCTTGGAAAATTAATCGACGGCCTGAAAAACGAGATCGTTGAGGGCAGACGGGGCGATGAAGATTACAAGAGGTCCCAGCGGATTATGGAGGATAACCACAGGCAGGATTCGAAACGGTTATCAGATTTGCAGGCTGAAATTTCCGCAATCAGGAAGCGGACGGATGAACAACGGGGCAAGGTTGACCTGTTTACCGAAACGACTCGAAAAATGGAATTACGGATCAATGAACTGCATGCATCTGAAACAGAACGAAAACAGAGCCAGACTGCATTTATCGAAAAACAAAATATCTACATGGTGGATCGTGAAAGAATCTGGAAGGAGTGGAACCAGCAATTTGAAGATATTATTCAAAAAGCCGTTTCCCTCGATTCGCAAATCCAAACCCTGGAATCAACCAACCGCGCGGTTAAACGGTCGCAGGAGGCTTTTGACGATATTATTCAAAGGTTTGAGCGGCGAGTTAATGAAATTACAGAAATGCAGCGCCTGGTTGAAGAACGGTTCAGGCAGGAATGGGTCAACTTTAAGGCAGACGATCAAAAGCGGTGGACAAACTATACCCTGGCGAGCGAGGAAAAACAGCGTGAGGTTTCGCGCCAGATTGATAAACAGAATGACCGCTTGATCCTGGTTGAAGACTCTTCCCAGGAAATCAGGGATATCGTTCACCAGATAAATGAGGAAATTCAGAACCGCCTCCAGGGACTGCTGGCTTTATCCCACCAATGGATGGATGATTATGACCGCCTGTTTGGTAAAACGCGGCAAGGGTAATTTGTTATGCATGTGATCGGCACAGCGGGACATGTGGACCATGGAAAATCCACCCTGGTCGAGGCATTAACCGGCACGCACCCAGACCGTTTAGTTGAAGAAAAAAAACGGGAGATGACGATTGACCTGGGCTTTGCCTGGATGACACTCCTGAATGGGGATGAGATTGGCATTATTGATGTGCCGGGGCACAGGGATTTTATTGAGAATATGCTGGCCGGAGTGGGCGGGATTGACGCCGCCCTTTTTGTAATTGCGGCAGATGAAGGGGTGATGCCTCAAACCCGCGAACACCTTGCCATCCTTGACTTGCTGCAAATTCAGACCGGTGTGATTGCCCTGACTAAAATCGACCTGGTTGAAGGCCCGGAATGGATCGAGATGGTGACGTTGGATATCCGCCAATTCCTGGAGGGCACCCGTTTGGCGGATGCGCCAATTATCCCGGTATCTGCCAGAAAGCAAATTGGAATTACGGAAATAAAATCCGCCCTGCAAAATATCCTCGAATCCGTCCCTCCCCGGAAAGAAAATGGTAAAACCAGGCTGCCGATAGACAGAGTGTTTAAAATCAGCGGGTTTGGCACGGTGGTCACGGGGACATTACTCGATGGGCCGTTCTCGGTTGGGGACGAAGTGCAGGTATATCCGGGTGAATTGAGGGGCAAGATCCGCGGATTACAAACCCACCAACAAAAGGAACAGGTCGCTTTTCCGGGAAGCAGAACAGCCGTAAATATTTCCGGCCTTGACGCGAATGAGATTCACAGGGGAAATATTCTTGCCTTCCCGGGAAAATTTGAAATGACGCGGCTCCTGGATGTGCGCATCAGGATCATCGATGATGCGGCGAGAAACCTGGTGCATCATGCTGAAGTCAAGCTTTTCCTGGGAACTGCTGAAATTCTGGCCCATGCGCGGATACTGGGAAAGGATTCGATTGCTCCCGGGGAATCAGGCTGGGTGCAGCTGGAATTAAATTCTCCGGTGATTGCAGCAAAAGGAGACCGGTTCATATTAAGGATCCCTTCGCCGGGCGAAACGATCGGGGGTGGGGAAGTGATTGATGCGCACCCTAAAAAAAGGCATAAACGCTTTGATGAGCAGGTTATTTCACTGCTTGATCTGGGGTTAAAACACAGGCCAGAAGACGAGATGCTGCGAATTTGTAATCAGAACGGCATTTTGTCGATGAAAGAATTGTTTGACAAATTGGGGAATCCCACTGAAGACTGGGAAACGGTTAGCAATGATTTGGCGTCAGAGGGTTCGCTGATCATTTTAGGCAACGGCGAGGTTACCGAAAAGAAGCCGGCGCAGAAACTGGTTGTAACCCCGGGTTTTTTACGCGAGACGTCCCGCAAATTGGATAAAATCCTGGCGGCTTACCATAAACAATACCCGTTAAGAAGTGGAATGCCCCGGGATGAGCTCAGGAACAAACTTGGATTGACTGCTGCCACATTTCCTGTCATTTTAGGTGAAATTCTTTCACAGGGTGGTTTCAAGGAGCAGTCTAACGCCGTATCCCAGGTGGATTTTATAATAAAGTTTAATTCCAAACAGGAAAAGTTAATCCAGCAACTGCTGGAGGCATTTGAGACTTCCCCCTTTTCCCCCCCTGGCGTGAAGGAATGCCTGGACCTTGTGGGAAAGGATGTGCTGCAGGCGTTGATTGAACAAAAAACACTGGTAGAAGTATCCGGCGAGGTTGTTTTCAGGCAGCAGGAATATAAATTGATGCTTGAACGTTTTTCCCTGGAAAAAGAGATGACCGTTGCCCGTTTTCGGGATATATTTCAAACCAGCCGTAAATATGCCCTGGCGTTTTTGGAACACCTGGATAACACGGGTCTGGCACTGCGCGATGGGGATATTCACCGCTTGCCTCACGTTTGAGGATGTATTTTGGTAAAACGTTGACAAGCAGCGCACCACGCTGTATAATATCGACTGCTTTTTCCCGGATACCGGGAAAATATATTCCAACTTCCCCGGTGTTGGGCGCAGTAATTCTGTCAAGCGCGTAGCCCCTGGTGAAGTGAAGATTGGAGAAAAGGTATGAAGTACGCTATTTTTGAAAGCGGCGGCAAACAATATAAAGCTGTCGAAGGGTCCATGGTTGATGTGGACCTGCTGCCTGTTGAGGCGGGGCAAAGCCTGTCTTTAAGCTCGGTCCTTTTAGTGGCGGATGGAGATAATGTCTCGGTTGGCACCCCGGTAGTCAAAGGTGTCAAAGTTCAGACGACGGTTATTGGCATGGAAAAGGGCCCCAAGGTTGTTATTTTCAAGTACAGCCCCAAGAAACGCATTCGGGTAAAGACCGGCCATCGCCAGCAATATACCCGCCTTAAAATTGAAAAGATTGAAACGGAGTAGAAAATTATGGCACATAAAAAAGGTGGTGGGTCAAGCCGAAACGGTCGCGATAGCAATTCACAGCGGCTGGGTGTCAAAGTCTATGCTGGCCAACAGGTATTATCAGGTAATATTTTAGTTCGCCAGCGTGGAACACGCATTAAACCTGGTTTGAATGTTAAAGTAGGAAAAGACGATACCCTTTTTGCCGTGGCGAACGGGGTGGCTGTTTACCAGACTTTACCGGGTGGTCGGAAAATCGTCAGTATTTTGCCTGCTGAAGAAGCTGTCAAAGCTGAGTAAGAAAACATACGCTTACACCGTCTATTGATTAAGAGGTAGACGGAGGTAAGGTCTCCTTCTGAAAGGATTATGATTAATTATGAAACAAAATATTCATCCTACCTATTACCCGGAAGCCAAAGTTGTTTGCGCTTGTGGTAATACATGGACCACTGGTTCAACCAGGAAAGAAATCCATACCGAAGTTTGCTCAAAATGTCATCCCTTCTTTACCGGTCAACAGCAGCGTTTGATTGACATTGAAGGCCAGGTGGACCGCTTCTACCGCAAACTGCAGGCTCGCCAGGGTTTTATTGATACGAAAAAAGCCCGGGATGATGCCAAGGTTTCACCTGAAAGACTGCTGAATGATTTTGGCCTCGGCAACCGTCCAATCGATGCGCTCGCCAAAGCTGGAATTAAAACCGTTGGCGAGTTCCTGGCCAAGCTCATCTCCCTCTGCCGCGTCCCGATTCCCACCCGGATCGATCCGGCGTTGCTGCGGCCCTCCGATGTCACGCTGCAAATCCCCTCGGTGGAGAAGTTTGCGAAGGCCACCGGGTGGAAACCCCTTTACCGGCCATTCATTCAAAAATCCATTAAATGTCACAAGCCAATATTTGCCTCGGAAAAATGCGAATTGATT
>Ga0118677_10007579_pt1 | contig 17840 bp, 14 predicted proteins | sample AliMusrvi5mmetaG_FD_86154 | JGI IMG/M metagenome (GOLD analysis project Ga0118677, IMG submission 86154) | reverse complement strand
CGGGTGACGGCGTTGCGATGGGGGGAGCAGCGTGTTAAGCGCTTGGAAGTTGCGCCGGCGGCTAAGATTGTGGCGCTCAACGAGGCGTTGAGGTTGTGGCCGACGGCCGCGTTCTATCAGGAGAGAGGGGAGGCATTGCAGCAACTTGCCGCCGAGGCCCCCGAGGGCGGCGTTGATCTGGGTTTGGTGGCCCGGGCTGTGGATGATTACCAGATGGCGTCGGCACTGAATCCGTATGTGCCCGGGCCGGTGGTGAACCGCGCTAATCTGCTAGGTTTGCTAGGCAAGGATGCTGAGGCGCTGGAGCAGTTCGGGCGGGCGATCAAGCTGGAGGGCGGGATGGAGGGGTGCTTCAAGGCGGGATACTCGAAGGCGGTGTACTTGAGCCGCAAGGCTGATAAATTGTTAGCCAAGGAGCGGGCTCTGGAGGCACTGGTCGCCTTGATCGGTGCGCGGGAGGCTCTGGTTAGGTCTCAAAATTTTCCGAGTGGGGAGCCGCTTGGGTATGAGGCGCGGCAGTTGCGCATTGGGATCGGGGAGCGGCTGGGGGTGTTGTTGATAGAGGATGGGCGGGACAAGGAGGCCAAGGAAGAGTTTGAGAACGTGGGATTGTTGTTGGAGGGCGGAGGGATGCGCTATCTTCAGGCTTGGCACATGCGGTTGGAGGCGAAGCGCAAGTGGCATGAGCGCAATCCAGAGGAGGCGTTGGCGTTATTTTTGAAGGCGCGAAGCTTGGCCGAGCGGACCGAGCGATTGCCGACCGGGGTGAGTCCGGAGGATTTCACCAAGTTGCGGGAGGATTTGAACCGCTGTATTGAATTTTTAAAGGGGGCGCAAGTTGAGCCTGCGGATCCGGCAGCCAAGTGATGAGAGTTACTTGGGGATTTGCTGCCAGTTAATTTGGGATTCGGCAAACTTGGTGAGGAGGCCTTTGAGTTTGTCGTCTGCTTCCTGCTCGGTGACGGGGGTATCGATCCAAGGGATTTTGCCGAACCACATGGATGTGCTGACGTAGGCCCATCGTTGGTCGATGCCGTGGATGATGCGGTCGCTCATATCTGAGACCGTTCGATGGAAATGATCGTGCTCGATGCGATTGTGACCGACGAAGAAGTAATAGGTGACGCAATCGAAATGGCGGTCGAGTTTGCGGTTGCTAGGATTGGTGAGGGTTTGGATTGAGCGCAGACGGCGCACGGTGATGGACCTGCCGTTAGCGAGCTGGGTCGTGACGTCTTTGGAAGAAAGGATGTTGTGGCCTTGGGCTGGCATGCAGCGTTCGGGGCGGTGGATTGAGTTATTGAGGTCATGGCCGGAGAGCACCACTGAGAGGTCGGCGCGGTCTGGGATGATGAGGCCCTCTGGCGAGTACTCATCCGGGCGTGGGCTGAGGCAGGTGGCCTTGGCAAATTTGGTGTCCTTGGCGAGCGTGCCAATTTCTGCTTCACTTGGGGGGTTGGTTTGCAATTGCCAGGTGCCAACCGTGGCGGGCAGAGTCATGTTGATAGCTGACTGGGCCACTTCGCCTGTTTGAGGCAGGAAATGGATGGAGCTGAGGGAGGAGGCCAGGAGGGCTGGCAAGATAAAGGCTCTGAGTTTCACGCGGCGGGTGCAGGTGGGTTGTCTGGCGTGCTACGGCTGACCACGAGCCGCCTGAGTTGTTTGTGCTGAGGGTTACGCCAAGGCACGGCCCCTTCGAGGAGCGAGTGCAAGCCCAACAGCAACGCCAGGGAGAACGGATAAAATAGCAACAGCCCCGACCAATCGTGCCAAGTCTCGCGGGCCCACTTTGCATCGCCATACTCGGCAATGACAAAAATGGAAGTCACCCGCAGCGCGTTGCCGACAATCGCCAGGGGCACGGCTGCGAAAAATAGCAGGCCCTTTTTCCACAGTGCGATCTTGGCTATGTATGCCCAAGCTGCGGAAATCATCATCAGCGCCATCAGTGAATGAATGCCGCTGCAACCGCCAGCGATGCTCAGCGGGGGCCAGTTGCCTTTGACCGGCAGAATGTCGGTGCCTTGGGTGTAGGTAGCCACTCCGCACCAACCGGCACCGTGGTGAGCGAGCGCGGTGGCTAGCAGTTGCAGGTGCATGGTGGCCTGCTGGAATCCGGGCAGCGGGATGGCCAGCCAGAAGAAAAACAGCGGGAAACTCACGATTTTGGCCACCTGCCAGCCCCAGAGGAACCAAGCCGCGCCCCACAGGAGGATGGGGAGGCCAGCGATGGCGACGCGAGGTTGCACGGTGCGGAAGGCTAGGACGTAGCACAGGACACCAGCCAGCACCGGCACCAGTCCCCAAAAGCTGCCATTTTTGACAGAAGCACGGAGTTCGTTGTGGCGGTAGATCAGCAAACCTGCGATTAGGAATGGGAACATGGGCCCGTGCTCGTAATCGTTGTCGCTGTTCCAAGCGCTGCGAAGCCATCCCAAGGCGGACTCCGCCCGCTCGGCACCAAATAGCGGCACCAACCCGAAAAACCAGATCAAAATGGCACTTGAACATGCCAGCGCTGCCCATAGTTCGCGGGATAAGCCGGATGGTTCCGGTGCGAGGGCCGTGGGTTCAGCAGTTTCGGGTTGATTCATGGGGCAAGCGGCGAAGGGGGCGGTGCAGTTGGCGTTTTTCAAGCAAAGTATTGCCGAGTGGCCATTGAATGTCAACACTCCGCCCCCGCCCAGCCCTCCTGTCTTATGAAACTTATCAGTGGAACCGCACATCGCGCCCTTGCCGAAGGCATCGCCGCCACCCTTGGACAAGAACTCGCCGACGTTCACGTCACGGCCTTTCCGGACGGTGAGACGTTTGTAAAAATCAACGAGAACATTCGCGGGGCGGACGTTTTCATCATCCAACCGTCGTGCCCGCCGACCAATCACAACCTCATGGAGTTGCTCATCATGGTGGATGCCGCCCGCCGTGCCAGTGCCGGGCGTATCACCGCAGTGATGCCATTTTATGGCTACGCCAGGCAGGATCGCAAGGACCAGCCGCGGGTGCCCATCACCGCCAAGTTGGTGGCCAACCTGCTGACGTCCGCAGGCGTCGGCCGGGTGCTGACGATGGACCTGCATGCGCCGCAAATTCAAGGATTTTTCGATATTCCAGTGGACCACCTGTATGCCAAATCGGTGCTCATCAACCACCTTCGCGAGCAGCATCCGGACGCCACCAACCTGACGGTGGTGTCCCCGGACGTCGGTGGGGTGAAAATGGCCCGTGCCTACGCCGATGCGCTTGGGGCCGAGTTGGCCATTGTTGCCAAGCATCGCGTCAGTGCCACGCGGGTGGAAGCGATGAACGTGATTGGTGAGGTTGAAGACCGGGATGTGCTATTGGTTGATGACATGACGGAGACGGCCGGCACGCTCAAAGCGGCGGCGGAGATTTTGCGCAAGCACGGGGCGCTGCGGATCTTTGCCGGGGTTTCGCACGCGATTTTGGGCGAGCTTGGCCATCGGCGGCTTGATGAATCCGAGATTGAGGAAATCATCACCACCGACTCCGTGCCCCAAGCCGCAGGGAAAAAAGTCCGCGTCGTGAGCATCGCCCCATTGATGGGTGAGGCCATCCGCCGCATCAGCGATGGCCAGTCGGTCACCTCGCTGTTTGAGGTTTGAACGGCTACTTGCAGGTTTTTTAAACATTTTTTTGACAAGCGGCCACCGGCGGGTTACACAGTCCGCCCCCCACGGCCGCAGGCACAAGCATCCGGCAACCCTTCCTTCAAACACAATACGCCCTCTCTGATATGGCCACCAAGCAATCCCTCCAAGCAGCCGTGCGAGCCCGCACCGGTTCCGGCAGACTCAATCAAATGCGCCGCGAAGGCTGGCTCCCGTCGGTCATTTACGGACGCGGCACCGAAAATCAAAACCTCAAGGTACATGCCAAAACATTCTCCGAGATGCTCGCCAAGAGCAGTTCGGAAAATATCCTGGTCAACCTCGAAGTCGAGGGTGCTGGCACCCGTTTGGCATTCCTGCAGGCCGTCCATCACGATGCGCTTTCGGGCAAACCCCTGCATGCCGACTTTTTGGCCATCGACGAAAACACCCCCATCACCGCCCACATCCCGGCTCACCTCATCGGTGAAGCCATCGGCGTCAAGGCTGGCGGCCTGCTCGAGCAATACATCCACGCCGTCGAAATCACCTGTCTGCCCAACGATCTGCCCGAAACCCTCGGCTTCGATGTCAGTCATCTTGACGTGGGGGATTCCCTGCACATCGCCGACGTCTCCTTCCCTGCGGGCATTCGTCCCACTCATGCGCCCAATGTGGTTATTGCCCACGTAGGCAAACAAGGGTCTGGAACTGATGAGGCGGCCGCAGCCACCCCTGGTGCCCCTGCCGCAGGCGCTAAGCCATAGGCCCTAAGCTCATTCATCTCCTACATCTTCCCGCCTGGTCAGCCACCGCTGACCGGGCGTTTTTTTTCAATTTGCTGCCACTGCGGTGAGATGCCCGGTCATCACTCCCGACGGGATGTCTGCGAAGCCGTCGCCTTCTTATGAAGTTTGCAGATCGGATAGAATTCATTGGTGATACAAACTTTGTGCGAAACGAGCTTGTAATAGAGAATTTCCCCCAAAAACCTGCGGAGCATCGTCTTCGGCCATGAGGTTCTCCTTTGGCCGTCGTTCCAAAGGTTGCTTCCGTGATGACGACTGAAGTTCTTCCTGCGATCCCACGAGGGCACTGAGAAATACTCCTTGCCAAAAATGTGAAGATCGCCGCGAAGCACTTGATCCTGGTTGTTCAGGCGGAAATCAGCGAATTCCCGCAGGAAGTATCGGGTGACGAGAGCATTGTTAATGATACTTTCCCCTATTGCATCGTATTCCTTGAGCAGGCCGGCCAACACCGGTTGGTCAGCGCGACTGCCAATGATGCAAGTCGCGAGGTAACAGTCATACTCAAAACCCCAGAACATGGTGTGCTCTAGAAATGGATTCAGGGGTCGCTTGATCTCCACATCCGTGTCAAGGTAGATGCCCCCCTGATGTTGTAGGATATAGAGCCTGGCCCAGTCGCTCGCAAAGGCGAACTTGCCTTGCCCGTGCATCCGGGCCATCCACGGATGGAGGGTGACGTCAACATTGGTTTCATCCCATTGGATGATTTCAAAATCTGGCAGAACATGCCGCCACGAATCGATCGTAGCTACAACGGATGGGGGCTTCGGCCTGCCTCCAAACCAGATGTAATGAATCTTCTTAGGGATCATGGGGCAATCGGGAATTCTGTGGGCGACTCACGGAATTGCCGTCGTTTGTCCTTTTGAGTTGGGCAGATCGCAAACCCGCCAAAACCACAGTTGTTTGCCGGGGTGCGATTGCTCGTCGAATTGCGCCAAGGGTTGCGGCCAATGGAACGGGGCAAGGCAGAAGTTGAGTTCCCGGTATGAGAAGCCGCTGTCCTGATTCCGGTTGACTTGCTGAGCGGGAAACTGGGTCACGCCGAGATAGGTCGCTCCGCTGGCACAAATATTATCGATAGCCAGCTGAACGTCCCGGATGCTCAGATGATTGAGGCAGTCACGCGAGAACACGAGGTCGCATTTCGGCAGGGGTGTCTTGGTTAGATCAAGAACTTGGAATGTCCTATTGGGGGTGCCGTGGTTTTCCTGATTGCGAGCCACAAGCTCGTCCACAATGTCTCCGCCGGTGTATTGGATATCGAGATGGACATGCTTCATCCAGTTGAAGTCGCCACACGGGATGTCGAGCAAGCTGCACACCTCATATTGCCGAACGAAAATCCCAAGGGCGTCGCGGACCTTGCGGGTGGCTTCGAGGGTTGAGCCGTCACCGGATAGGGACTCTGCGTTCGCCCAGTAATTGGTCTTATGAATCTGTTTGAAGCGGGATTCAGCGGAGCGGAATCGGACTGACCAAACGATCCGCTTGAGCGCAGTCCACGGACGAATCAGAAATGGTGCGCTGTTGCGTACGAATCTGCGCAGCGCCAGATAGACCGGACCATGCGCAAAGGCATCGGGTTCTTGATCGGATTTTGTTGATGGGGTCTCGGTCATTAGAGGGAGAAGTTGCGACCTTACGGCTTGGTGCCAAGATTGATTTTTGTACCGGCTGAGGATGAGTTTGATAAGGTGGTAGGATCCACCGGGTGGTAACAGGGAGCTGAAAATCGGGGTCGCAAAATAATGCGGGCCCACCGGGTTAGACGTTTTATGAACTGGGGGAAATGGTCTCGCAACTCGAATTTCGACTCAATAATCGGTTTGAAATTTGAATCTGGCCTGCGGTCCTGCCATGCGAGGGAGTAGTCCGATTGTTGTGGGAAGGTGGCAAAGATGGGCAACAGTGATGTTCGTTTGGCGGCTATCAAAAGATAGGTTTGCACGTCATTCACCAACTCCACGCGGCGCTTGATTATTTTCGGGTCGGATACCGAGTGCCATGGGACTTGGCCGAACGACCCCTCGGCAATGAACATGTGTTCCGGGGAAAATCCGTTTTCCTGACTAAAAACGCGGTAGTAGAGTTCCGGGCTGAATTGATAGAATCCGTGTCCCATGGCGTTATTGCATTGGGTGATGATAAACAGCCGCCCGCCTTCCTTCACCGTCTCCATGGAACTTTTGAGAGCCAAAGGGAAATTGAATACGTGCTCCAGCGTTCCGCCATCAATGACGGCATCGTATTGGCGTTGCATGCTTTGCGGCAGATCCCGGTTAAGGTCATGCACATGGGTAGCTCCTTCATAGTCCGTCGCATCTAGGGAATCAACTTGGATGGCTCCCAATTCTTTAAGGAAGGGCTCGGCGAAGCCGCCGGGCTCGGAGAAAATTCTGGTAACTTGGGCATCGTCAACGAACAGGTTGAATTCCCGCAAGGCGCGTTTCATCATGCTTTGGCTTAGGCACAGATTTAGGCGGCCGAGGCAAAGGGTTTTGGAGAAGTCAGAGCCTTGGCGTTTGGCCAGCAGCAGCAGGCGGCAAGCGTTGATATCTAATCCCATAATGGTGGTCTATTTCGAAGTTGTTTAAATGGATTCAAGGAAGTGCCGATCCATCCCGATTGCAGCTGGAATGTTGATTTTCTGGTGATGGTCGTCGAAAGTGCCGGCTGGACCAGAGGCCGGGGGGGGGCGGAACTCGAACCGCGTGAAATCCGCAACGCAGGGTCCGACCAAGGCGTTGGTCGGATCGGCTGAATCAGAAAAACAGGGATTCTCATCAGAAACAGGGGAAGAGTCTTCGCGCGAAAACGTAGCTGCCCGGCCCGCTTTGCCAAGGAATCTTTTGGAGATTCTTTGAGTTGGGGAATCCTGGGCCAAGGTGGCAGAGGAAAGGTTTGCCACGGGAAGGGGCAGAGGCTAGGCTCGCAGGGATGTTGAATCGGTTTTACAGGGATTTTGATGTGGAGCGGCGCTCTGCGACGGGTGCGGCCGAGGATTATCGGACGCCGTTTCAGACGGATCGTGACCGGGTGCTGCACACGCCGACGTTTCGGCGATTGCAGAACAAGACGCAGGTATTTTGGAGTGGCGAGTATGATTTTTACCGGACGCGGTTGACGCATTCGCTGGAGGTGGCGCAGATTGGCAAGTCGATTGCGTATTGGCTCAAGACGCGGCCCGGCGGTTTGTTAGATGATGGATTTTTCATTGATGCGGATTTGATTGAAGCGGTGTGTTTGTCGCATGATTTGGGGCATCCGCCGTTTGGGCATGCAGGGGAGCGCAGTCTCAATCATTTGCTCAGCGGGCACGGGGGATTTGAGGGCAACGCGCAGACGTTGCGGATTCTAACGGAGCGGATATTTTCGGCGAGGCGAATCGGCATGGATCCCACCCGGGCATTCCTCGATGGCGTCCTCAAATATAAATCCCTGTGGAGCGATCTCACTGCGGCTGCAGGCCGCCCACCGCAACATCACTTCCTGTATGACGATCAGGCCGGGCATCTCGCCTGGGCCCTGGGCGGACGGGATTTGCCGCCGCAATTCACGCCGGGCCCGGCTCGCGACGCCTTGAAGTCGATCGAATGCCAAGTGATGGATTGGGCGGACGACACGGCCTATTCGCTCAACGACCTCTCCGACAGCGTGCGCGCCGGCTTCCTCAATATCGAGAAGATCGAGGCGTGGGCAGAACGGCACGGCGAACCATGCAGCGAGGGCACGTCGCTCGGCGACCTGATGCGGGCGATCCGTCAGCACCGGGTCGATCCGTTCGTCGGGAAACGCATCGGCCGCTACATTCAGGCGGCATCCTTGCTGCCCGATACAAATTTTCTCAGTGATTTGACGCATCGCTATGGCTTCCGCCTAGTGGTTGACGAGGGGGTACGGGCGGAGAGCGGCCTGTTCAAGCGTTTGGCCTTTGATGTGGTGTTTCTCTCGCCGCAGTTGAAGCAGCTCGAGTACAAAGGGAGCCGGATGTTGCGCCAACTCTGGGACGTGCTCGGGGAACGATACATCGCTCAAGCCAACATCGACGGGCAGGATTTCCAATTGCTGCCTGCTGATGTGGCTGCGGAAATTGCTGCGGCCCCCGATGCTGCGGGACGGGCACGGCTGGTGTGCGATTTTCTCGCGGGCATGACCGATGGCTACGCCGCCCGCACTTACAAGCGCTTGTTTGTGCCGGATTTTGGATCGATTGGCGACTTGGTAGGATGATGACTGGGGTTGACATGTGCCGGGTGTGTGATGTTCATTTGCGCAAGCCATGAGCGATGCCTCCATAACTCCCGTTGCCGCCACCAAACCGTTGGTGACCACGCCGCTTGAGGCGCTGAAGCGGCATTTCGGGTTTTCCGGGTTTTTGGACGGGCAGGAGGAGGTGATTGGGCAAATTGTCGCCGGGCGCGATGGCTTGGTGGTGATGCCCACCGGCGGCGGCAAGTCGCTGTGTTTTCAAATTCCGGCGTTGTGTTTTGGCGGCGTCACCTTGGTGATTTCACCGCTGATTGCGCTGATGAAGGATCAGGTCGATGCGCTGGTGGCACGGGGGATTGATGCCACCATGATCAACTCGACGCTGTCGTGGCCGGAGCAGCGGGAACGGCTAGACGCGATGCGAAACGGTGCGTACAAGCTGGTCTATTTGGCCCCGGAGCGGTTTCGGGCCGAGAGTTTTCTCAATGCGCTGGCCGGGGTTGAGGTTTCGCTGTTTGCGGTGGATGAGGCGCACTGTTTGAGCCAGTGGGGGCATGACTTCCGGCCGGATTACCTGCGCCTCGGCAAGGCCCTGGAAAAACTCGGCCACCCGCAGTGCGTCGCTTTCACCGCCACCGCCACTCCAGTGGTCAGGGAGGACATCACCAGCGTGTTGGGCTTGCGCGAGCCCTTCGAGCAGGTCAGCGGGTTCTCCCGCCCCAACCTCTCGCTGAGCATCGCCGCTGTGGATAACGCCTCTCAAAAAAATGAGCGGATGCGAGCGGTGGTCGCCGCCCACCGCACAGGCATCGTCTATTGCGCCACCCGCAAAAAAGTCGAGGCGGTATCCGAGACTCTCGCCAGTTGGGGATTCAAGTGCGTGGCCTATCATGGCGGCATGAGTGATGCCGAGCGAGAACGGGCGCAGGAGGTCTTCATCCAACGCAAAGCCGATGTGGCGGTGGCCACCAACGCCTTTGGCATGGGCATCGACCGTGCAGACGTGCGCTTTGTCATCCACTACGAGGTGCCCGGCAGCGTGGAAGCCTACTATCAGGAAGCCGGGCGTGCCGGACGCGATGGAGAATCGGCCGTGTGCGAATTGCTGTTTAATTATGCCGACACCCGCACCCAGGAATTTTTCATTGAGGGTGCCAATCCGACGGCGGCGGTGATCCGAACGATCTATCAATATTTACTGAGCGAGGCTGACAAGGACTTTGAGGTGCACCGGACGTTGGATGAAATCGCCAAGCACGCCGATGTCAAAAACTCGATGGCGGTGGGTAGCGCCCTCACCGTGCTGGCCCGCAGCGGCTACATCGAGCGCTTCGATGTTCCGGGCCGCCGGATGCGCGGCACCCGCTTGCTCAAGCCCGACGTGCTGGCCCGCCAGCTGAGGTTGGATGAGCTGGCAATCGAGGAAAAAGACCGCCGGGACCACGAAAAACTCAAGGCAATGGTGGAAATGTGTTACTCCAGAACCTGCCGCCAGCGGTGGATATTGAGCTATTTTGGTGAGGAAGGCGGGGGCGATTGCGGGTGCTGCGACGTGTGCCGCGAGCTGGGCAACGGCGAATTGCGTGCGCCCAGTGCCGAGGAGCGCTTGGTTGTGCAAAAAACCCTCAGCGGCGTAGCCCGCATGTCCCGCCGCAACAGCGAGGGCTGGGAAGGCCGTTATGGCCGCGGTCGGATCGTCCAAATGCTCTGCGGCAGCCGCTCGCAGGAAATTCTAACGGCAGGACTTGATCAGCTCAGCACCTACGGCATCCTCAAGGTGAAAGGCGTTGGCTACCTCAACGCCCTGATGCGCTCGCTCGCTGATGCCGGGTTGGTCATCACCGTCAGCGGCGAGTACCCGCTGCTGACACTTACTCCGCTGGGTGAGCGAGTGATGCGCGGCGAGGCAGACTTTACCTTGGTGTGGCCGGAAGCAGGCGGCGGCGGCAGTCAGGATGTCGCCCTGCAGGACCACGGCTTCGACCCGGAACTCTACTCATTGTTGCGCGATCTGCGTGCCAAAATCGCCAAGCGCGAGGAACTGCAACCTTATGTGGTTTTCAACAATAAAACGCTCGAAGGTCTCGCCCGCTACCGCCCAACCACCGCCGCCGAGGCCATCCGCGTGCCCGGCATCGGCGCGGCCAAGGTCCAGCGCTTCATCGCGCCTTTCCTCAAAACGATTGCCGAGTGGCGTAAAACCCGCAGCCGCTAGAGCCGTGGAAAAGCAAACGACGGCGTTGTTGGAAAATATTTTTCCAGTTTTCTGAGTGTCAACGCCATTGAGCGAAAAGGTGGCCAGAGAGATATGGGTTCAGGCGGGTGGCGGTTCCACGGAATCGGCCGGGTCCTTGTTTTCAAGGCGTGTGCGTGCCTCTTCGAGTTTGACCATTTTTTCAGGCGAGACTTTGGGGTATTCCAAGTCCAGATTCAGGATCGCGGTGGTCACGGTGTCCGCCACTAGGGCATGGGCGGCGTACTTGCGGTCGGCGGGAATGACATGCCAAGGGGCACGCTTGGTGCTGGTGGCGCTGAGGGCTTCCTCAAACGCTTTTTGATAGTCTTTCCAGTGCTCGCGTTCCGCCATATCGGCTTCGGAGAATTTCCAATATTTTTCGGGATTGTTGAGACGTTCGAGGAAGCGGCGCTTTTGTTCGCCTTTGGATAGGTGGAGGAAAAACTTAAGGATGAGGGTGCCGTTTCGAGTGAGGTGTTTTTCGAAGTTATTGATATCCTCGTAACGCTTTTCCCAGAATTTGGCGTCAGGATGGGTGGGTTGGCCTGGCCCCAGCCACTCTGGATGGACTTTGACGACGAGCACATCTTCATAATAGGAGCGGTTGAAGATACCGATGCGGCCGCGTTCCGGGAGGGCTTTCATGTAGCGCCAGAGGAAATTGTGATCCAGTTCCTCGGTGGATGGTTTCTTGAAGCTGTACACTTGGCAACCCTGCGGATTGACGCCGGACATGACGTGGCGGATGGTGCCGTCCTTGCCTGCGGCATCCATCGCTTGGAAAATGAGCAACACCGAATGGGTGTCACTGGCGTAGAGCCGTTCCTGGGCGGCGTCAAGCCGCTTGTGGGATTCCGCTAGAATCTCACTGGCACGCTCTTTGGTCACGTCCTTGCCGAGTTCGCGGGCGGCGTCGGTTTCGGTCCAGTCGGTCGAGAAATCCTTCAGGTTCACGGTCGATCCGGGTTCGACGATGAATGATTCGATGAGTTTGGGCTTGATCATGGTGGGGACGGGGGTATTGGCGGACACTTCAGGCACGTTGGAAACGACATCCACCGACTCTGCAGCTGGAGCAGAAAAGACTGGCAAAGTCATCTGAACGCAGACAATGGGAATTTTCTGGTGATGTCAAGCACCGTGCCAAAATTCGTTTCAGCGAGGCACTGCCTCAGATGAAGAACAGAGGCCCCGATTTGATGATTCAAGACGAGCGCATTGACCTAACGATCACATCTTTGGCTTTTCAAGGAATCATGACGCTGCGCTGAAACGGATTTTTTTGTGGTGTTTGTGGATCCGCCACCTATCCTAGCGGGCAGAGGAGGCTATGCCGGAACCTCGTGAGTCGTTATGAACCAAATCATGAAATACCCAGGCCGTATCTTTGCCGCTATTCTCTTCGCTTTGCCAGCCGCATTGCCGGCTGCTGACACCAAGCCTAACATTATTCTCATCTTGATAGATGATATGGGCTATGGAGACGTGGGAGCGTTTGGCTCGACGAAGAATCGAACGCCTAACATCGACCGGATGGCCCGTGAAGGGATGAAGCTCACCTCATTTTACGCAGCGCCGGTGTGCACGCCTTCGAGGGCGCAGGTGCTCACCGGTTGCTACGCCAAGCGGGTGTCGCTGCCCGACGTGATCTTTCCTGCCTGCCCTATCGGCATCAGTGCGAAGGAACGAACGGTGGCCGAGTTGCTCAAGGACGCTGGCTACGCGACCATGTGCATTGGTAAATGGCACGTTGGCGATCAGGCGGAGTTTTTGCCCACCAGGCATGGATTCGACCACTATTTTGGCTTGCCTTACTCCAACGACATGGGTGGCAGCGAAACCGGTCCGCTGCCGACCGGTGTCAAGCGCAAGGGGTCGCCGCCGCTGCCCTTGGTGCGCGACGACAAGGTCATTGAGACCGTCCCACCAGCCTCGCAAGATCGTCTGACCGAACGGTACACCGACGAGGCAGTCAAGTTCATCACCGACAACCAGGCCAAGCCATTCTTTCTGTATTTGCCGCACACCGCAGTGCATGTGCCGATTCACCCGGGTGACAAATTCAAGGGCCACTCAAGCAATGGTTCGTATGGTGATTGGGTCGAAGAGGTCGATTGGAGCGTCGGCAGGATCCTCGACACTCTTCACGAACTCAAGCTAGCCGACAACACGCTCGTTATCTTTACCAGCGACAATGGTCCGTGGCTCACCCAAGGGAAAAACGGCGGCACCGCCGGTCCGCTGCGCGGCGGCAAGGGCGGCACCTTCGAAGGCGGCATGCGCGAACCCACCATCGCCTGGTGGCCGGGCCATGTGCCCGCCGCGAGTTCCTGTGATGCGGTGGCCGGCAACATCGACTTGTTACCAACCTTTGCCTCGCTAGGCGGCGCAGGTTTGCCGGAGGGCGTTAAACTTGACGGCAGGGATTTGACGCAAGTTCTGTTGGGGAAATCGCAGCAATCCCTCCGCGAGGCTCATTACTATTTTAGTTCTAACCGACTTGAGGCGGTTCGCAGCGGTCCGTGGAAACTGGCCATCGTGCGCCAATCCGAAAACATGGGGGGAGGCCAGAACAAGCCCGGCACACCGGTGGCTGAATTCACGCCAACCCTCTACAACCTTGACACCGATATCGGTGAGCAACACGACGTCGCCGCCGAGCACCCAGAGGAGATCGAGCGCCTGCAAAAATTCGTCGCGGCCATGGAGGGCGACCTCGGCCTGAAGAAACCAGGCCCGGGCGTGCGGCCACCCGGCCGCGTTCAGGAACCGAGCGGCCTCTACATGACGGAACCATGATATTTTGAATTTTAGAAATTCGCAGTGATGACACCGAGATGGATGCTTCTGGTTTTGGGCTGCTTTGTTGTGCTGCCGTTGGCGGATGCGGCGGAGGAGAAGCGATTGCCTAACATTGTGTTCATTTTAGCTGACGACCTCGGCTACATGGACATTGGCGCGAACAACCCGAAAACGTTTTACGAGACGCCTAATATTGATCGTTTTGCGGCTCGGGCCATGCGCTTCACGGCTGGCTACGCGGCATGTCCGGTGTGTTCGCCCACCCGCGCCAGCATCATGACTGGCAAGTATCCGCCGCGCACCGGCATCACTAATTTTATTGGAGGCAACCGCACGGGCAAATGGTTGCCCGCACCTAACCAGAATCAACTGGCGCTCACCGAAGTCACTCTGGCAAAGGCCCTGCGCGGTGCCGGCTATCGCAACTTTTTTGCCGGTAAGTGGCATCTAGGAGACGGCGAGTACTCGCCCAATGCCCACGGGTTTGGTCCGAGATTGTTAGGCAATAACCAGTTTTACTATCCCGAGTCCGCGCTGCCGCCGCCCAATCCACAGGACGATCCCAAGACCACCGATCGCATCGCCGACGAGGCCGTGCGTTTCATAGACACCCACAAGGACCAGCCGTTTTTCGCCTATCTGCCGTTTCTCGCAGTTCATATTCCGATCGGGGCTAAGCCGGAATTAATCGCAAAATACCAGCGAAAGCAGGCGTCAGTGCCGCCAGTCGCCTGGGGCCAGGAACGCGATAGCAAGGTGCGCTTGGTTCAGAATCACGTGGCTTATGCCGCCATGCTTGAGCAGATGGACAGCGCCATTGGCCGGGTGCTTGATGCACTGGAGCGCAATGGTCTGAGCGATCACACGATTGTCGTGTTCACCTCGGACAACGGCGGTCTGGCCACTGCCGAGGGGCATCCCACGTCGAATCTGCCATTGCGCGGCGGCAAGGGTTGGTTGTACGAGGGTGGCATCCGCGAGCCTTGGATCATCAGCGCCCCGGGCGTCACTAGGCCCGGCAGTCACTGCGATACGCCGGTGGTGAGCACGGATTTCTATCCGACGTTGCTAGAGCTCGCCGGGTTGCCGCTCATGCCCCAGCAACACCTCGACGGCGTAAGCCTGTTGCCGCTGCTCAAGGGTGGCGAATTGCAACGCGGCCCGCTCTACTGGCACTACCCGCATTACAGCAACCAGGGTGGGGGACCTGGCGGTGCGGTGCGTGATGGCGATTGGAAACTCATCGAGTCGTACGAAGACGGTAGCTTCGAATTGTATAACCTGCGCGATGATATCGGTGAGAAAAACGACATGGCTGCCGGGAAACCCGCGAAGGTGGCGGAACTTCGTGGCAAACTGGTGGACTGGCGCAAGTCGGTGCAGGCGCTTATGCCCACGCCAATCCCGGCTAACCAGATCAAGCCAGCTGCGCAAGGCAAGGCGCAGCGCTCGCCGGATCCATCAGTCAAACAGGAATCATGAGTTTATCAACCGTTATCGCAGCGGCCTGTGGGTCCTTGTTCTGTCTCAATGTTTTGCACGCGGCGGAGCCACAGCTCGCAAGTGCCAAGCCTAACATCCTGTTCTTGTTTGCAGATGACCAGCGTGCCGACACCATCGGGGCCCTAGGTAATCCACTGATCAAGACACCCAATCTCGACCGATTGGCGAGGGCGGGTGTGGCCTTTGACCGGGCTTATATGCAGGGTGGGATGCAGGGAGCGACATGTGTGCCGTCGCGGGCGATGCTGTTATCGGGGCGTTCATTGTTTCGCATCGACGAAAAACTTCAGCGCGACCAGACGTGGCCTGAAGCGTTTGCCCAGGCCGGTTACACCACCTTCATGTCCGGCAAATGGCACAATGGCGAGGCCTCTCTGGCGCGGGTTTTTCCCAATGCCTGCGGTGTTTTTGTTGGAGGCATGACAGATCCGCTCAAAGCCTCACTATGCAACGTGACGGATGGCAAGCTGACAAAACCGCAGCTAGCCGCCAAGCATGCCTGCGCGGTCTTTGCCGACGAAGCTATCGGCTTTCTTAATCGGCAAACAGGTGGGCCGTTTTTTTGCTACGTGCCGTTCGATGCGCCGCACGATCCGCACATCGTTCCGGAGGATTTTCCGATTCGCTATGACGCCACCGACATGCCGCTGCCTGGCAATTTCTTGCCGCAACATCCATGGGACAATGGCGAGATGATGATCCGTGACGAGGTGCTTTTGCCGCATCCTCGCCCGCCGCTCGCACTGCGCCAGATGAACGCCGACTACTTTCGATATATCTCGTACCTCGACGCGCAGATTGGCCGCGTGCTCGATGCCTTGGCGGCATCTCCGTACGCTAACAATACTTTGGTGGTCTTCTCGGCGGACTCCGGCGTCGCCCGCGGCAGCCATGGCCTCATCGGCAAACAAAACCTTTATGAGCACTCGTTGCGCGTCCCCCTCATCATCAGCGGCCCGGGCATCCCGGCAGGCAAGCGCAGCGGGGCCATGTGTTATCTGTTCGATGTGCTGCCCACCCTCGGCGCGATCTGCGGCGTCGCAGCACCCACGACCAGTGAAGGCATCGACTTCGGCGCTTGTCTGCGCGACCCGGCCCGGCCAGCCCGCACCGAGTTGATGTTTGCCTATCGAAACGTCCAACGCGCCGTTTGCGACGAACGCTGGAAACTCATCCGTTACCCGCAGGTCGATAAGACCCAGCTTTTCGACCTGCAAACCGACCCGTTGGAAATCACCAATCTGGCGGAAATTCCCGCTCACGCCGGCAAACTCACCGAACTGATGGCGTTGCTAGAAACCCAGCAGCAGCACTTCGGGGATGGCAAGCCCTCGCGTTAGACCACTCCGGGTCAGCGAGGGAGCATCAGCTCTTGGTCGCTTAGGCCGGTGAGCCGGCGCAAACCGCCGAGCAGGCGCATGAGGGTGAAGAACAGGAAAATCAGGACTGGCACGCCTATGACGGCAAATCCCCAGCCAGTGATTTTGGCGATGATGCTGTTATACACTTCCAAGGCATCGGCAGCTCGCGGGTCGAACCCCCGGAAAAACCACCGCGCAAGGAACACGTTCATCGCCGCACTGACGAAAAATGAAGCGGCAAACAGCCGCGTGGCCGCCGCCAGCAACTTCTCGTAGCCGCTTTGCACCGCCAACTCGGCAACCCGCTCCTCGATTCTCCGGATGTCAAAAATGCTGTCGTTGTAGAGGAATACCCGAATCAGTGGCGTCGCCGTGCGCTGCGAAAATAAGATGCCCACCCCTAACACTAACGGAATGAGCGCCTCCTTGATGCCAAATAACTGCCCGGCGTTAGGCTTTACCGAACCGTCCTTGTTCCACAGGTACAGCGTCAATCCGCCAGTTAGAACCACTGACAACAGCCCCAGCCCCGAAAAAAAATTGGGCGTGCGGGTTTTGGCGAAGAACCACAGGCCGTAGCCAAGTGGTAGGGCGAGGGCGATGATGATGGCTTTGACAGGGCCGAGATGCCACGGGCGAACCGCCTTGCCGAGCAGTGCCTGCAACTCCGGGTCCTTGCTGAAAAGGCTCAAAATCATCACTGGGACCAGGACGTTGATGAGGATGTTAGCGAGCGGGTGTTCGTCTTTGCGTTTGGGGGCTGCCATCGGTTTGAGATCTTGCGAAGCGCGACGACTAAGGCTTGAAGCGGCCATTGACAAGGCAAAGAACGGAATAATTCCTTGCGAAGGCACGTGCCACGCTCCACCCTCGGCTTGTGGATGCCCGATATTGCCTTGCCGGACGGAGTGACGGCGCTCGTTTGCTGGATCCGGTGGCGGGAGCCACGCCGCGATGACTGCCGATCCTTGGACGCTGGCCTTGGCGATGTTCGCCGCACTGTGCGTTGGCGTTTCCAAAGCAGGTTTCGGTGGCCTGTCGATGATTTCGGTGGTGCTATTTGCGGAAATTTACGGTGCGCGTGTCTCCACTGGCTTGGCTCTGCCATTGCTGATTGTGGCGGATCTCACCGTCTATCCGGCGTTCAGGCGCTTCGGATCTTGGCGGCCGGTCTGGCCGCTGCTGCTGCCCACGGCACTGGGATTGTTAGGCGGCTGGTTTTTGCTCGGTAGGATTGACGATGCCGTGGCGCGCCGGGTCATCGGCTGGGTGGTCCTCGCAATGGTGGCGGTACAACTCGGAC
>Ga0118677_10007578_pt1 | contig 17843 bp, 9 predicted proteins | sample AliMusrvi5mmetaG_FD_86154 | JGI IMG/M metagenome (GOLD analysis project Ga0118677, IMG submission 86154) | reverse complement strand
AGAAAATTTTTAAGCAGTCTGGGCGGAGTATCAGGAATGCTGATGACCACACCAATCCTGGCAGGTGACCTAAAATCTCAAAATCCTGCTAAGTCAGAAATTGCAGCAAACCTGCCCGGAGTTTGGTGTTTTACAATCGGAACACCTGAAAAGATTACCCCTCAAAGTACCCGATCTTTAGAACCTGCTCTGGTTGGTTTGCAAAATCTTCCGATTATTGGAAGTTGCCCAGTTGAACCGGTTGGTGTAGTCAACAAACGGGGTGTGCTGGTCCGGATATCGTTAAAGATGGATGAATATATTTATGGACTTGGATTGCAGTTGCAGTCGTTTCAGCAACGCGGATTGAAGAAGATGTTGCGCGTAAATGCCGATCCTGTCGCCGATTCGGGTGATTCACATGCCCCTGTTCCATTTTTTGTGACCACCTCCGGTTACGGAATTTTAATTGATACTGCCCGATATGCAACTGTTTATATGGGCAACAAAAAGCACAAATCGAAATCGCCAACCAAAGAAACTGCTGAAAAAGGGGGTAATGATGGGTGGAATGCATTAAACGGACCATATGAGAAATTAGGACTTGGACAGGATAGCGAAATAATGATTGAAGTTCCCCGCGCAGAAGGGGTAAATATCTATGTTTTTGGTGGACCAACAATGTTACAGGCGGTTCAGCGGTATAACCTGTTTTCCGGTGGAGGTGCCTTGCCACCGCGTTGGGGACTCGGATTCTGGTATCGCGCTCAGTCCGATTTTAAACAGGATGAGGTTCAGGGGATGGCCAACTATTTCCGGCAAAGTAAGATTCCGTGCGATGTGCTTGGACTGGAACCCCACTGGCAAACGCACTCCTATTCCTGTTCGTATGTCTGGGGTGATCGGTTTCCTGATCCTGCCCTTATGGTGAAAAATTTAAAGGATAAACATTTCCGGGTTAATTTGTGGGAGCATGCCTTTGTCCACCCAACTTCCCCGATCTACAAGGATCTGCTCCCTTATTCGGGTGATTATGAAGTTTGGGAGGGTTTGGTACCTGACTTTATTACCAAAGAGGGTCGTCAGATCTATGGTGATTACCATAAAAAGGCCCATGTCGATCTTGGCATTTCGGGATATAAAGCCGATGAGTGCGATAATTCTGACTTCACAGGAAACTGGTCCTTCCCTGAATTAAGTCAGTTTCCATCCGGCGCCGATGGCGAGCAGATGCACAGCCTGATCGGATTAAAGTACCAGGAAACCATCATGGGTATTTTTAATCAGAAAAAGGAGCGCACCTATGGATTGGTACGCTCATCCGGTGCATTGGCATCGTCCTATCCATTTGTGCTTTACAGCGATTTGTATGCCCATAAAAACTTCATACACGGCATCGCTCAGTCTGGTTTCTCTGGACTTTTATGGACACCCGAAGTTCGTCATGCGGTGAGTAATGAAGACCTGATCCGTCGATTGCAGACGGTCGTTTTTTCACCCTTAGCGATGATCAATGCCTGGTATCTAAAGAATGCTCCCTGGAAGCAGATTGACCGAAAAGCAAATAATGAGGGACGATTTGCGGATAACTGGGAGAAACTTGAAAGTCAGTGCCGTGAAATTATCGAATTGCGCATGAAACTGATTCCACATATCCATGCTGCATTTGTACGGTATCATCTGCAAGGAATCCCTCCATTCAGGGCTTTGGTGATGGACTATCCCAATGATCCGGCTGTACGCAACATCAGCAACCAGTTTCTGGTTGGGGAGAATATGCTCGTGGCTCCTGTTGTAGAAGGGGAATCGAAAAGGAAGGTCTATTTACCCGAAGGTGATTGGTATGATCTCTGGTCATCAAAGAAATACACAGGTAAAACTGAATATACAATTGATGTTCCTCTTGAACAGATTCCGGTTTTCATACAATCGGGGACAATTCTTGCGCTGGCAAAACCTACGCTGCATACCGATGATCCCGACAGTTGGAAGCTGACCGCAATGGTATTCGGTGAAAACAAAAAGCCGGCGACCCTTTTCGAAGACGACGGGAGTTTTGGTCCGGTATTAAATGAGATTAAATTGGTATGGGATAATAAAAAACAAACAGGCACTCTTGAACGGAAGGGGAAAGCTTCAGGTCCGCAATATTCGGTTACTGAATGGAAATACATCGGTTAATATTTTGTCTTTCGAATTATTCAGCTTTATGAATTTCAATAATTAAATCAATTTTTATTAATCAGTTTACCAATTATTTTAAACAAATGGAAAAGAAAACGTCTTATGTCAATGTCCTTCCTGTATTGTTCGGATTTTTTGTAATGGGTTTTTGTGATGTTGTAGGAATCACATCGGCACATGTCAAAGAAGATTTACTGGGAGCATACAGTCCTGAGTTCCGCGATACATTATCAAACCTGATTCCTGTTGCCCTGTTCTCCATGTTTCTTATTTTCTCAATCCCAACAGGGATTTTAATGAACCGGATAGGCCGAAAAAAAACAGTGCTGCTAAGTAATGTGATCACCATTGTGGCAATGTTTATCCCTTTGATTGAATACACCTTTATTATGTCACTGATGGCCTTTGTCCTTTTGGGAATAGCCAACACAATTTTGCAGGTATCGCTTAATCCGCTTTTAACCAATGTTGTAAAGGGTGATAAGTTGACAAGCAGTCTGACTGCCGGCCAGTTTGTAAAAGCAATTTCTTCGTTCAGTGCCCCTTTTATTGCGGCCTTTGCTGCCTTACAACTGGGTAGCTGGCAATACATTTTCCCCATATATGCAGTAATTACCCTTTTATCTACAATTTGGTTAATGACAACATCAATTCAGGAAGAACCGGTATTGGGGAAAGCAAGTTCCTTTGGCAGCGTGATGGGAATATTAAAAGACAAAACTATTTTTCTCCTTTTCCTTGGAATCTTGTTTGTTGTAGGAGTTGATGTAGGAGTCAATACGGCCTCTTCAAAGATTTTAATGGAAAGATGTGGTCTCAGTTCCCTCAATGCTGGTTATGGACCAAGTGTTTACTTCGCATTCCGTACTTTAGGCGCATTCCTCGGGGCGTTTTTTCTGGTTAAATTTTCTTCGGTTAAATTCTTTAAAGTGAATATTTTGATTGCAGTTTGTGCATTAGTGGCCCTGATTTTTGTCTCTGATAAAATGGTGGTATTTGCTATTCTGGCAGTCGTGGGATTTACTATTGCCAATGTTTTCCCCATTATCTTTGGAATGGCCATTCAATCGCGTCCCGATAAAGCCAACGAAATCTCAGGATTAATGATTACAGGTGTCTTTGGTGGTGCTGTAATTCCTTTTTTTATGGGACTTATGTCAGATGCACTGGGTTCACAGGTCGGTGCTGTGATTGTGATTTTGATCAGTGCGCTCTATCTGATGTTTTCTGCTTTTGCAATAAAAGTTCAACCAAGATAATTAGACGATGTTTTAATAGGCTATCTTAAAAGAGAAAATTGAATGCAAAAGTCGCGTTTCTTCCTGAGAAGAGATCAGCGACTTTTGCTTTTTTTTGTTATTTATCCTTAACTCTCCCTTTTCCCGTGAAGCAGAAGGTTCACCGCATCGTTGAGGGAGCCGGCTTTGGTAACAGATCCCGAGTTTACAAAGAATATTTCATCTGCGTTCTCAATGGTATTCAGCCGGTGGGCGATTATAATACGGGTGGTGCATTCTGGAAGTTTTTTCAGAATTACTTCTAGTAGCTGCTCCGTAACAGTATCAATATTTGCAGTTGCCTCGTCGAGAATTAGTAGCTTGGGTTTACGCAGGACTACACGAATAAATGCAATCAATTGTTTTTGTCCCAGACTGATGCCATCTCCCGAAGATTTTATTTCGGCTGTGAGACCTCCGTCGAAACGCTCGAGAAGTCCGTCTAAGCCCGATTCTGACAATACCTTCGACAATGCTTCATTAGAAATATTTTTATACCACTCATTTCCATAAAGTATATTGTCCCGAATCGTTCCGCTAAAAAGGAACGGTTCCTGCAGGATAAAACCTATTTTGGAGGCACGAACATTAACCTCCATTGAACGAATATCTATTCCGTCGAAAATGATTTGACCGGAGGAAGGGTCATAGAGTCGTGCCATAAGTGATGCTGTTGTTGTTTTTCCACCACCTGTCGGGCCAACGAATGCATACGTCTTACCGGGTTCCAGATCAAAACTCACCTCCTTCAAAATCTCATTACCTGTATTATAGGAAAATGATACATTGCGAAATGACATCAGATAGGGAGTGTCTTCCTTTATTTCCGATAGGCTGACCTTCAGGTTATTTTCCAGAACAAGTATCTGCGAAATACGGTCCCACCCTGCCAATGCCACCTGAAAGTTGGCCCAGAGTGCTGCAATCTGGCGTAACGGATTGTAAAACTGAGCAATATATGCCAAAAAACTGATGAGTAACCCTACAGAAAACTGTCCGACAGAAATCAGGTAAATGCCAAATGCCAGCACCACCATTTGCCCGATACCCGATGAAAATCCATATACCGGCGTAAATAGATTATTTGCTATCCCTGCTCTCACCGCACTATGATAGTTTTCAGTGTTGACTTCATCAAAGCGTTTACGGAAATAATCACGGCGGTTAAAGGCCACAATCACCTTGAAGTTATTCAGACTTTCCTGAATTTCGGCACTTAAACTGCCGGTACTTTTCATATTGATCGAATTTCGGTTCTTAACCCAGGGTGAAATGCTCCGGGTGAATATCAGTAACGCTAAGGCCGGTGTCAAAGCTGCAAGTCCCAGTTTCAGATTGATAGAAAGAAGGAATATTCCGGCACCCAGCATGGTGAATATGCTGCTGATAAATTGTACCAGAGACTGCGAAAAGAATTGATTGATTTTATCTGTGTCGTTATTTACCCTCGAAATCAGGTCGCCCGCTTTGTTTTGATTGAAAAAATCAATCGGCAAATCCTGTAGTTTAGTAAAAACAGTATTCCGCAAATTGAATAGCATTCGCTGTCCAACGCGACCCATTAATTGTGTTTGTGTGTAACCGCTCACTAACGCGATGGCAAAAACACAAAATAAAATAATAGAATATTGAATCACCCCTTCGTAATGTTTGGTCACAACGAAGTTGTCTACAGCATGTCCCATCAGGTAAGGAGAAACAAGATTTAATCCCGCATTGATGAATATAAATATCATGGCAATGAAGAGGTTTTTCCGCTCTTCGCCCATCAGCGTCAATAACCGTTTTAGGGTGGTTGCTGTATTTACTTTTTCGGTTGACTGCAGCCCCTTTTTAATATTCAGATTATAGTTCATAGTGATTTGTGCTGCGTTGAGAATTAAAAATTTGGACGTATTCTGGGCTGGTAACCATCAGGAATTCGTGGGTTCCGGCTGCCAGGATTTCACCCTCCTCCAATAAAATGATTTGCCCGTAATTGATGACAGAGGCAATTTTTTGAGTTACCGAAAGCAAAGTGATTCCGGGATAATTCCGGGCCACATTATCAAGAATTTTCTCCTCTGTTTGACTGTCAACCCGGGCGGTAAAATCGTCGAGCAACAAAATTTTGGGGTCAAGCGCCAATGCCCTGGCCAACATGATGCGTTGCTTTTGTCCTCCCGAAAGGCTTGTTCCTCTTTCGCTGACGATGGTATTCAATCCTTCCGGAAGGGTATCAATCAATCCTTTCAGTTCAGCTGTTTCAATGGCTTTTGTCAGAGAAGCGTCGGTTACCTTTTCATTAAAAGCAATATTTTCCCGTAGACTCATGTTAAAGATAATGCTATCCTGAAACACAAATCCGATCTGGTGCTGGAATGTTTCTTTATTGTAAGTGTTGATGTCGATACCATCAAAGAGAATTGACCCGGCTGAAGGCTGAATAAGACTAGTAAGCAGATAGAGCAATTGCGTTTTTCCTGCAGCAGTAGGCCCAATCACCGCCGTTCGGGTTCCCGGTTGCAGAATCAATGAAACGTTCTGCAACGCTGGTTTACCTTCATAAACTACTGAAATATCCTGCATCTCAATTTTCCCAAGTAGAGGGGTATTTACAATGCCTGTATCGCGCGTTTCGTCGGCATCCAGAACAGCGCATATCCGGGTATATGAAACCGAAGCCTGGACAACGAAATTACTGATGAACCCGATGATGATAATCGGAAATATAAGTATTACCAAATAAGAACTGAAGGCTGCAAAATCACCTAACGACATGGATCCATTTATCACATAATGACCACCTAACGCGAGAATGGTCAGTGATGCCATATTACTTACGAATACGACAATGGGAATCAATGTAGCAAAAAGTTTGAGTATTGACATCCCAAGGTTTTTAGCCTGAGTGTTGGCATCCAGAAATTTATTGTATTCGAGTATCTGAGAATTTAAAACACGGACCAAAGCAGCGCCCATTATGCTTTCATTAATGACTTTGTTGAGCCAGTCAATCACCTCACGACTTTTTCTGAACAATACACCCACCTTCCTGAACACAAAGTAAAATGACCCGCTGATAATCGGGATGATAGCAAGAACCGACAGGGCCAGTTTCCAGTTGATCGAAATCAGTAGAATACTCGCTCCGATAATGATAAAAAGCGATGAAGCAAGTGACACAATTGCCATTGAAACAAACAATTTCACAGAATCGATATCTGAGGTGAGATTGGTCAGTAATTTCGAGGGGTTGGCCTGCTGAATAAAGACATAATTCTGGCGGGAAATTTTATCGGCAAGTTTAGTACGCAGGTCCCGTGCAACCCTTTCGGAGGCGTAAGTCTGCAAAATTCCCTGCAGAAAAGTAAACACGAAAATTGTTAAAGATGCTGCAAGAAATTCAACTATAATTTTTTGATACAAAAATATTCCCTTAGAGAAATCATCAATGCCATGCGAAATAAGTTTCGGAATCACCAGATTCACGGAATTACTCAGCAACGCAAAGCCGATCAGGCAGAAAATCATAAGCTTGTACGGTTTCAGCACAGCGAATATATTTGGTTTTCCCGGCTTTCCCGCTGCCATTTGTGCACTTTTTTTATTTGCCATTCCTATTTAACCTCTTAAAGTTTTCGGCGGTGAAGTTACTAACAACCCCCGACCTATTAGTGAAAAACTATCATATAACACAATTTCTGCCAAAGAGGTTCGAAGTAAAATGAATATGCAACATTGACTGCACCATTTTTCTTGAAATTTTCGAACGAAAACTGCAAAAAATTGTTGTTCAATTTATTTTAATTCCTACTTTCGTACGCAATAAAAAAGGAAATATTATATTGCTCCTCAAATTAAACATATTGAAAAGAGATATTTATACGATACAAGTACAATTTTGCTTCAAAACCAAAACAATCTTATGACGAATAATGACACCGTATCAACGGATATTTTAATTATTGGAGGGGGACCATCCGGGTTAGCAACTTCCATTCATCTGGCCGATACATTAAAACAAAAGGGGTTAAATCATCGTATTTTGCTTATTGAAAAAGGAAGTTCAATCGGAAGCCATATTTTATCGGGTGCCGTAATTAAAACGGATATTTTCAAAAGTTTATTGCCTGAAGTTGACTTCAGCGAGATCCCTTTCAACGCGAAAGTGGCAACCGACTCAACAGTTATACTGAGTGAAAATGGTTCTTTTAAATTGCCGGTTCATGTGCCATACATGAGTAATAAAGGTAACTACACGGCTTCTTTGGGACAGGTTTGCCATTACCTGGCAAAAAAAGCGGAAGAAAAAGGGGTGGAAATTTACGCTGGCTTTTCACTAAATGAAATTTTATACGAGAACGGTAAGGTTATTGGCGCTAAAACCATTGACACCGGAGTTGATCACCATGGAAATCAATTGGAAAATTTTCAGCCTGGAACCCGGATTGAAGCAAAACTCACCATTTTTGCCGAAGGTACAAGGGGGCCGTTAACAAAAAAGCTGATAGAAAAATATGAACTTGATAAAGGCAAAAACTGCCAGATCTATTCATTGGCATGCAAAGAATTGTGGAGCGTTCCAGAGGGTAATATCAAACCGGGCGAAGTGTATCACACCATGGGTTATCCTTTGAATCTGAAAGAATTTGGAGGAGGTTTTGTATATGGTTTAAATGACAATAAAGTTGCTGTTGGGTTGGTGGTCGGACTTGAATATGAAGATCCCTCCTTCGACACACACGATGCATTTAATGTATGGAAAACACATCCCTATATTTCAAAATTTCTGAAAGGTGGAAAATTGGTGGAATATGGTGCCAAAACCCTTCCCGAAGGTGGCTATTATTCTATCCCTAAACCTTATACCGACAATGCCCTTATTGTGGGAGATGGTGCAGGGCTTGTGGCTATGCCTTCATTAAAGGGGATTCATTTGGCCATTGCCTCAGGTATGCTGGCTGCTAAAACAGCAGCAGAAGCATTGAGCAGGAACGATTTTTCAGAAAATGTACTTTGCCTTTACGAATCTTCAATGAAAAATAGCCTGATTTACAAGGATATGTACCCGGTTCGTAATTTTCGACAAGGGTTTTCAAAAGGATTGATCGTTGGTTCGTTCCATTTTGGAACACAGCTTATAACTGGCGGAGCCGGGTTCTTCGGGAGATTGAAATCACATCCTGATCGGGAAACAACCAAAAAACTCAGCGAATTTAAAGGTAAACCATTCAGGGAAAGATTCAAGGGGAAACTTGAATTTGACAAAGTTCTTACTTTCGACAAAGCTACCAATGTCTTTTATTCCGGCGTTCATCACGATGAGCAACAGGTGGTTCATGTAAAAATAAATAATCCTGAATCATTTAATGCGATCAATATCAAACAATACGGTGCCCCCGAACAGTTTTTTTGTTCTTCGGAAGTGTATGAACTTCATACCGACAAAAACGGACATCAGGAGATAAGGATTCATGCTGAAAACTGTATGCATTGCAGAACCTGCGATATCAAAACACCAGGCGACGGAATTACCTGGTCGGTTCCAAATGGCGGCAATGGTCCTGAATTTCAGAATATGTAATTTAAAAAAAAGAAGAACGATGGCTCTTACAATTATAACTTTAATAAAGCAGGTACCCCTTCCAACCGAAATGAGAATGGGAGACGACGGATTGATGGACAGGACAAAGGCAAAGTCAATTATCAATATTGACTGCCAGTTTGGTCTTGAAGCCGGCTTGCAACTCAAAAAACAAAATCCCGATGCCCGTTTGATCGTTTGTTCCATGGGACCGCAATCATTTGAAGTAGCGCTGCGAACAGCCATTTCGATGGGTTATGACGAAGCATATCTTTTATCTGACCGAAAATTAGGTGGAAGTGACACCTATGCCACGGGATTGGCTATTTCAACCATGCTGAAACATTTAGGTTTTACCAAAGACTCAAAAGAACCGTTTATCGTTTTGGCGGGCCGTCAAACCAGCGACGGCGATACTGCCCATGTTCCTTCACAGGTTGCTGAAAGCTTAGGTATTCCGCAAGCCACTTTTGTTGAAAGTGTGAAAGCAGATGGCGAGAGAAATGTGATTGCAAAACGCATTATCGAAGGTGGTTATCAGATGATGAAACTACCTATGCCTTGTGCCATTTCATTGACCCCTACAGGAATACCACCTCGCAAACCTTCACTTACCGGGGCAATAAAAGCCCGCAATGCTAAAATCACTGTTTTCGGAATTGCTGATATCGGACTTGGAACCGAGAAAATCGGGTTGAGCGGATCGCCAACCATTGTATCCAATGTGGTGAATATTGTGAGCGAAAGAGCTCCGATAACAATGTCGGCAGGACATAATGATGCGGCGCTCGTGGAGAGCCTGATTTCAAATCTCAAAAAAGGGGGAAATGTACTGGAGAAAAAGGAAGCTGCCGAGAAAAAGGTTTCCGAGACTCCCGATTTTCCTTATTATGACAACAGAAATGGTGCAAAAGGGATAATTACCTGGGCTGAAATAGCTAACGGAAAAATAGCCCGCCCTTCAATTGAGCTCCTTACCCCTGCACGCAAGTTAGCCAATGAACTGGGAAATGACACAAAAATCATTACACTGCTGATTGGTAAAGATGTTAAAGATCAGGCAAAAACCCTGTTTGAGCATGGTTCGGATGAGGTGATCGTTGTTGAAGATGACAAACTGGAAGAATACCTCGTACTTCCGTTCTCCTCCATCTTTGAACAGGTAATTAAAGAGCGTAATCCTGAAATTGCCCTGTTTGCAGCTACAACTTCCGGTCGTGAACTTGCACCACGAATCGGAATGAAAACCGGTAGTGGCGTTACAGCTGACTGTACCGGACTTGAAATTGGCGAATATGTCAACCGCAAAGAAAAACTGATCAATAAACCAATTCTTTTTTCCCGTAGACCAACTTACGGTGAGAGTAAACTGGCTACTATTTTGGGATTTGTTTATCCCCAGATTTCAACTGCCCGTGCCGGAACCTTTGAAGTTCCAGCCACGATGGAAGGACGCACAGGTATTCTATCGACTTTCAAACCAACCCTTACTGATAATGAGTTTACCGTAGAAATTCTTAAGACTGTTCGTGGTGGAGGTGGTTTACAAAATCTGTTTGAGGCCGACGTAGTGGTTTCAGGTGGTAGAGGAACAACCGGCGACGGTCTGGAATTGATCAAAAAACTAGCTGATGCTTTGAAAGAACAGGGAGTAAAGGCTGAATGGGCCTGCAGCCGTGTCGTCGTGGATGAAGGGTTTGCAGAATATGCACATCAGGTTGGACAAACAGGAAAAACGATTCGACCTAAAGTTTATATTGCCGTGGGTATCTCAGGCGCAATACAGCACCTTGCCGGCATGAAAGAATCAGAAAAAATCATTGCCATTGACCATAATCCAAAAGCATCTATTTTCCATTTTGCTGATTTTGGTATTGTAGGTGAATATCAGGATATTTTGCCTGAATTGATTGAAAGGGTTAAGGGTGGATTTACCTTTGGAATTGAAGCAAGACAAAATTAAATAGTAGGGGTGGAGAGTAAACCTGTAAAAGGAGTACATTTCCTTTTACAGTAATGAAGGTTTCTTCCTTTGAGACTCTCCACTCCTACAGATTTAATCAGATCTGATTTTGGTATTACCCTAATTTAAACAAAATCCTGCATCTACCCAATTGCCCAGGTTGTAGGGACTTCTCTCTCCTTTATCGTCACAAACCAAAACAATCTGTCGGCTGCCGGCTGGAATGGCTACATCAAACCGCCATGGTTTCTGGGAGATTCTCATGACAGGACTTTCTGCAAACTGTTTGCCATCGATGTAGACTTGAAAAACCATTTTTGGGTACATTGCAATATTGCGCCCCAGCTCTGTTTTCAACATATTGTCATCAGCACCTGCCAATGCAACGAAACGTTTCCATTCAGGTTTCAGTTTATAGCGGATGTAAGCGGGGGCGCGCATACCTAAACCGTTCGAATAAATTGAATCCCTTACGCGCAACGATTTTCCTTCATAGGATTTATTGATCAAAGGCTGCCATAAACAAGCAGCGTAATCTTTCCTGGCGGCACCGTAAAGGTCTGGTACAGATACAATTTTCTCAAGCAATACATCAGGTTTTGGAGGCATGGGTGGCAGAGATACAAAATAAGCCTGACCATCCAGAGATACCTTTTCCCCTTTTCGAAATGCAGCCGTGCGCAGGGTTGTGGTTTTCTTTATTTCAAAAGGGGTTTTATATAGCGATGATGTTACGGTTGGCTTGCTGCCATCAATTGTAAATCGTATTTCTGCATCCTTTAAATAAGGTGCTTCGAGTGTTACAATTATTGGTTTTTCAAAAAAATAAGGGCGATTCACTCTTCCTGCCGGGGTTATTCGAATAGGTTCGGTGATCCATTTGTCATTCCATAAAGCCAGTTTATGCAGTTCATCTACAAAGTTAACCGTTGGAATGCCCGCTCGTTCCAGATCGTCAGTTGCCTGAACATTTCCAACACTTGGGGTATATGAACTGGCAGGATCATATTGTGTCATCGCAAAAGATAAATCGCGTGCAAATATCGTTTCCAAACCTCCGCCATACATATAACTTAATCCTTCGGGCTTTCCTGTAAGGCAAATATTGGTGGCTCCTCCAAAATAAATAAGATGCGTAATACCCTGAGCCTTGCACAAAGAATATAATTCAACTGTTCCGGCGACAATCAGGTCTTCCTTTGCAATGTCTAATTCGGGGTTTAACCCATCCCAGCCATAATTGACTTTACATTCAATCCCTGGTCCGCAGATGCACTTACCGATAGGCAATGTAAATTTACAGGTATAGTTACGCATCTTCGGTACCTCAATATAAGGAACAGCCATCGCCCTTTGTCTCTGCGGCCAGCCGGAATACATACTTGCGACATCGGTTGGGGCCCAAAATACCTGCATCCCCAACTTTCGTGCACATTCGTTGGCTCTGTTGATCCTTGGAAGCATTCCACCTGCCTGTTCAGTCCAGGTCATACACCAATGATAGTTCCAGGGATCAACAATTATTATTCCCACTTTTGAAGCATCAACATTCTCAGCCTTAATCAGAACCTGATTGGTTTTTGGATCTCGTGTCTGTAATTTAAAACTAATCGTTTTTGCAACTGCCTTTAGAGCACAGAGATTAACTCCGAGAAGAAATATTACTGCGAATAAACGACCTTTGGTCTTCATAATTATTGTTTTTAAACAGTTATTTTTTTTGCAGAAAACTTATCCCTAAAATTCCTAAAACAGTTTCGGTACTTACGCAACGAATAATCACTTTGTTAATTTTTCTTGTCGGGTCTGTAGTCAAATCAGTAATCGATAATCCTGGTTCATTACTGTGAAAGGTTTGATTATTTTTTATTTGTCCGAGTGGAATTGGCAGTGCATCCGGGCAAAATGGCTGCATAATAGATGGCATATTGAAAGGTGGTATAAGCTGGGTCAATTGTTTTTCGCCTGAATCATAGATGATCTCAACTTCTGCTGCCGGATAATAGCTTTTACATGTTTTGGTCAGGTTGGCCGTCAAAAAGTAGATCTTTTCAGCTGCAATTGGATTTTTTAGTTCAATAATAGCCTGGCTTGGAATAGATTTGGTATTGTCTGTATTAATAACAGCCATTATATTATTCTTTTTCGGATTTCTTTCGATAAATGGGAAAGGTATCCTGAAATTCAACGTGTCAGGAATGCTCTCGGTACTCCACCACGGAGGTAGATATTGTTCCGGTAGTGTACCATAACCCATCACACTTGTTGGTGGTACAAATATTCTGAACCCCAAACTATCAATTTGAAGATTGTCCCGCCAATCTACACCAACTGCCGCACCCGTGTAATCGTTGCGCCATTTTAACTGATAATTACCATTCCCGTATAATTCTGCCAGGCTGATATTGTTGTATTTACGGAGATCCAATGCGCATAAACTTCCTGTAATATCATTCGTTCCGAAATCCCAATTAATGGCATGAGATCTCCTTTCCATTCCCATAAAAGAAACGGTAAAATCGAGGGTTCCAGGACTAATTTTCTCCCATATCTTGTCGAGCGAAATATCGAATTTGGCAGAATTTCCGGCAGTCAGGGCAATTTTTTTGGTGATCCTCTCTCCGCAATAATTAACGATCATATCTCCTTCCTGTTTAACCTTGCTATTGTTGACTAACGCAAACTGTAAGATATGCTTCTCCTTAATAATAACAGGTGATAATAATTTTGCAGGATTTCCTTCTGTCCATGCTTTGTACTGGGGTGTAATTGACCAAGGTTCCTTAATTGAGAGTTCCAGTGGTTGGTACCATGCGACATTCCCCGATTTTAATTCTGCGAACAGCGTGAAATTTCCGCAAATTGTAGGTATAACCTGAACCGAGTTGGATTGAGTATTTAGGTGACCAAAATCTATCTGAGGATTCTGAAGACTCACCAATTCTCCATTTCTAAAATTGAATGTTGACGGTTGCCCTGAAATACAATGGACGTCACCTTCTACCAGGACATCCTTTGTATCCTCTGTTATTATCCTGATATTATGCTCTTTTGCGGCCGCTGATGTTACAATAATGCGGCAATAATTTACCTGTTTCTGAATATCATAGCTCACTTTTTGGCCATTCACAAGAACTTCCTTAATCCCTTTTCTTACTGGAATTTCTGCCTGTAATTTGCGTATTACCGGAGTTTTAACATTTAAACAAATTTCATTACTATTTTTTAAATATTTATAAGAAACATCAGGGATGTTTATTTCAGGATTGATCCATGTATCAGGAAACGAAGGACGAATCCTTAAAAGATTATCACCAAAACAGGGTTTTATTCCAAAAATATTATCCAAAATTGCCATCATAAACATCTGGTCACTCTCTAAACTGAGCATTGAATTTCCTCCGGCAATTACCGTACATTCGGGTTTTGTATAGACTCCTTCTGAAACTGATTTTAACAAGGGCCAGTAATTATTGATGTCATTGGTCATTGCAGAAGATGCTATTGAAGCCATAGCATCGGCAAAACTATCGTAATGGTTACTCCATTGAACGGGCCAGTTTCTGTTTCCAAATTCAATAAATGCCCCATTTTGAGACTTTTCATGATAATTGTCGCGAATAAAACGCAACGAAGTATAATTCTCAAATAGACCTCCGACTTCCCGCCAGATTGCATAATTACTCTCTTCATTGTCCGGCTTGGTTCGCAGAGCTCCATTCCATTCACCTGAAGAGTATGCTCCAATTTGTTTGTTATATAGCGTTTTATAAGCGGATTCGGCCTTATCCAGCAGTAGTTTGTATCGTTTGCTAAAATCACCGTCTGCCTGATTTTTTGCGACTTGTCCTCTGCTCTCAAAATCTATATCTGCAAGCAGTTTTGAAATATTATAACCGCAGCGTAAAGCCGAAATACCCATTGCAGTCCAGAGCGAACCTTTCCCGCCTCTGCTCTTGCCATCCCCATTCCAGTTTTCATAATATCCGGTAAAAATACCATCATGCTCAGGATCGCTTGTTGCAATCAAATGTTCAAGGGCTCTGCGAACTGAGGGCCACATTGTAGTTAAAAATTGCAAGTCTCCCGTCCAGCGATAGTGATACCAAACCTGTTCAATAAAATACGGGTTCATCTCTTCAGCCCATTCACTTATCCTGAAATTAGGCATGATGTATCGCTGGCGCCCTTTCACGCATTGGGTCCCTGCCAGAAATTGCAGGGAAGTAGCTACTTCATCGTGAAAGCCAGCTGCTTCGTGTCCATACATGCCGCAATTTATTTTCCCATATTTCATATAATTACTTCCATGCAGGTAGCCAGGGAATTCATAGTTTGAAATCAACCGGGCCCCGATTCCCTGAACAACATTATCGAACCTGGCATCTCCGGTTTTTATGCGCACTCTGTTACGCATTGATTCCCAAAATGCTTTGGATTGATTGATCGGCAAATCAGGATTTTGCTGGATAACACTAAATTTTTTCTCTGGTTCCAGACCTCGACCAATCCAATGATGAAACCAATCCGTTTTCATTTGCTCAACCCATTTTTCTGAAGGGAAAGGGCGAAAACGCAAACGCGAATAGGCTGCATCAATTTCATCCTGATCGTATCCGCTGTAGCCCCAGACACAAACATAAGTTTCATTTCCAGGTTTACCCGAAGATACATCTAATATTCTTGATGTAATTCCTTGTTGGTAAGTCGCATTTTGAGCCGTGCTCCCTGCAAAAATACGGGTGTATTTGTCGCAGGAAAATTCAACATAGCTTTTATAATCCCTGACAAACTTCGCATCCTCGTATTTCCATTCCAGATTTATCTGAGCCTGTTTTTGTGACTCTACTTTTACATTCAATGCACAACCATAATCTTCAAGGAAAATATGTGCAGTCAGGAGTATTTTTATTTGTAATTCATCGTCCTCACACAGCCAATGAGGCTCACCAGCAGACAAGATTGCTTTGATCCTGGCAAAATTTTCGAGATTCTTTTGAATGTTTCCTTTGCTGACGATAAGCCTGATCTTCCCGGTAACACCAAGGTTGGGCATAATTCCGGGTGAAGCGTAGGCTCCTGAAGTACTGCGGAAGGCTAATCCAACGATCGGTTTATCACCAACCAACAGCCGCCATACTCCCGTACCTGTTGATTGTGAGTAGCGTAATTCGGATTTTCCGTTTTCTTTTATAAATGCACCATCTCCGGATGGTTGATAGTCATCTTTCGTAGCTACTCTGGAATCCAAACCTCCAAAAAAGTATGGATTCTTTTGACTGAGCGACGGAACAACAGGAACTTCATGAGGGCTTTGCTTTTCAGTACTAAACACTAATGAAAATGGAATTTCTTCTCCCAATTTTAATTGCTGCGGAAATCCATTCAAACAAAGAACCAATGTAAATACAAGGGTTAATAAGGTCAATTTCCAAATCCTGATAATTTGATAATTCTTCATACCTGATAAGTTTTAAAGTCGTATATTTACTTCGATTTGTTAGGGATTATCGGATTAAATTCTCCTAAAACTATATAATAACAAAATGAAAAATGAAATTCAAGGAAATGCATCAGCTGGTGCTATTTATGGACTCGGATTTATTGGTGCTGCAATTTATTTTATTTCTCATGCAACAAGTCTCTGGATCGGTGTGTTAGGCTTTTTCAAAGCCATTGTTTGGCCTGGAATTCTTGTCTATGAGGCTTTTAAACACTTTGGTATTTAAGAATATAGTTTCACTTGAATCGATTTAGGATGTCGATAAAGAAATTTATGCACTAGTTGCCTTTTTTCACCGGCATATTTAAGTTGACTGTTACACATTAGTGAACTAATGTGATTAGCCTATTTTAGACATGGAGAATTCTATTCTGATTTTGTAAAGGAATAGGTACCCTTTGAATCTCCAGACGATAATTTAATGATGTAGTCAACGCTTAATGAGGTTCCGTTTTCATCAGCTTTCCAGGTTTCACTTGAAATGAAATTTTGTTCTCCGGAGTTACCATTAAAGGTGGTAGTCGATTCAATTACAAGTGATCCATCCTGTTGTGACCAGCTGGCTTTGGCTTTTCTAGGCAAATCATAGATGACAATGTTGTATTCCTTGCCATCCATAGTCAGGTTTTCATTAAAAGGGTAGGTTTCACCGTTATCGTTTTCATAGGTCCTGATGGTGAGTAGACTATCGTTTTTGAGATTAAAGCTAATTTTGGAAAGGAAAAGACGGCTGTTTGCAGGAGGAGTCTTTTCTTTATTCAATTTCCAAACCCCCAGATAGCTGTTTTTATTATTTCCAGCATTAACAGACACTACCAAAATCAGTAAAATGACGAGGCTCAACCACTTTTTTGTTCTCATAATTTCTTTAGTTTAAATTTTACTTTAATACCTGATCTGACTTTTTGAACATGAACTTATCTTCAGAGGGACACTACCTACAATTTACAGGTGCAATTTGCCCTAAAACTGTTCAGTAAGAACTACATGGTGTAAATCTACTAATTTTTGAGTTCAATTCTGATTGGTTTTGTTAAAATATTATTTAGACAACGCTCATAGAATTGTCTATGTTAATTGACTGATGTTTAATCAGGAGAAATAAACCTGACTTTATATCACACAAGACAAAAAATGAAAACAGATAATATAGGATTTTTTATCCGCGTCGGTGAGTGGATACTCTTTTACACGCCAGTCGGTGGAGCGGCATTCCAAAATCACCATGAATTTATTGAAGTTGACTGCAGCGGGCGCGGCTTCTTCCGCCTCTGCCGTGTCTGATTCCTGATCTCTCAGCAAATTGGCGTCGGGCGTCTGGGGACGTTTCTTGGTTCGTGTTTTTTTCTCTTTCTCGTAGCACTCCAGAAC
>Ga0118677_10007577_pt1 | contig 17846 bp, 20 predicted proteins | sample AliMusrvi5mmetaG_FD_86154 | JGI IMG/M metagenome (GOLD analysis project Ga0118677, IMG submission 86154) | reverse complement strand
ACTTAATGTACATCCATGTCGGCAAAGGGATGCCGACCTACTGCGTAACAAGGGTCGTAGGGCGGCAACCCCTTGCCGCCAAAGATAAACAAAGTAATCAATCGACATTAAAAACGCTGTACGAACAGGCAAATTTTAGAATGAACGGGAGTAGGTGAATGGACCTTGGGAGATACTCAAACGGAAAAATTCAGCAACTCGACCCCCGGAAAATCCTCCAAGCCGACAATAGGCGGGACAGTATAATCGGCGAAGCTACGCGACGGTATGGTTTTATCGTTTCGCTCCACTTTGACAAGATCAAACAGCTTGTGTGCCGGAGCACAGCCGAGCATTGCCTGTTGCTTACGCTGGTTTTCATCGCTGTCGGTACCTACATGCTTGAAAACATAAAGGCCCCGCGTCGCCATTTCGCCCCGTGCGGCGGAACGATCATGATCGAACATTTGAGCGAGTGCCTGCCAGAGCAGTTTCAAGTCATCCTCGGAAAAGCCGGTCTGTTGGGCAAGGTGTGCCGAAATGAAACCGTGGGCGCGGTAAAGCCCATACGGCACGGTATGCTTGCGGCCCATCGTGCGGTTGTCACCACCTTGCTTTTCCGACTCGGCCTCAGTGGCAACCGCCATGCGGGTGATGGAATGCTCCAAGGCGATAATCGGGCTGACGGAGCGGGCAAAGGTGAGTTGCACCGGACCACGGACTTGACCGCAATTCGGCGCGGTTTTCAGCGACAACACGGCACCAAATGCGCGTATGTCGTAAAAGGTCTTACACATTTGCTCCCGCCCTTTTTCGGTTTCCTGCTGGTTTGGTTTACGGGTTTTAACTTCTTTCAATATTTTGGTTAAGAAATCTTTGATCGGTTTGGCTAATTCAGCATCTTTTAGCCACAGTTGAGCTTCCTTCTTGTCCAATATGGCGGACACTTTTAGTAAAGTCGCGCCATCCTCGGCACTTACAGTTTCCATGCCATCTGGCAAGTCTAGTTCTTCCACGTTTTCGACAATTTCTTTTGGCACAGGATAACTCGCTACTTCGCCCAACTTTATGTTAAGTTTATCAAATGCCTCGAAATGAGCACGACCTAGCACGGCTTTTTCTTTGATATAAATATCATAGGGTTCTTGTAGTCCCTTGGTAAGCCCGACAAAATTCCTAATCTTCCTCTTGATGCAAACATCCGTGACCAAACCGTCACCAGTTTCAGCATCCAGGCGGGGCAAGTTGCCAGCGTCCGGGTCGCCGTTGGGGTTGCCATCCTTTACCTCGAACAGCAAAACAAAATCGTAGCGGTTTTGAATGGGTTGGCTCATGGTTTTTCTCCTTGGTTTAAACTTTTGTAATAAAGAGGGTTATTTGGGCGTTTCTACCCATCAGGACAGATCATCCCAAGTGATAAACTGGATTCTTCCGCTAGCGGCATTAACCAAGTGGAGGTCATGTGTCCAAAATTCATCGCAGCCGAATTGCAAGGCTGCTGCAAGATGCAAGGCATCCGGAGTTTTGATCCTATGATGGACACGCAATGAAGTGGCTAGGTCGAATAGGGGACGATTGAATGGCACGAACTGGCAACGGTTGAAAAAGGCATCGTAACGTTCGAGATAGTCTTGGCGTTGCTCCCGTAACGCCTTGATACGGGATTCCAAGCGTAGCAATTCACTGCCCACCATCCATTTGCCCCGAATACCCGCCTTCAACCGATTCTGGCGGCTCGCTTCGCCCTCCACCAAGTCGATGAGCATACAAGCATCTAAGTAAATCCGGGTCACGCTTCGACACCCCAGCTGTCCCGTTCTTCTTGGACTTGATGTAATATGTCAGCGTGACTGCGCCCCGATGGGTTAAGTGGCAGAGTATCCAAAAAATCATCCATATTGCCTTTACTAGCTGGTTGCTTGTCCACTTCATACTGGACGATGACCCACGCCAATCCCAACTTGGCCTCTTGTGGCAATTTCAAATGTATCTCGCGACGATTATCGATGATGGTTTCAAGTTCTATAGTTTGCATGATAAAGACTCTAAAAAATCAGGTTGCAAGACTATGTTTGTTAGGGAAAAAAGCTTGGCGTTGTTGATAATAGCCGATGGCGAAGCGCCCTTGATTCTCTAGGCTTAGAACCGGGGGGAAGCCAATTTGACCATTAATGCCATCGTCCATGATTCTGCCAAGCAATTTGTCTCGTTCCACAAATAGCCCCGGCTTTTCCTTTCTCAAACTTGTTTGGTGGTGCTGGGAAAGCCTCAGCAAGGTGGGAAACACCGCCAAAGGAGTGCTGGAAGCCGCGCCATAATAACGATCCCGAATCGTCGCGTTGATCTTCTTCAGTCCGCCCCCGGCATCCTGTTGGATGATCTCAAGAGTAGCAAACAATCGCCCAAGGCGATAGCCAATATTGGTGTTACTTTCATCAAGTGCCATGGTCAACTCCTGTTTGTTGGGTAAATTTGAGAAGCGTATTTGCCGGTTGAGGAAAGCCTTGATTAACCCGGCCCGCTCATAAGTCACATTGACAAGGGGCTTGCCGGTTTTGTCTTTCCTGGCTTGTTCCGCCCTTATCCTACGGAGTGCCGCCTGTAATAAAGTCTGCGGATAGGGAGTCCCTGCGAGGATGCTTTTCATCAAGTCGCCCGCCAGATTGGGTGCTATTCTGTCCGGGTCGCCAAACGGGTGTTTACTGGTAGCCGGGGCGGTTGAATTGAGTAGCCGCCTTAATGGCAAATAGGGCTTTTCATACGATTCGTGAACTATCGCCAAATCATTAAAATGTTGCCTGATATTAGCCGCCAATTCTCCGACAGTGGCGACATGCCAAAAGCGCACACTGATGCGGGCAGCGTTGGGTGCCAAGCCCAGCACATAGAAGCGGGTGCCGTCGTCGTCGAAGGCCGTCGAACCCGTATAAGGCGACTGATATAGGCTTTCTACGGCAAGCGTGTTGCGGTCTGGATCATCCTTGGTGGAGGGCATCAAACTGTCAACAGCCGCTTCCAGCTTGCCTGAATCATCGGAGAAGAAATCAGCAAACGCATCTTCCAGTGCATTATTGCCCTTCTCCGCCCAAAACACCGTGGAGGCATCGCCGACTTGCAGGCGTTGCTTGGAATTCTTGGCAAGCAAATGATTCAGCGCGGTGGTGTAGGCGAAGGCGGCGCGTTTGCCTACCGGGGCGTTAAAATTTTGTTCTTTTCCATACGAATCGAACCCCATGTTCTTTTGAAAAGAAACCAGCTTAGCATTGCTTTTTGTGCCAAAAATGGGAGTCCTTGGATGTAAGCGGGCAATGTCCGATAGCTCTCCTGAAACCAAGCAAACCGTTTGAGTCGTCATGGCCTCGCTGCCATCTTCCTCTATCTCCTCAACCCCAGATATTCTTGATTGATATTCTTGAACACTCTGGTTTTGACATACTAACCCATGTAACCGATTTTTGATTTTGAAAGACAAGTTGCAACCGGGAATTTTCAGACAGTCCGCCCAATTCTTATGATTAAAAACAGCATCAAACTGATTTCCCAGAAGGAAACTGAGAACTGCCGCTATATCCGCATCCTGATAGTACGCTTGGCAAAGCTTGCTAACTTCCGCAACAAATGATTGATGCTGCTTTTTAGCCATTTCAACATCTTTAAAATTAGATGATTTAGGATGGCCCAGCACATATCCATAATGATCCCAAAGCAAATTCGTTGTTTGCCAAGCATTGCTTCCTGACCGTCCATTTTCTTTTGGCACTAAGTAATTTTTAGCCGTCAATTTTTTACCCGTTTGCTCACGGGTATCTTCCAAATCAAAAAACTTCCCTTCATCTGTTATCACAATCAGAAAAGGAATTTCTTTTCTTTCAAAACCTAATTGTGGCAAATCCTTTCCCTTACGCTGGTAATACTCATAAAGCGCTTGCAGAATCATTGCTCCACTCCGTATGAAAATCAGTCTCGCGGTGGATTGCTGAGGTAGCCTGCATGAAACGTAAGCGTTCACCACCCCCTGGGAGCGCAGGCGTCTCGCCTGCTGAAATGGCAGCCAAGATGGCCGCGCTCCCAGCAATAGGCAGGGGGGAGTGAACGCTTACCATGAAGCAAAGCGAAATGCGGGAACTCGCAACGCCATCACCCGGATTACGCTGCGCTCCATCCAGGCTACTTTTTGCGGTGCCTGCCAATCGCGCCACACGGTTTATAGCCATCATGAGCGGATACCCACGGTATCCCATGCAGGCACGTCAATAACGCCTTGCCGCAGTTCGGCGCGGAAAAATCTAGGCTGCATATCATTGGCAAAGTCGATGTCATGCAGCATCCAACCCAAGTCGCGTGTTTCGGCGATGGCGGGTTGTTGTAGGGCTTCCGCTTCAAGCTGAGTCACTAACTCGAAATGCGCGGCGAATTCGCGGCAACCGAAATAGGGCTGGTTGAAGCATTGCCCGATGGCGGCGCGGCGCTCGAACATGGCGCGGAATTTCTCCGGCGAGTCGCCCGACCCCGTTTGCCCGGTCATTTCAAAACGGGCATGGAGCCGGTAAGCCACATCGCGCAGGAACAACCCTGCGCGTTGTTGGCGCTCTTTTTCTATAAATAAGCCCAATTCGCCCCGGCCTGATTGCATCTCGGTTTGCGCGGTTCGCAACGAGGCCACTGCGCCAACTTCATTGCGGCGGACGGAAATCCAGCGGATGGGTTTCAATACTTCGATTTTCGTGACTTGCCAGCGGATAACAGGCTTCCACAGGATCGCCTCGAAAATGGCGCGGGCAGCGGATGGGGTTGGCACATCGTAACTCACCCGCTCGACTTTCATTTCCGGTCGGGTGAAGCAGGCATAGTCGCCGAAAACTTTGAGGCAAAACGAACGCATAGGTTTTCTCCTTGACGTTAAACGGCTTCTACGTCGCAATCTTTCATCGCGTTCCACTCAATTTCCGGCGTATCCACGATGTCCCCCAAAATTTCAAAGGTTCCTTTCATATAACCGAATAGGCTTTTCGGCGGTTCATCGGGTGGCATGAGTTTAGCTATAGGTTTGCCGCGCTTGGTTATGATGATAGGTTCGCGTGTCCGTGCGATTTCATCCATGATTTTCAAACACCGTGCTTTGAATTCAGTGGCTGTGATCTGCATAGAATACCCCTCTGTTAGATGACCATCAATTATAGTCATTTTATTAGATCAAAAAATCAAATCCAGCGGGTTCGTACCTTCCCCACCGATAAAACCGAAGCGTCGCTTGTCATAAAGGCCATCAACATTTTGCGCATAAATGCCGGGATAGATTTCAGCCACTTCATCGGTCGCCAGCAATTTTTGGAACAGGGATTTAGGGATACTGACGGTATAGCGTTGTAACTTGCGCATTAGCCAGCGCTCCGGCCCTTGCCTTTTTAGCATGACCAGCCATTTTTCTGACTCGCCATAGCGGACAATCACCGATTGCTGGGCTAGATCGTCGATGAGCTTGAATTTTTCGGCAGCCGTGCGGAATTGGATACGGCAAGTGCTTTGGTCTCTGGTCAACAGATCAAGAATGCCTTGCTTATCGAGCGAGTTGACCTTGCTGTAGTAGAGGGTGAAGTAGCGTTCGAATAGATCCGGTGTCAGCACTGCCATTGTTCCATCGTCCAGCAATTCCTTGGCGGTGGCCTCACCTTTGCGCAACAATCCGACGGGAGAGCATTTGGGTGGATTGAAAATAAAGACTTGGCCTAGCCCGGTCGGCAATTTCCCTTCCCGATTGCAGCGTCCGGCGGCTTGGGCGATGGAGTCCAACCCGGCAAAGGCACGAAACACCACGGGGAAATCCACATCAACCCCGGCCTCAATCAATTGGGTGCTGACCACGCATAATTCGCTGTCTTCTTTTAGCCGCAATTTAATGTCATGAATCAAGCTTGAACGGTGTTCGCCGCATAGGTTAGCAGACAAATGCACGGCTTGCGGCAGCAACTTGGCAAGCTCGCGGGCATCGCCACGGCGGTTGACGATGACGAGAACCTGCCTGTGCTGGCTGATTTTTTCTGCCACCGCAGGCCAGTCTTCGGGGGCTTTGAAATCATTGGGTAGGATGACTTCCACCCGATGCAAATTGCAGTAAAGTGCCGCAGGTTCGTCAATGATTTCCCGAACTTTGTCCAGTCCGTCGAACTTCCAGCCAAAACCCTGCCTAGGCTTGAACGCAGGCTGGGTAGCGGTGGACAGCACGAAACTGACGCCGTAATGGGTGGACAAGTCGCGGATGACCGACAAAATAGGTTCAAGAAACTCCGTCGGCAGCAATTGCGCTTCGTCCAGCACGACGACGCTGTTGACTAGATTGTGCAACTTGCGGCATTGAGAGGTTCGGGCGGCGAATAGGGATTCAAACAATTGGACGTTGGTGGTGACAATCAACGGCGCATCCCAGTTTTCAGTGGCTAGGCGAGATTTGGCAGTTTCTTGGTCGGGGTCTAGGTTGCTGTGATGTTCGATGACCGACTCGCCAAAGATGCCCCGGAATATTTCGGCTGTTTGCTCAATGATGCTGGTGTAGGGAATGGCGTAAATGATCCTGCGCTTGTTGTGTTGTTTGGCATGTTCCAGCGCGAACGCCAAGGAAGACAGGGTTTTGCCGCCACCCGTGGGGACGGTCAGGGAAAACAGCCCCGGCTGTTCTTGTGCCTTTGCCCGGCATTGCGCCAATACTTCGCTTCGAATACGGTTGACTGGTGTGTCCTCGGCTAGTGCGGTTTTCTCGGCCATGTGGGCATCAAAGCGTTCCAGCATGACAGACACTCCAGTCTCTTCCATTCCGCGCTGTTTGGTCTTGGCTGGTTCCATGAAGGCTTCGGTGTCGAGAAAATCCGCATCGACTAGACAAGAAAACAGTAACCGTATCCAACAATGCAATGCACCACCGGGTGGCCTGGATTTGGGGCGGGTGGCATAGAGAATCGCTCCGGGCGGATTATGCGATAGAACTTCTCGCAACCAGTCTTTGGCTTGCGCTTGATCCAAACGCTGGAATAGCGAGGAGTGGGGACCGTTCCAATCCGGCAAACCGGCATGATGCCCGGCAATCAGATAGGCGAGTATTCTTCCCTGCGGGCCTAGCTGTTCACAGGCATGGCTCGCACCAGTGGTAGAGTGGTCTACCCTGCCCTTGCCGCCTTCGATATGGGCTTCCGTGTCGTAGCCGGATTTTTTGCGTATATAGCCTTGAAACGCCGGTCGGTATTTGCCTAGATCGTGCCATAGCCCTACCAAAAATGCCCAATCCTCCGCGCCGAAACTTTGCGCGAAGCCGCCGGCCATTGCAGCCACATCTTGCAAATGGTCAACCAGGGGATGGATGTGCCACTCTCCTTGCTCGTCTAAGCGAACATGGGCAATTGAAACAGAAGAGTTTATTTCTGATTTTTCTAATTCTGTGGTCATTGAGTTTTTCCATGTTTAGCCATGTGACTCCAACCCAATCTTGGCAGCATAAGTTTTTGCAAGTTTAGATACTCCTAACAAATGCTCTTCAAGGGTTTGGGGCAGGCCATCCGAATCACGGCGATGGGCGATGAAACCTGGCTGTTCTTTGTCCGTGCTTGATACTTCAGCCACTCAAGTCTCCCGTATTTGCTCGTTCCCAAGCTCCCGCTTGAGGATGAGGTTTTTGAATCTCCGGCTTTTCGAAGAACGGCCAAGCAGGAGCTTGCAAGATAAGGGTTCCCAAGCCAGAGCTTGGGAACCAGCCAATTGTGCGTCATACCGGCAGGGTCAGCAATTCTTATTGTAACGGATCACTCCCCCCCCCGGGAACGCGGCCATCTTGGCCGCCATTTAAGTGGGCGAGACGCCCGCGCTCCCAGGAAATGGCAGGGGGAACTGAACGGTTACGACGATAAAGCCTAGCAAAACACCTAAACCGAATATGCACACTATGCGGACTAGACGAAAGACTGTTTTCATGATACGTAACCTAAACTGTGTTTGCGGCTAATGAAATAGGATCGAAATGTCAGGCATGAAACTCACTCTACCATCTTGGCATTCCAGTATTTACCATGGGTTTGGCGGTAAGCTTCGGGCGGTGATATCCCCGGTTCCACGATGATTGAACCAGAATTCGCCGAGTCCATTACTTTTGCATGGATTTCTTGGTAGCGTTTCAATACTTCGGGGCTGGGGAAATGGTAACGGTTGAGATAGCCGACAGGTATGAATACATAGGCGGGTTTCACGACGGCAAGGAAGTCTTGGCTGGATGAGGTCTTGCTGCCGTGATGGGGGGCGATTAGGATGTCGGTTTTGAGTGCTTCGCCATCCTGTTCGACCAGCAAGCGTTCCGCGCTTCGTTCTATGTCGCCCGTCAGCAGTGCCGAACCCTGCGGCGAACTGACTCTCAACACACAGGAATTGTTGTTTCCGTTGCCCAAGGTTCCAAACGGCGACAATATGTCGAACCGCACCCCGTCCCATTCCCAGCTTTGCCCACTGTGGCAAGGCTCGGTCGGCCTGGTTAGCATTTCCGGCACACTGCTGAGAATTTGCCCTACTGCGAAGTCCCGTAGGATTGAACCCGCGCCGCCAATATGGTCATTGTCGCCGTGACTGACCACTAGCATGTCAATGGCATTCAAGCCTTGTTGGCGCAGGAACGGTTCGACTACCGCTTCTCCGGCATCGAAATTTTGGCCAAATTTTGCCCCGGTGTCAAACACTAGCGTATGCCTGTGGGTTTGCACCACCAGCGAGAGTGCCTGCCCGACATCCAGCAGGGTCAGGCGGAAATGCCCTTCGTCCGGCGGTTGCGGGAATACTGTCAAGGCGGGGACGAGCAACACCAGCCCTAACCAGCGGGCGGGTATGCCCTTGGGTGCCAGCAACAGGACCGCACCGGTCAGCGCAAATGGCAGGGTCCACAATGGCGGGGCGGGATGTTGCCATTGCGCCCAAGGCAAATCGGACAACTTTTGCAAACACCACCAAATCCATTCGAGCAGGGTTGCCGACCAGCGCAACACAAATTCGCCGATTGGGGGGACAAGACCAAGCAAAAACGCACCGGCCAGACACACCGGGGTCATCACAAAGCCGATGGTCGGCACCGCCAACAAATTGGCCAACGGGGAAACCAGCGAGACCTGTTGAAAGAAAATAAGCAACAGCGGGGCAAGCCCCAGCGAGGTGGCCCAGTTGATTTTGCACAAATCCGTCCACCAACCGGCGGGGCGCAAGCGACCGGCAATGACTAACATTATCAATGCAACCGCGCCATAGGATAGCCAAAACCCTGCTGCCAACACCGCCGTAGGGTCGTACAAACCCACTGCCAGTAAGGCCAGCCCCAAAGTAGGCAGGGGCCGGACATTGCGTTGGATGATGACGGCGGCCATCACGACGAAAATCATCACCAGGGCCCTTTGCGTGGGGATTGCAAAATCTGCCAGGGCCGAATATAAAAAAGCTGCGATGAATGCCGCTGCGGCAGCGATACTTTGAGGCGGATGGCGCATGATGGCAAGTTGCGAGCAGGCCAATCGCACTAGCAGGAAAACCAGACCACTGATTAAACTAATGTGGGAGCCTGAAATGGCCACTAGATGGGCTGTGCCGGTGCGACGCAAAACTTCCCATTGTTCTTGGGAAATGGCGTTCTCTGTCCCCATGACCAGTGCAATGACAATGCCGGCCATGTCTCGGCCTGCCAGGGTTTCGGTTAGCAAATCGTATAGCGATTGCCTCAAGCCTTGCGGCGAAAGCGGTGAGGCATTGGTCAGTTTTTGGTTTTTCGCATCTTCGCGTACATAGCCGTTGGCCCCTATTCCTTGGGAGAACATCCAAAATTCATAATCCATGCCACCGGCATTCAAAAATCCATGAGGGCGTTTCAGGCGGACTCGCATGCGCCAATGTTCGCCAGACTTTAGCTGTACATTCTTGTCGTACCAGCTAACGCGCAACAGGTGTGGCAGTTTAGCCCCTTGCGGCTCTAGCACGGCATCGGCGCGAAAAATAAAGCGCAAGCCTTCATCGAACTTGGCTGGAAGGGCCATGACCGTCCCTTCGACCAAAACATCCCGCCTTTCCATTTCGGCGGACAAGCCATCGTGCAAGCGGAGCCAACCAAACCCCAACGCCCAGACCAAGCCAAACAGGTAGGCGGCGGGAACCCCCAGCCGAAACCACCCCATCAGCAAGGCTACCAATCCGGCCATTACCATGATTGAAATCCCAGGCAAAGACGTGAATTGTTGCGCGGAAATTATTCCCGCGACCAGCGCGAAAATCAGCCGTAGGGAAAAAGGATTGCGTGTGGTGAAAATTTCATTCAACTTTCAATATCCAAGCCGTAGAATAAGGGGCTAGATAGCCTGTAAGCGTTCACCCCACTACCGAAAATTCCCTCGTCCTGCGAGATAGGGTTAGGGGGGGTGAAGGCTTGCAAAACCAGAGTGTTACAGATGCCCTCACCCTACCCTCTCCCGTAGGCAATGGGTGAACGCTTACCATAGCCATAAGGAAAAATTCTGCCCATGTCCAAAAAACTGTTACTACGCTTCATCCCCGACCGGGAAAAAATAAAGGGAATTAAAGCGTTGGAATTTCTCGGTGAAAAGCTGCATCGGCCCAATCTATGGCATTTAAACCGCCGGTCTGTTTCTTTGGCGTTTGCCGTTGGTTTCTGGGCCATGTACACCCCTCCCCTGCCTTTTCAAATGGTGATTGCCGCAGTACTGGCAATTTATTTCAACGCCAACCTGCCAATTTCCGTGGCCTTAGTTTGGATTACCAATCCGGTGACATGGCTACCCATGTATTACACGGCCTACAAAGTAGGTGCGCTTACCTTGGGGCAGGGTTCTTTCGAATTTGACCAATTCTCGCAACTCTTTTCCATCGTGAAGGTTTTGGAGCTAGGTGCCCCGTTGCTTTTGGGCTGCTTCATTTTAATGAATGTGGGGGCTGTAGTGGGTTATTTCGGAGCCCAATTTCTTTGGCGCAGGGCAGTGCTGCATAAAATATTATTGCGCAAATACCGCAACATACCATTGGACACGCCGCTTATGGTCAGGGAAACTCACAGTAATTTCATGCGCATGTTGAAGCATCGCGGAGAAGATGGCAAGCAACCGTAGCGGTTATTCCGCCTATCCATTTCTATTTGCCCTCAGCGCAGCCATCTTGGCAATGGATTCCTCCACATTGCCAAGCAGCATGCCCTCGGTAAGTTCGAACCTCAGCCTTGCTGGATTGGCTCCCGTTTGCCCCAGCACTTGAGCCACCCGTTCCACAAAATCTGCGGAGTCAAACTGGCGGGCACTGACATTCATCGCCAAAGTGAGTTCCTCGGTCGCCTCTTGGGCTGACCAATCGGCTAGCTGTCGGCAGACGGTTTCCAGCACCCAGTTCCCCAAAGGCAGGTTCAGCCCGGTTTTTTCGGCCAAGCTAATAAACTCACCTGGAGGCATCAGGCCATGGAGGGGGTGTTGCCAACGCACCAACGCTTCGGCACCGGTGAGGATACCCTCGCAATCCACTTGGGGTTGGTAGTACAGAATAAACTGATCTCTTCTCAAGCCTTCGCGTAGGCTTTCTTCAAGGGCCGAACGTGCTTCCGAGTCAGCCAACATGTTCACATTGAAGAAACACAAAGTATTGCGCCCGACCACTTTGGCTTGATACATGGCAAGGTCGGCCTGTTTCAACAAAACTTCAACACTGGACTTTCGTCCATCGAATAATGTGACACCGATGCTGGCCGAGCAATGGTGTTCAAATTCGCCAAGTGAGTAAGGACGGTTGAGCATGGACAGGATTTTTCTGCCAACCTTTTCCGCCTTGATGGCGGCCTCTTGGCGGTTCCCGCCCAGATTTTTCAGCAACACCACAAACTCATCCCCTCCCATGCGCGCCACCGTATCGCTCTCCCGCACACAACTAACCACCCGCTGAGCCACTTGTGTAAGCAGCAGATCGCCATGATCATGACCATGGTTATCGTTCAGTTCCTTAAAATTGTCCAAGTCCATGAATAACAGCGCCCCGTGGCCTTGGCTACGGGTGCTATCCGCCAGTGCGTGGCCTAGCCGGTCTAACAGTAGGCGGCGATTGGGCAAACCGGTTAACAAGTCGTAAAAGGCAGCAATTCTCATTTTGAACAAAACCGGGCGGGTTTGGAACCCGCCCCTACGAATCGACATTCCTCGTCCTGTTCATAATACATTGATAATTAAAAATTAAATTGCCTGCGTAGGGGCGGGTTCCAAACCCGCCCTTACAACCTTTGCCAAAATGAGAATTGCTGGGGTTTCGAATGCTTTGTTGACACGCAGAAAGATAAAATCTTGGGGCTGGCCTTGCTCGAACAGCATAAGGCAATAGGCAAACCCGTTGAGCATGTTGTCAAACAGGCTGCGATAATGCATTTCACTGTCTCTTAAGGCATGCTCGGCATCTAGCCTTTCCAACTCGGCACACGCCCGCACCGCGACAATTTTCAACACGGCTTCGGCCAATGTGGGGGTTTTCAAAGGGCTGCGTTTAATCAGCGCAATTAGCCCAATCGGTTGCCCGGCATGGTTCCATTTTCAGAAATCACCTTACACTAAACACCCGTCTTCCATATGCAGAACCCGATCCATGCGATTGGCTAGATGAGAGTCATGGGTGACGACAAGAAAACTGACGCTGTACTCCCGGTTCAATTCAAGCATCAATTCATAGACTTTCTCGGCGGTTTTGCTGTCCAGATTGCCGGTTGGCTCATCGGCCAGTACACAAAGGGGGCGTGTCACCAAAGCACGGGCGATGGCAGCGCGTTGCCGTTCGCCTCCTGACAATTCGCCGGGCTTGTGCTCTACGCGCCCATCCAGCCCCACCCTAGCCAATACTTCAAAAGCCTTCCGTTTGGCTTCGGCTACTCCTTCGCCGCCAATCAACAAAGGCATCGCAACATTTTCCAAAATGCTGAATTCGCCCAATAGGTGATGGAACTGGTAGACAAAGCCCAACGCCCGATTGCGAAGTCGGGCCAGTTTTTTCTCACCCAAAGCACCAATGTCCATGCCATCCAAAACAACTTGGCCTTGAGTTGGGGATTCCAGACCACCCAATAAGTGTAGCAAAGTGGATTTTCCAGAGCCGGAAGCACCCATGATTGCGACTCTTTCACCTGCCTGGATGGATAGGTTGACCCCTTGCAACACATCCACATTCAAGCCACCCTGGTTGAAGCTCTTGTATAGGTTGGCACACTCCAAAACTGGCCTATTCATAGCGCAACTCCTCGGCAGGTTTAATGCGCGAAGCCTGCCATGCCGGATAAATTGTCGCAAGCAGGGACAACAGGAAGGCCATGCCAGTGATTTGAAGGACATCCGTCCATAGCAATTTGGAAGGCAATTCGCTGATATAATAAACATCGGCTGACATGAAATGTGTTCCAAAAAGCCGTTCGATGAAGGGGACGATGGTCTCCACGTTGAGTGCCAATGCCACCCCCCCCACACAGCCCAGCATCGCCCCGAATAGACCGATGACTGTCCCCAAAACCATGAAAATCCCCATCACGGCAGCGGGTGTCATGCCTTGGGTGCGCAGAATGGCAATGTCCGCGCGCTTGTCTGTCACCACCATCACCAAAGTGGACACAATGTTGAAGGCGGCAACCGCGACAATCAGCAACAAAATAATAAACATGACCCGCTTTTCGGTTTGGATGGCGCGGAAGAAATTGCTATGTGCCTGGGTCCAGTCCGAGATATAGTATCGACCGGGCAATTTCGGACTGATTGCTTGGACGATTTCACGGACATAAAACAAATCGTCAATCTTTAGCCTAAGGCCGGACACGGCATCATCCATGCGCAGCAACTTGGCGGCATCGTCGATTTGAATCAAGGCCAAATTGCGGTCAAATTCAAACATGCCCACTTTGAACATGCCAACCACAGTGAACCGCTTCAAACGAGGCAAAATCCCGGCGGGGGTCGAGGTAAGCTGAGGCGTGATGACCGTAACCTTGTCACCAACCATGACCCCGAGATAGGTAGCCAATTCCTCGCCCAACACGATGCCGAACTCGCCTGACTTTAGACTGTCAAGCTTGCCGGCGACGATATGCTTGGTCACTTCTGAAACCTTGGATTCCAATGTCGGCATGATGCCGCGCAGCATAGTTCCGCTAACACGATGCTCGGAACTCAGCATGGCTTGGCCTTCGATATAAGGTGCCCAACCCAACACCCGTTTTTCCTCCTTTAATGAAGGTTCCAGAGCGGGCCAGTCGCGCAATTCATTGTTTTCGCCAGTGATAGATGCGTGAGAGGTCATACCGAGTATGCGTTCGCGCAGTTCAGCCTCGAACCCATTCATCACTGAAAGCACGGTAATCAATGCTGTGATGCCCAAGGCTATCCCCAACACTGAAGTCAGCGTGATGAAAGAGATGAAACGGGTGCGCCGCTTGGCTCTTGTGTAGCGCAGGCCAATATAAACGATGAGTGGTTTGAACATTTTCCTTTGGGGGAGTTAGGTAGCAGAATTGAATTTGCTATGGATGCGGAACAAAAATATTTTTATAAGGGCGAATTCATTTGCCATTTATACATCAATTTGGCGAATGAATTCGCCCCTACGGATGTCAATCGCAGGGCAAACATTCCTGGCATGGCCCACACAAGCCGTAAAGACAAAGCGAGTGGTCGGTGAGCTTGAAACTCAGCGAACTGGCAATTTCCCTTTGGCGCTGCTCAATCGATTCATCGCTGAATTCTTCCACACGCCCACATTTAATACAAACAAGGTGGTCGTGATGCCGTCCGCTTTCCAACTCAAATACTGAGTTGCCGCCCTCAAAATGATGGCGCTTAACGAGACCGGCAGTTTCAAACTGGGTCAATACCCTGTACACTGTCGCCAAGCCGATTTCGACACCCTCCTGCAACAGTGTTTTGTAAACATCCTCAGCGGTCAGATGACGCTCGGCGTTGGACCGGTTTTCAAGCATCTCAAGAATCTTGACTCTAGGCGAGGTGACTTTGAGTCCAGCCTTTTTGATGTGCTGGCTTTCCTTCTTAGTGATATTTTCTGGCACGATGCCATACCTCCTGCTCGTTTTTTGTCACTTGAATCGGGTATCATGGTGTTTTAAGCACCAACCTACTATTAATATCATCATAACATGCGCAAGCATCTTGTTCTAATCGCCTGTTTGGCGAATTTATCCTGCTCCAACGATTTTCAGATGCCTTTCATTTACCGGGTTGACATTTACCAAGGCAACATCTTCTCTCAGAGCATGGTCAACCAACTCAAACCTGGCATGACCAAGCGCCAAGTTGCCTTCACCATGGGAACCCCGCTTTTGGAAGACGCCTTGCATAGTGACCGTTGGGATTATATTTATTCCAGCGAGCCAGGCGGCGAAGACCGTGTGCAGAAAAAATTCACCGCCCGATTCAAAGGTGACGAATTGATCGGTGTTGAAGGTGATTTGCGTCCGACCAACACCCCTGTCAACGACCCATCCAAAAAGGATGTCACCGTCATGGTTCCCAAGATTGAGAGAGACAAAACAGTATGGGAAGCCATCACTGGACTTTTTGGCAATTAGGCTAGAGACCGACTCGGCTTTAAAAACCGAGTCGGTCTGGCAACAACAGGTAGGGGACGGCATGGTCGGAATCAAAATTGGCATTGATCTAGGCGGGACCAAAATCGAACTGATCGCGTTGGACGGAATCGGCAGCGAAGTCCTGCGACGGCGTATACCCACCCCTCAGGGAGACTACTCTGCAACCCTAGATGCCATCCAGAGATTGTTCGAGGATGCCTGTGCCGGACTAGGCATGGAAGCCAGCCTAGGCATTGGCACGCCGGGAGCGATTTCCAGGGCCACAGGGCTGTTGAAAAACTCCAACTCGACTTGCCTGAACGGCATGCCTTTATTGCTGGATTTGGAAAAGCGCCTAGGACGACCCGTCCGCATCGCCAATGATGCCGACTGCTTTGCCCTTTCCGAAGCCACCGACGGTGCGGCGGCGGGTGCCAATAGCGTGTTTGGGGTGATCCTCGGGACAGGCGTAGGCGGGGGTATTATCGTGAACGGCAAACCGCTGTCCGGTCCCAATGCCATCGCAGGTGAATGGGGACACAACCCCCTGCCTTGGCCTAATGATGACGAACGACCTGGCCCATCTTGCTACTGCGGTCAATCAGGCTGCATCGAAACATTCGTCTCAGGCCCCGGCCTTTCCCGCTTCCACCTCCAAGCCACGGGGCAAAACCTTAGCGCCGTTGAGATCGTAGCCAAAGCCGAAACCGGCATCAAGGACTGCGAACAAAGCTTGCAGATTTACGAAGACCGTCTCGCCCGCGCCTTGGCCCATGTCATCAACATCTTAGACCCGGATGTCATCACCTTGGGCGGTGGGCTGTCCAATATCCTCCGCTTGTACCACAACGTACCCAAACTTTGGGGGCCTTATGTTTTCTCTGACCGGGTGGACACACTTTTAGTCCCGCCAAAATTTGGCGACTCCAGCGGGGTTAGGGGTGCGGCGTGGTTGTGGGGGAAATAAGGCGGTTTCCGATAAATAAATCTCTTAAATAAGTTTTCGTCATAGGCCGCATAGCCCAACCCAATCAGATGATTATGGTTTTTGTCCTGTGCTTAGGGCAAAATATTAAACCTTCGTGCGATCCGGCTGTCTATGCTCTTGTCAGCAAGCATGCCCTATTGGGAGGGCGGTAGATGCAGGGGTTATGGCCCGGCAACTGACTACATCCACAATAACAATGTAATCCCCTGAGGTGTTTCTCTTATGAATCTTAATTCAAATGTTGTTAAAGGTTTTTTGGCTTTTTTGCTTGTGTTGCCGCTTTCGCCTTTGGCGCAGGCCAGTTGTTCCTCGGCAGACGCACAGCGGCTTGAAAAGGTCGCCCAGGCGGTGGTGGGTGCCTTCCCAACTGTGAATTATTCAGCGGCCCGGCGAGGTCGGTTTAAGGTTTCAGGGGATCAGGCCACGGGAGCCTTGGAAGTTAAATTTTCCAATTTGCGGAGAACCCTGTTCAAGCAAACCTTAAACCTCCAGGAACTGGCCCCTGATGTAGCGCCGGGATGCCAGTTGGTGGGGCGTCCTGCCCAGGGTAGGCCCGCCAATGGTTTATTTTTGCGGATGTCCTGTCAGGCGCCTCAAGCAACCCCCGGCTGCGCCATCGTCATACAACCCGGCTTGAACCGCTCCGGCCAATCCGGTTGGAGTTTCCGCGTGACGGGCAATCGGATGATAATGCCTGCCCGATAATGGTTGGGCGGGCCAGCCCTTAAGTTTGTAGCCAAGTAGGTCGGGCGCATCTCTTTGGCGAACGCCCGACGTTGGAATGTTGGGCAACAGTGAAGCTGTTGCCCAACCTACGCGTCTACCCGCCACCCCCCAATTTCAACAGCCGTTTCAACATCTCCTGTTCCAACTGGGCTAAGCTCTGCCTGACCTCTTGCGAGGCTTCCTCCTCGCGCAATAACTGGCTGGTCAACGTATCGGTGATGCGTTCGTAATCATCGTCAATGAAATATCGCCGGGTAGACAAACTTAGCAGATTGTCCCTGAAATAAAGCACCGCCCCTGGCATGGCGAGGTATTGCCAAGGTTCATCGGCACGGCGGAAACGGGCAAGCCCCAACTCCAAAATGCTCATAATCCGGGCATGACCTGGCAGAATGCCAAAACTGCCGGAGGCATCCTCGCCCACGAAAGAGACCACCCCGTCAATGCGTTTGGCGGAGGATGAATCGCGCAACATTAATGTAAAATTTTGGCTCATACAGCGTTTTCAACATCAAATTGTTAGGTGATTTCCAATAATGAATCCACCAA
>Ga0118677_10007575_pt1 | contig 17850 bp, 18 predicted proteins | sample AliMusrvi5mmetaG_FD_86154 | JGI IMG/M metagenome (GOLD analysis project Ga0118677, IMG submission 86154) | reverse complement strand
CATAGCGTCCATTCGGGGACACAACCATCGACATCGGCAGCGAGTTCAGCCGCTGCGGATTACCCGCCACCGCACCCAACTGCTTGCTCGTCGGCAGGTCCACCACCGTCCCCTGCCCTGGTGCCGCCGCACCCGCCAGCATCATCGCACTCAACCCAACCCACGCCCCACTCAACAATCTGCTTCTTCGCATCACCTGGCCCCCTGAATCTTCCCCACACACACCCTAACAAATCACTGCTGCGGTTCCATTACAAAACTCTTACACAGAGCCGGAACCGAGCCCTGCTAGCGTTGAATCCAATGTGCTGCATACGTATCTTCTGAGGTTTCTCCACACATGTCTCCAGCCCTTCTCACACCCGATGCACCCGCCGCCGAGCCCTGCACGCAAACCGTCGTTTCTATCTCCGCGCACGCCGCCCCCCAGGGCCTCTCCGCTCGCCGCCACTCCGCCGATGTCGCCCGCCAGATCAAGCAGGATCTGCGCATGGGCCGAGAGCATCAGCAGGGACGCATCAACTGGATCACTGCCGTCGTCATGACCCTCTTCCACGTCGGTGCCGTCGCAGCACTCTTCTGCTTCTCCTGGAAGAATCTCGCTGTCTTCGCCGTCATGTACTTCTTCGCTATCAATGTCGGCATCGGAATGTCCTACCACCGCCTGCTCACCCACCGCGGATACCGCGTTCCCAAGTGGCTCGAGTACTTCATCACCGCATGCGGAACCATGGCCCTTGAAGGCGGTCCCATCTTCTGGGTTGCCACACATCGCGTCCATCATCAGAACTCCGACCACGAGGGCGATCCCCACACTCCGCGTGACGGCACATGGTGGTCACACGCCGGTTGGATCATCTCCGGCCGCGCCCTCCACTCCGAAACCGCCCTGCTCGGTCGCTACGCCCCAGACCTTACCCGCGACCCCGGCCACGTCTGGCTCAGCAAGTTCCACTGGCTCCCGCTCGCCTTCACAGGCATCGCGCAGCTCATTCTCGGCGCTGCCCTCGCGCCCGCCGGCCACGCCCTCTACGGAGCAGTCTCCATGATCCTCTGGGGAACCTTCCTGCGCGTCACTCTTGGACTGCACGCCACCTGGCTGGTTAACTCCGCCACCCACCTCTTCGGCTCCCGCCGCTTCGACACCAAGGACGACTCGCGCAACTCCTGGTGGGTCGCCCTCCTCACCGGCGGCGAGGGTTGGCACAACAACCATCACGCCCATCCCGTCAGCGCACGCCACGGCCTCGCCTGGTACGAGTTCGATATCAACTACTACGGCATATGGCTCATGGAAAAGTTCGGCCTCGCCCACAAAGTAGTCATCGCCAAATTCGACAAAGCCAACCCCAAACCCGCCGGTATCCTCTAGCAATTAGATTTGTTGGGTGCCCCAGATCTCGCTTCTGAGACCTGGGGTCTTTGCTTTTGCTCGTTCTTGCCTTTTTGTTTGTCATTCCAGTAGGGAATCTGCTTCTCGCTTTGATCGGTGTTATTTGATCGGTGTTAATCGGTGTTAGGCCGTTGTACTCACCCCTCCGTCATCCCCAACCCCCGCTCCACCACCTCGCCCGCCCTTACCAAATCCACCTCTTTCACCTCCAGCATGTAAGCGTCTTCGTCCTCCACGCTCCCCTCCGCATTGGCCGCAATGCGGTGCCACACTCCCGCCTCTTCCAGCACTCGCGCAACCTCCTCCGCGTCGCTGCGGTGTCCAAACGCACCCAGCACAGCCGTCGTCCCATCGTCGATAGCCTCATCCGCGACCTCCACCTCCTGCCCCGGAAACATCCCCATCTTCACCCGCAGGATCTCCATCCCGCGCCTCAGCTCACCTTGCTGCACAATCACCTGTAGCGCCACCGGAGGCCCGCCGTAGAACGACCCGCTCCCGCCATGCGCATTCGCCACATCGCGCACCTCGATCTCCATCCCCTCTGCCTCCAGATAACTGCAAGCCTCCCCCGCCGCAATCGCGTCATGGAACGTCGTCAGCACCGCCATCCCCTTCGCCAGCCCCTTGGCCACGGGATCTGGCCGCATCTCCGGCTCACGCTGCGCACCCGTATAAAACTCCGTGCCAAGATAGGCCCCAGCCTCCGCTAAACGCCCCGCCTCGACACCGAATCCCTCCGCCGCATCCACCTGCAACCTCCGACTCCCCATCTCGCTGCGCAGCACGCCTTGCGCAATCTCCGTCAGATCGCCAGGCCGCGCCGCCAGCCCCAACAGCTCCTCGTCCGACATCTCTCGATACAGTTCCACCAGCCTTCGCATCTGTGCCCCTGGCTCCAACTCGTTTCTCATCGCCCGAGAATATCACCGCCGTGGAACTTCCCGCCCACCATCTGCGTAATACACTGTGGAGCAAGCCCAACCCAGACGAGGTATCGATGCTATTCCTCATCCTTCCCGCCCTACTCTACTTCCTGCCCACCCTGATCGCGGCGCACCGCGGCCACGGTATCGCGCTCATCCTCCTGCTCAATCTCTTCTTTGGATGGACGGTCATCGGCTGGTTCATCATGCTTGTCTGGGCGCTCGCCTCTTGCCCGTACTACCGCGTGGTTGCCGTCCCCGCAGCCTACTACTACCCGCCCAACTACTGGCGCAGATAAATACTCGCCACCTCGCGACACGCCGATACTCGCCCCTACACCTTCGGCGAAAAATCCGTCAGCTTCATAAACGTCGACTCATGCAGCTTCACAAACGCGCCATCCTTCTCCGACTCCGCCTTCAACTCCACCCACTCCGCATCCGCGGCAAACTTTGCCCAGCTCGCGGTCGCCGCCGCCCGGCTCTTGTGTCGCAGCATGTAGATCAGTGTCCGTCCCTCCAGCGGATCGTCGGCCGGCACCCAGTACCCAACCCCATGCATCCCCAACCGCTCGAAGATCTTCGTCTCCTTTGAACGGAACCGCTCCAGAATTCCTGCCTCCTTGCCCTCGTTCAGGTGGTAGACCCTCAGCTCATACACCGTCTCATCCGTCACTCCGGCACCCGTTGCCTGCGCAGCCAACGCATCTCCTGCGCCGGCTCCCATCATCGCCGCAGCTCCCAATCCCATCAACAATTCGCGTCGTTTCATATCGACTCCATTCCAGTCCCAACCCGCAACTTACCATGCATCGCTGTCCACTGACCACTTCCCCCGATATACTCATCTCCACGCCATGAACATCAACCGCTGGAAATGATCATGCGTTTCATGTCCTCCTCCTGCAAACCAGTAGGCCATCAATAATTTTGGAGTCAGGTTCACTGTCGTCGCAGCCTTCATCCGTGCCCGGATCAGTGTCAGTTTCAACGGAAGACGCCCCGCCAAGGGAATAGCAAATACGGCACTCTCTTCAATAGTATAACCTTGCGCCGGAAGGCACTGCTGCGGGCGGTGAATACTCCGTTGTTCGCTGCCGGATATTACAATCGTCACCGTGATGCTTTCGTTTATTTCATCTTTATAAAGTCGACGGGAAATGACCGTGTCTGGAGGCAGGATTGTCCGCTCACCCAACGAGACCGTATCCAATTGTCCCTCGCAGATGGGACAGATGTGGGTATCTTTTAATTCGCTGGCCAAAAACGAACGCGCACACTGCTCTCTTTGACAGTAATAAATATTCTCGCCTTCCCAATTTCCAACTATTTCAGGCAGTTCCTGCCGAACATCCGCAACACGGGAAGAGGCCACGTCGACCACACGGATGCGGGAGGCCAGACCGGAGGTTAGACTCAGTAATACCAACAACAGGAAAGCGCCTAATGTCAGCGATCGCATCCGTTTTCGAGAACTCTCACCATCAGGGGTCATCTTTATGAATCTCCGTTTGCTTCAACCGGCGTATTGACCAGGAATGGTCTAATAACGACCCGAGACCCAGCATCAATAAAGTGGCAACAGCAAACACAACATAACCAGAATAATCATGATAAAATCCCACTGCAAATTTTTCGCCAAATATGACTCCAACAACAGCGATCAATGAAATTCGGGCAATATTTCCAACCATGGCCAATGGGATGGCAGCCAAAGACAATATCCCCCTCTTGAGGGAAGACTTCTGTGTAAAATAGGCATAAGCCGTCGTCAACGCAACCATGGCTAACAGATACCGCAATCCACTGCAGGGATGCGCTACATCCAGTGAAAATCCCCCCCCCGCATTAATGTGTATAGCCGTTCCAAGACGCGTTACAGAAATGCCCAGACTATTGAGTAACCCTGCAGAAATCGAAGAACTGATGAGTCGGAGCGGGAAGGTCAAAGAATCAAAAAAAGTCATGGGAATGCAAAACACCAGATAGGCACAGGGGAACATCAATACCCGGGCAACCTGCCTGCCATAGAGGAAGTAGGGAATCCCCCATAATAATCCAATAAGCGATACCAACACAAAGCGAGTCTGTTGTATCCGCAGTCCGACCAAATATAGCAATAGAGCCAAGCCCACCATTCCAAAACCAGCCCAACTCAAATACTTTGAAGCCTGCCGCATTTCGCTACGCTTACACCACACCATATAGATACTGACCAGCGGAATAAGCCAGCCATGCGACATATCTGATCCGGCCCATTCCCATCGGCCAATCATCCATCCTAGGGCCGAACGGCCCTGACTCAGGACTTCCTCATTGTTCCCCTCCACACCAAACAGGAATATCACACATGCTGCGATGGCGGTCAGAAGTCCTATTTCTAAGATTTGAAACGACCCCTTCATGCAATCCTTCTTCATTCTATTGACAACACCCTGCACATTCATAAAAATCAATCCATGCTAAATAACCGACCGGTCCAGTTCACGCAAAAATCATCCCTTCTTTTGTTGACATTGGTCGGCATTTTTTTTGCAGCCACACTGGTCTACACCGTCAAGTTGGGCGAAACACTACGCTACCCAGACGAGGGTGAATATCTCAACCTTGCCCGCAATTTGGCCGTCACCGGGCACTATACATTGAACGGTTCCACGCCCACCGCCTTCCGCCCCCCCGTCTATCCCCTCTTTTTGGCCGCCGGAATAAAACTAGGCGCCTCAATTACCGCATTAAGAATCGCAAACCTCAGTACCCTTCTGGCATGCATGGGACTGATCTACCTTTTGCTTCGCAAATCCAGTAGCACGCAAGCCGGGATTGCAGTGCTATTGGTCATGTCATACCCGGTTTTAATCTACACCGCGAGCACGTTTTACCCTCAAATTCCTTCCACTGCACTATTTTTAGGGTCACTGGCTTTACTTTTCTCTAGTGAAGACCCTAAATTGCGCTGCTATTTCTTCGCCGGCGCAGGTATGAGCCTCACGATGCTAATGGTGCCCAGTTTTGGATTTGCCCTTATATTTACCGCCGGGTTTACGGCATTGTGCCGGCTTCATAAAAATAAACTGGCCAGAACGTTCCTGCTTCTCTGCGGTGCCAGCCTTGTATTAGCACCTTGGACAGCCCGCAATGCATTGGTGTTCGGCCGGTTTATTCCCTTCTCAACAAATAGCGGGATCAACCTGCTCCTCGGGAACAGCGAAAATACCACCCCGAATTCGGGGACCACAACAGACATCTCACACTATGAACGGTCCGCGCAGTCACTCCCCGAGGTTGATGCAAACGACTATTACACCAAGCAAGCGATTATCTATATAAAAGCACATCCTTTAATAACTCTGAAGCGATATGCAGGGAAAGTGATTAATTATTTCAACTTTCAGAATCGCATGATCATTCAGACGGAACAATCACAATTCCGAATGTTTCTGATGCTGTTCAGTTATGGCCTGCTCCTAGGCCTGGCCATACTGCGTCTAGCCATGACTTATCGTCATCCACTCACCCTGCTGGAAAAATACATTACGTGGCTGTACCTGCTCAGTGTCCCAGTCTCCGCGATATTTTTCACGCGCATCAGATTCCGGCTTCCCATGGATGTCCTTCTAACCATCCTGAGTGCCTCCGCAGTGGTGATCATTATTAATTACGTCAATTCACATACCCGGATCACTAAAAAAAGGGGATCTCATTTGTTCTGTAGAAATTCATCGTAGGAAATCACCGGGCGCCCGGCGATCATCCGCGTGAAAAGATTCTCGTAAAAATCTGTAATCCATTCCCAATTGTAGTAGTCCGTAATCCGGGTTGCGGCCATCTGGCGGAACTGGTCAACCTTAACCGGATCATCAATCAACTCCTGAAGCCTATCCCGCAAACAAACTTCGGGATACTCGTTGGAAAATCGGGCGCCACAATTGCCAATCACCTCAATATTCACCTGCGCGTCCCTCACCAATGCACAATTCCCGAATCCGAGCTGATCCAGAAGCGCAGGTCGGGTTCCATTGATAGCCGAAGGCTGAACATAGAGATAGGCATGACTGCTTAATTGAGCATATACCTGTTCAAATGCGTAACCTGTAAAAACCACTCTGGGATCACTCGCAGCGGCAGTAAAAAGCTCCTTTTTGTAGTCTTCACTGTGCGGGGCATCCCCAATGAGAACCAAATTCATGTCTGTGCTCACTCCTTTAAAGGCACGAATCAAAAGATCGATGGCATTTTCCGGCACAAAACGGCCCACATAAAGGATATATTTGCGGGGAATCAACCCCCATTGAGCGAGTGCTACAGTCGTTTCTTGTCTCAATAGATTTGCGCCGTAAGGCACAAACACGGTCTCCGTATCATACACTTCGTGATATCTCCGCTGGATGACCCGCGCATCAGAAATAATTCTTGTCGCCGTTCGAGTCGCCACCTTCTCACACCATCGCTGATACCAGCGCGCAAAGCCCGACCATTTTTCCCGTGCCCAATCCTCCCCATCCACATTCAAAAGAACCTTTGTCCCAACCACTCGCGGCATCCAGACGAGGGGACTATTTCCCACGATGCAGTAGTAGGCGATATCATACCGCTTTACCAGCGCATGCAAGGTGGAAAGGAAGCAATGCGAAATGGTGTCCAAATGTTTTGTCTGAATGGAAGGCAGTGAAACAATCCGAACCCCCTGATACTCTCCCCGTACATCCGGCAGAAAATGACTCCGGTTATACACCGTCACATCATGCCCGCGTTTAACCAGACGAACCGCCAGTTGTTCATAAAATGTTTCAAATCCACTATAACGGGCAGGAATACCACGAGATCCGAGAAAAGCTATGCGTAAGGGTTTTCCCATATTACCTCACTGACTCATTCACAGTTCGCCTGCTGTAACGCTTGATGAACTTGCTGGACTTTGTCCATTACATCTTCCAATCGAATCGACTCCATGCACACCGGAGATGGTCTCAAGCACCGATCCATGCAGGGACGCCACACACATGCCCCTTTAATAACAACATTGCACTCATTCCCAAACGGCGCAAACAAGCAAGGATCAGAAGGGCCGAAAATCGCCACAACCCGTTTCCCCATCGCCGCCGCGAGATGCGAAATCGCTGAATCATTGCACAGCACCGCATCTGCCATACTGGTCAGGATCATCAGGCTTTCCAGTGATGAAGTCCTGAAAGGCATAATACCTGAACCGGACACCTCTAGCGGCCGCTCCCCGGGCGGTTGAATGACCACGACCGAAATCCCTCCAGGAATAAAGAACGATTCAATCAGTTTTTCAAAACGGTCTTTCGCCCATTGCTTCACCGGCGAACCTGCTCCAGGATGCACAATCCATAGTGGTCTCTTTGCCGCACAACATCGCGACAATACCGCCTTAAGCTCAGAATCAAGAGGTTCTTTCAGGGCATCAATCCATGGTAATGAGACATCCGGGACCACGCCTAAGGCCACCCCCACTTGGATCCAATCCACCACATGCGACTGGGAATCTCTGGACCGGGATAGAGGATCAGTTAATAATTCACGGCCTGTCAAAATCCGCCCAGCCCGGCTTAACCATTGTCCATGAAGGAGATGCCGGCGTCGCCAAGGGACTTGGCACGCATAGTAATTGCGGGACGTCATCGGAAAGCCCACTCGCCGGGGGGCCCCGGTCAATGCCATTAGCCATTCGACGCGCGCATCAGCCCAACCACAAACCACCACGGTCGGATGAAGTGAACGCACTTGGTGGACGGCCCGCCCAAATGCCCGAACCGATCCACAGTTGAAAGCCACCCAGGGCGGGAGCAATGTCAAAATATGGTCAAGGGGTAACTGGGTCTCGAACACCGGAACCGCAGCGGGATGACATAGGACATAGACATCATAACGCGCTTGGGCACCCCTCACAAAAGGAATGCTCAAAATGGCGTCTCCAAGTTTCCTTAACTCCACTAAGACCAATACCTCACGCCTCATGAATTTCACCCTTGAAAGAACTCAGATTTTTCCTGATATCGCGGAAAAAAGTTCAGCGGTTTGCGGGGGAACAGTCATTGACTTCTCATCGGTGCAGGCTGCTTTGGCAAATATCGCCATCATGAGTTCGTAACTCGGAAAGCCTCCTGCGATCCAACAAAATAGAATCCAGAGCGATAATTGAATGATAGCCAGAAACGCAAAAGCGTGCGCCGGGCTTTTGATTCCTTCTTTTCTCAACAGGTCAAACGGCTGCCGGAGAAGAAAATAAAAAATACCAATATATAATAATGCCCCCGCCCCTCCTACAAGCACCAGAACAGTCCATAACCCTGATTCGAAGGAGCCCAGTCTGGCGGCGATTTCGGCCTTGATTTCGAGGGTTACCGAATAGGCATTGAAGGTTTCATCGAATGACGACACCCGATTGCCCAAAATAAGGGTCATTGGGTTTTGCGTCCACCGCTGCCACCCCAACTCCGACAAATAGCTATGCCAATAATCACTGGCCTGGTTGTAGGTATGCCAATCCATCCATTTCGTTGAGGTTTCAGCAACCAACATAGAAAGAGCTCTTTGAGCTGTGTCCGGAAATTTATACAGCATGGAGGGATACTGGTTGAGAATGAATATCAGGCTTAACCCGAGGGCGCAGATCACCGCCAATGTGCCTATTCTCTTTTGAATCAAACCCCAGACCAAGGGGACACTGCAAATCATGCCGACGCTCACACGCCCCCCGCCTAAAGCAACCAATAAAACAGCCACAATCATGATCCCATAGTTAATCATTTTCCAAAGGTTCTGCTTTGCCAATTGGGCAAAAACATATCCGATCAAAGCCAACTGGATACCAGTCACCCGGAAATCGAACACCCCAGCCGTTGCGCTCATGAACGCAAATCCCACTTTGGGAATCACAAAAAAATCCTCAAATATAGCGACCACTATCCCTAAAGCGGCACGCGCGAGAAATGCCACATACAAAAGGCTCAAAAGAAGCCGAGGTTTAAGCAATCCATACCAATAGAACAAAACCCCAAACAAGACCGCCCAGAACCCCTGCAGGAAAGCCCGCGCAATACTGCCCAAACTCGCCGCTTCCTGTGACTCAGACATATAACAACTGGTCGCACAATTGATCACAAAAACCGCCAGCAGGCCATAAAACGACCACGGAAGGGGACCCCGACGAGGAAGATCCTTCCGTCGAAGAGCAACCACCGGTAATAGGGCAATCATACAAATGATCAAACTAATTTCATGAACATAGAATTTATACTCATACAAAAAAGTGCCACCGAACGCCACCGAGACAGGCATCAAAATCCACCAGTTATTACCGGAGAATATAATCCATGCAAGGGTGATGCATCCCGACAAGATTGACATCACAGACAACAAGCCGCGCTCACCACTTGTCTTAATGAGATAAAGTGAGCCAAATACAAACGCTAGGAGAATAAACGCCCGGAGAATCTTCTGTTTGACTACCGTCAATATCATTTACATCCCTTCCGATCACATTCACAGCCCCTGTGCGCTGCTCCTATTTCACAAAGTCCCTTCCATTCCCGCTCATTCAAGTCAGACAACACATAACCCATCTGACGATAGAGTCGGGCGGCAGTCTCGTTTTCCTTATATACCTTCAGCATAATGGTCTTCGCGCCCCTTAGGCGGACTACGGTATGCAGATAATTCATCATCAAGTGTCCCAGACCCAGTCCGCGAAAAGAGGCACTGATCACAAGCCCAAGAGAAGGAATCTCATAACCTTCATCCCATCCCCGCAACATTCCATAACCCACCATCCTGTCGTCAAGCAACACGGCTGCATAGTAATCCAATCCGTTGTAGTGGGCAATTTTTACGGCCTGTTCCGGGGTGAACAAATGAGGATGGAACACTGATACTGTTTCAGAATCGCCAGCCAATTCTTGAAAAAATAATCGTACGCTCCCAGCATCGGCGGATGTGATTTGATGCATTTTCACGTTCCGCCCACACGAAGTCGTTGTCTGTCTGTCATGGGTTCTCATGGGCTACCCCTTGTGCCAAAGCGTCCACAATACGAGTCAATTCGGCATCCGACAACCGAGGCCAGGATGGCAAATTTATGCCCCTTTCACCAAGTTCATCGGCAACAGGACAAACCGCGCCATAATGCCGGTACATCGGCATTTGGTGCAGCGGATAAAATACGGGCCTTGTTTCAATGCCCTTTTCCCTCATAAAAGCCATAACCCTGTCACGTGTGCCGCGCCGAACCAGCACTGTTACCATCCAATAACTATGAACGAAATGGTCATCCTGACATTCGTGCATCACCACACCTTCAAGTTTATTTATCCTGCGGCGATATCGGTTCGCCAATTCATATTTGGAGTCAACGATCTGATGAATACGCGTCATCTGGGCACAACCAATGGCGGCGCAAATATTTGTCATTCGATAATTATAACCGACAAGATCGTGCCAATAGACCCGGTTGGCCGCCAACCCCTGCCCTTTTAAACGGACAACAAGATCATGAAGGTCATCACTGTTCGTAACAACCATCCCCCCCTCTCCGGTTGTAATGGTCTTATTCCCGAAAAGGCTAAAAGCAGCTATATCTCCGAAGCCGCCGACATGTCGCCCCTGAATCCTGGACCCAATTGCTTCTGCGCAATCCTCAATGATCCGAACTCCGGTACGATCAGCCAGTTTTTGTAACGCCTCCATGTTGGCCGGATGCCCATATAAATGCACAACCATGATGGCTTTTGTCCTAGGCCCAATTTTCCTGGCAACATCGATGGGATCCATCTGCCACGTATTCGGATCGCTATCCACAAATACAGGCGTCGCTCCGCAATAGATAATGGGATTGACAGAGGCAATAAAAGTCAGGGTTGGGACAATGACCTCATCGCCGGGCCCGATTCCCAGACCAAGCAGGGTGAGATGAACAGCTACAGTCCCATTACAGACCGCAACCGCATGACGCGCCCCTACGTAGTTTGCAAATTCCCTCTCAAACCGCTCAATATATTGCCCTTTTGATGAAATCCAAGTTGAGTCCAGACAGTCCAGGACATACTCACGCTCCAAATTGGTCAACCAGGGCTTGTAGACGGGAATATATTGATTGTCAGGTTCACCCATAACGCACCTCCATGATAGTCATCATTTCTTCGCAAACGCGATCTGCATTCGCCGACCATGTTAACTCCCCTACACGTCGACCTCCGGATTCAATCAGGGTTGATCTCAACACGGCATCATCCAGCAGTCTTGTGATCGCCGCTTCGATGGCCAAGGGAGAGGCCGGATCGAACAACAGAGCCGCAGTCCCCACTGCTTCCGGATGACTCGTCGTGTTTGAACATGCCACCGGAACCCCTTTCTGCATGGCCTGGAAAACAGAGAAGCTGCTAAAGCCCTCAGCAAATGACGGTTGAACAAGCATTCTGGCATGTTCAAAGGCCCATGCTAAAACACCTGCACTCACATAACCGGGAATAATAATGTCGCCAGGCTTGGGAGCGGCGGACACTGCCGGCTTAATCACATCATCGAAATAGTCTGGAGGACAAGGGCCAATCAATACCAACGGCGGCAAGTCCCGCCCTGTGTTTTGAAGCCCGGCATAGGCTTCAATCAAGCGACGTTGATTTTTGTTATCTGAGAAGGCCGAACTGCAAAGAATAAATCCACGTTGATCCATCCCGGCATCCGCCCAATCGGGCCGTTCTGCCTGATGTGGCGCCACCGGCGAAATCCCCACAGGATTGACTTTGAATTTGTCACGATAAGCCGGAAACCGTCTCCTCAACACTTCCGTGCAGTAGGTTGAATTGACAAAAACCCTTTCGGCGCGGCGGAACGCATCGATGGCAATCCATTTCAGGATATATGACCGCGCCCATTCCCCGGAGGTTACCCACGTTTTGCCATATTCAAAAATTGAACTATCGAAGTAATTACAAATGACAGGCTTGAACAATGCGCAAATTCCCGCAGGACTGATTCCCGCCATGCAGCGCCTCTGTTTCCAGAGACGGGCAACACGAACCGTGGCAAACAGGGAATATTTCCGCCCCGTCAATTCAACAATTTCCCGTCCGGCCCCGGCCGAAAACTCATTCTTACGCCCTTGAGGCACTGCCACCAACCAATCCCATGGCACAGGTCGCGCAATCAACTCCATAGTTTGTTCCCGAACAAACTTCGCCGTCCCTGGCGCACGTTTATCAAGCATCAATGCGCCTGCATCAATCCCAACAACAGGCCTGCCCGCAGTCATGATTCGCGTCATCCTGCACGCCCCAGACCCGGCGAGAGTGCCTGTTCAATCAATTCCAGATAGCGGACAATAATTTGTTTTGAATCGCTGTTGGTCATGGTGGCCATGCCTGCTGCCCCCATATCATGACGTAAACCGGGATTTTCAATTAACTCCATGATTCGCCGTCCCAGCGCCGGAATATCATTGGGAGCAACCAGAAAACCATCGACCCCGTCACGAACATTATCCCTCACACCATCAACGGCGCTGGCAATCACTGGTTTCCCGCAGGCTTTCGCCTCAAATGGAACAAAACCCCAGGCTTCATAAAGGGACGTCATTACGACCATATCTGCTGCCGCCATAAATTCAATGCCCCGGGGGCATGCCCCTAGAAATGTGCATGTCCTGGTAATCCCTAAATGCCCGGCCAATCCCTCCAGTCGCGTACGTTCAGATCCATCCCCCACAATCCACAGCCGCGCCGAAGCGGACTGCTGCTGAACCTCCTTCCAAGCCTTTAGAAGCCAGTCGACCCGTTTCTGGTCTGCCAGCCGTCCGACACTGACAACATGGACCGCGTCCTGACTCCACCCGTATCTACGCCGGATACCGGTGGCATCCTCTTGGGAAGGAACACCGGACAGCTGAAACACATTCGGAATAAGCACCAGTTTATCATCCCCCGCCCACCCTCTATAAAGATACTGGTAGTAAACTGAAGGAGCCAGGGCAATAACCCGACAAGCCAAACGGCAGGGTACCCATTCCGCCCAGGCATTGCGCCAAGCGCGAAATGGGGTCCAATCAGTGTAAAATGCCGGCCATTGGGCGATGTAAATCGTTTTCACTCCAGCCAAGGCCGCTGCTAGGGCACCGACCGGTCCGGCCCATTGCCCCTGCATCAACAACACATCCGGATGTGTCCGGCGCAGCGCCAGAACCAGACTGATAAATCCCTGCAACAATGTAGCTTTTCTATGAATCGATATCCGATAACGAGGGATCCCCAACTTATCGCATTCTGACGCAATCCGACCTTTGCCCCCGTGAAAAACCACTTGATCAACACCCGAATCGTGAAAGCCGTGCATCAGGTTGATAACCGCTTCCGGTCCCCCACCGGCCCCATCCAGATGAATCAAATGTCCTATTTTCATGATCTTACACGTTCTATCACTTGTTGATAGTCTTGCAGCCCTCTGGCTGGACTAAAAAAGTCCCGGTCAAACCCCGGATTCAACGGCAACGGCTTATGCACGGCAGACATCAATATCTCCGAAAGCTTCGCTGAATCCCGAACAGGGAATCGATATGCTTCATCCTTCACGACCTCCGGCAAACTCGAGGCATCCGCCACAACCGCAGGACAACCACAGGACATGGCCTCTACTGGCGGGAACCCAAACCCTTCCGCAAGCGAAGGATAGACAAATAATTCAGCACCCGCATAGACCGCCGCTAAATCGCCCGCCTCAATAAAACCAGGACAGTATACTTGAGTATCCCTGATTTCAGCCTTCCTTAAGGCCCCTCGTATATCACATACTGGCTTGTTTAAATCGAGCGGTATGCTACCGGCGAGCACCAGCGCAGGGCAAGCCTGTGATTTTGCCACCCGCCCATAGGCTTCAATCAAAAGTTCAACGTTTTTCCGGTAATCATACCCCCCCACATACAACCAATAGCGGGAAGGCAACTGATACTTAGCCTGGACAATCCGCCTGACCTCATGAGCTGGGACGGGTGAATCAGCCCAGGGAGTCCAAAGCGGGATTGTAACCATTGGAGGCGCCGCCGGCCCAAGGTAGGCACGTAATTCTTCTGCCGTAAAATCCGAATCCGTAATGACGCAACTGGCGCCTCTCAACCAGTGAAGCCGGTTCTCAAACAACCACCGCCGATACATTAATTTCCCGAAGTATCGTGTATAACGAAGGGGAATCAGATCATGACAAACCACAATCGAGCGTCGCACCCTGGCAAAAGAAAGAAAAGGGGACGGAGCCAACAACACATCACAACCGGCGTCATCTCGAATATAGCGACCTAATCGATTCTGCCATAAGGCCTCCCCTAACACCTCAGGTTTACCGAGCCCTCTTGGAAGGGGGAGTACCCCCATTCGATCAGGAACAACGGATTCGCAACCATCCGGCACCGCAACGAGAAAATCTTTCCGCCGCTCAGTGCCAGCCAATCCCCCCACCAGCATTCTGGCAAAACTGGCCAAGCCATGGCCGGCCTGCCGCAAGAGCCATCCGTCAATGATTACTTTCGGCATACAAAAAACCTGTTCCGGGTACCACCTCATGGCAGCAGTAACCTATTTCCCTCAAAAAACGATCACAGCGTTCATAGGTCCGGACTCCGCCACGATAATGATAGGCTTGCACGAGCAAAACGGGCTTAAATCTCATCAATGTTCCGCGCATACCCTCCAAAGCTTCAATTTCAGCACCTTCAATGTCCATTTTGATCAGATCAGCCGGTTCGTTTCCAGCCCGTTGTGCCCATTCGTCCAAAGGCATTGCGGATACAGTTTCCTCAAACGGTAAAGAACCCAGATGCTCCCCCGTTTCCTTTAGAGAACTGATCGCTCCATGTGTCCTGAACACCATATCCTCCGCACGATTCCATGCCGCAAAGGGCTCAATGCGAACCCGTCCGGCCAATCCGTTCCGGCTGACATTCCGGCACAGTAATATCCGCTGCCGTTTGGATGGCTCAAAGGCCACCACTTTAACCCGAGGCATCCGGACACAAGCCGACAGCGTAAACCCCCCGGAAGCCGCCCCAAGATCCCACACAACTCCAAATTCCCGTTTTGGCAATGCCCTCCAATACGGCTCAATTTCCTCTTGAAAAAAATCGCGGGTCGTCTCATCCCACCATAGTGATCGAGTCCATTGAACGCGAGTGCGATCAATAAACTGGATTCGCTTCAGCGGCGTCAGCCGGGCTTCCCATTCACGAACCACGGCCTTGATTCTGCACCACCTATTTCTGTTCACTTGCCCTCTTTTCTTATTCCGACATGAAGGCGTCTCCAAAACTGGCAGGGAACCCACCAATAGCTAACAACCAACTGGGCCAGACAGGGTGCGCCTATCACTCCCCATAAATGAAAGTGTCGCCCCAACGGCCACACCAACAGCAATGTCAGACACGCCGAGATACAATAAGCATGCAGTTGGGGAATTTCATTCCCTGTTTGCAATAACGCCGAATGGTGCCCCACAATTAAGTCTAAACCAATCAAGGCTAAAAGAGCTACCATGCCTGCGCAAGGCAGCATTTCTGTTTTTGAATGGAGAAAAGAGAGAAACCAGGGAGCGGCAATGATCATTAGTATGGCGCCCACTCCATAAGTCAATAGTGATGCCGGCAAGCGCCAACGAAGCAACCCAAAAATCGCCTTCCACTGACCACGAACTCTAAGGGTCCCTATTTCTGGTATTTTGACCCAGACCCATAAAGCGGAAGTGGTATGTAACATGAGAGCCATCTGCAGAGTCAGGCCATAACTTGCCGTAGTACGCATATCGGTAAACACAGAACACCAAAATGTCGTGATGTTGATCATCAGATAGGTGCATAGGGTCAGGACTCCCGCACGCCATGTCGTGGGCCATAGATCATGCCACGACACCTTAAACCTTGAATCCGGCTCAATAACCCCAAGCATTTCCTTGACGAATCGCCGGGCTGCGAATCGGGGGACGAGTCCACCTATGATCTGTCCAACCACAAGGGCCAGAATCCCAAACCCAGCCATTAACCCAATCAAAGCCACAACATAATTGGCACTCAGCCCCAGCATCATCCATTGATTGTATAGTCGCACACGATTGATCCCATATAGGATGGCCCCCCAATATAAACCCGTCATATTGAAAGCAGTACCCGCAAGGAGAAGCAGAAAGGCTAGAATCTCGCGCACACCGACTTGTGTCGCCACGCCCCCCCAGTGTAGCCATCCAGACCAAACCGCCAACATCAAAACACCAACTAGAACACCAAGAAATTGATAAAGTCGCCTCGCCATTTCGACTAAGGCAATTATAGCAGGTTTGTTCATCCCTCCCAAAACAGCCTGATCTACCCCAAAACGGGGTATCTCAACAGCTCCCCCCGCATAATAGCTCGCATGACGACTCAATGTAGAGGAGAACCCGAATTCAACAATCCCTCCCATCCCTGCAATGCTGAGCATGACATACCATAGCCCGATCTCCGGTGTTGGGATTTGTCGCAAGGCATATGCCATGACCAACAAAAAACCAATCCCCCGCAATAACGTCACCCCACCTCCCCACACCAAGGAGGAGGACATCACCCGCCCGGCAATAAGTCCACCCTTTATTTTAAGTGTTTGCATGCTTTCATTTCAAAGAACCAAACCAGTTAAACGAGCGTGATGCGTTCTCAAAACACACTCCGTGCCCGCGAATTATGTTCTACCACCTTTAACTAAATAAACTCTTAAATTCTATATGACAGTGCTGGTTTAATCAATTCAGCAGGTTGGACCCTAAAAAAATACTTTCTCATGAAAAGGGGTTGTTTATTCGAGCGCCCGTTGCTAGTTTTACACGCGAATTGAGACCGCGTAAGGGCCGCATAGGTCGAAATAAGGAGTTTGGTATGGAATTGATCCCAATTGAATGTGGAAATTGTAAAGCTAAACTGAAAATCAAGGCGATGCCTACCAGAATGCCTACGGAAGTGAAGTGCCCAAAATGCGGGAAACCTATTCCGGTGGCAAAAACTGCTCCGGCCACAGCCGCTCCAACCCCCGTACCTGCGCCTCCCGTCGCAGCACCTGCGCCCACCGCCGCCCCGATACCGCCCCCCAGTGTGCCAGTAACCCCTGTCGCGCCTCAGCCCAAGCCGGTTGTGCCATCCATTGTTCCTCCAGTTTCAGCGGCAAGCGATACCGCACAATTAATGGCTCCCCCTAAAGCAATTAATCAACCGCCTGCTTCCGCCCCGGTCAACGTACCCAAAAAAGCCGCTGCCCCCATCGTTTTGGGACAGGTTCCTGATGCCTCCACGGGCGCCAATATTTCCGTCACCTGCACTACCTGCCAATGGCAAACCAAGGTTTCCCAAACGCTTATCGGTAAAAAAATCAAATGTAAGCAATGCTCGGGCATCATTGCCGTTGTGTCACCCGAGTCTGCCGCACCAGCCGAAAAGCCGGTTATTGCCCCCGTAGCGACTCCTCCGCCTGCACCGGCAACTCCTGTTGTCGAACCCCCGGCCCCGATTATTCC
>Ga0118677_10007574_pt1 | contig 17852 bp, 4 predicted proteins | sample AliMusrvi5mmetaG_FD_86154 | JGI IMG/M metagenome (GOLD analysis project Ga0118677, IMG submission 86154) | reverse complement strand
GGACTGGGGGACTCGGGGACTGGGGGAATGAGTCGGAGCCTTTTGGATTTTTAACACTTTTTTCATTCTGTTAAACAGGTTGCAGGACAATTTCAATCGGAACTTAAGTACTTTAGGCACTTCAAATACTTTAGGCACATTAGGCACTTTTAGATGAGACTTAAGAATTGGCTTTTACTTTTCGTCCTGGTCGGCGGTTTTTCCATGGTGGGATCGGCTCAGGTCTACTTTCCGGAGGACATGGTAAAAGTAGCGGCCCAGGTTCGCGACGATTTGACCGGGCTGGCAATTCCCTATGTCAATGTAATAAACCAGCGTGTCAGGGGCGGTACGATGACAGACAAGGACGGCAAATTCTCCTTGCAGGCTGACCCTGCAGATACGCTCACATTCAGATCGATAGGTTATATTGACAAGAAGGTGCCGGTGAGTGAAATTGTTGCCAATGAAAACGCAACCGTCACTATGGCGCCTGTGCGGTACCAGTTGGAAGGGGTAGAAATAACAGGACAAAGCCAGAAGGTGAATACCTCCGGCTTGAATGAGCATGCAAAAAACATGAGCAAAACTCCTGTCGAACTCAGGGGAGAATTTGAATCAAAACCAAAATTACTGACTGCAATCTTCCATCCGACCTCCTATCTCTATTACAAATTCAACAAAGAGGAGAAGGAGAAGCGCAATACCTTGGCCGCCATTCGGACCGAAAGGGAATGGCAACTCTTTTCCCTGGTCTACAACAAGGAGATCGCGGCAAGACTCACGGGTCTAAAGGGAGATGAACTCGATGATTTTATGGTCTATTTCAATGCCTATAGTAAACTTCAATTCAGTGCCACGACCTATGAAGTCGAAAAAAGGATCAAAGAGATTTATCCCCAGTATTTGGCAAGGGAAGAAGAATTGAGGACGGATGGGAAGTAGAAGTGCCTAAAGTACTTAAAGTGCCTAAAGTACTTAAAGTGCCTAAAGTGCCTAAAGTATTTAGAGTTGGTTGAGATTGGATTCGATTTACAATTCGTTATAAAATTCAAATGATTCTTCCTGAATTTTCAGATATTCTGGCTGCACATAAGCTGATCAAGCCATATATTCACCGAACGCCGGTATTGACCTGCCAAAGTATCAATAACCTAACCAGATGTGAGCTATTCTTCAAATGTGAAAACTTCCAGAAAGTAGGAGCATTTAAATTTCGAGGCGCTGTCAATGCCGTTTTTTCCCTTGACAGGGAGGCCGCCATGGCCGGCGTCGGTACACATTCCTCAGGCAACCACGCTGCGGCCCTGGCACTGGCTGCCAAAATGCGAGGCATTGAATCCTACATCGTTATGCCTTCCAATGCTCCTTCGATAAAGAAAATAGCCGTTGCAGGTTATGGTGCCAACATCATTTTCTGTGAACCAACACTTCAAGCCCGGGAAGAGACCCTAAAAAAAATTGCCGACGAAATGCATTTGACCGTCATCCATCCCTACAACAATTTCAAGGTGATTTGCGGACAGGGTACAGCCGCTTTTGAATTGATGGAAGAGGTGGAAGAGCTACAGGTAGTCATGTGCCCGGTTGGAGGAGGAGGGCTTTTGTCGGGAACTGCCCTTGCGGCAAAGTCCTTAAACCCTTCCTGTCAGGTTATTGGTGCGGAACCAGCCGGAGCAGATGATGCATTCCGTTCCTTTAGGGATGGCTTCATCCATCCTTCGGTCCATCCGACCACTATTGCTGATGGATTGCTCACTTCACTGGGAGAACTCAATTTTGCACTGATCCGGCAGCAGGTGGACGAGATCATAACCGCATCGGAAGAATCAATTGTGGCTGCCATGCGCATGGTGTGGGAAAGGATGAAGATCATCATTGAGCCTTCCAGTGCCCTTCCTTTGGCCGTTGTTCTGGAAAACAGAGAGAAATTTGCAGGCAGACGCATCGGCATCATCCTGTCAGGAGGGAATGTAGAACTATCCAACCTTCCATTTAAGTAAAAACGCCTAAAAGTACCTTGGTGTGAAACGGCAGAATCTTTTCCTTTTGGCTGCAAAATCGTAGCTAAGCATAAATTCGTGCGTGCCGGCGTTGTATTGTGATGGCCTGAAGGTAGTTAGATCGTAGGCATAACCCAGTTTGACCCGACTGTTTACAAAAATCTGGAAAAGAAGTCCGTATGAATTCTGGAAACGGTAGGTCGCACCCACCCAAACCCTGTCGTACAAGAGTGCATTGGCAGAAACATCAATTACCGTTGGTGTATTTTCGCTCCATCGCGCCAAAACAGTGGGTTTGAACTTCACATAATCACTCATCTCCAGCACGTATCCTCCCATGGCATAGAAATTCATCTCCTCCTGGTAAACGAGTGCACCGCTGTCGGAGGTGATTTTATTCCTGAAAATTTTTGGCACCGAGGCACCCAAAAAGAAGTTATCGGAATGCCACAGAAAACCAAGACCAAAATTGGGGAGATATTTTTTGTTGATATCAAATGCAGCGACCGGATCATTGGGATCATGTACGCTCAAATCAGAAAGCAAGGCCTCATATCTGTTGAATCCGCCTTTGATTCCAAATGAAATGTATTGGTCTTCATCAAGAAGAATACGGTAGGAGTAGTCGGCGTAGACGCCTGTTTGCCTGACAGGACCAAACCTGTCGGAGATGATGGAAAGTCCCAAGCCCACATTGTACTTCTTGAAAGGCCCCTGAATAGTAAGGGTATTGGTGGTGGGTGCACCATCAAACCCGACCCACTGTATTCTGGACAAAGCAGTCACATTGACATATCCCGACATTCCTGCGTAAGCAGGTTGAATTGTCAGAAGGTTGTTCATGTACTGATTGAAAACAGGATCCTGCTGTGAAAAAAGATTTAAACTTGCAAATAGAAGTACAATCCCCGGCAATGCCCGGAACAAACCCTTAAATTTTATTCTTTCACTTTTCAAGAGAGTATATTTTAACGCATCAAGCGATACAAATTAATAATAAACATAGACATACCCTTGCACCTTCTGTTTTGTTCCCCCGCCCAAAGTAAGGATGTAGTAATAAACGCCAGGTGCTACCAATTTGTTATGAGAGAAGGTCGACGCGCCGTAGCGTCCATCCCAGTCATTTTGATAATCATTGCTTTGATAAACCAATTGTCCGGACCTTGTAAAAATAAGCAATTGTGATTGCGGAAATCCTTTGATCCCTTCTATTACAAAAGTATCATTGATTCCATCCCCGTTCGGAGAGATCAGCTGCGGGATGGTCGGAAATTCCCTGATATTCACAATTTGCTGGCAGGTATCTGTTAGTCCGACCTGATCTGTAACCGTCCAGGTGACGACTGTTTTGCCTGCCCTGAACTTTTCGGGTGCATCATTGGCAATTTTGACCACATTACAGTTGTCTTTTGTTACCGGTTTACCAAGATCGACAACAACGGTATTGGGCGATCCGTCTGCAGTTTTAATGGCATGTACAGTCATATCTATGTCTTTTGGACATTGAATCGTAGGTGGAATTGAATCTTTTGCCTCTATGAAAATACTATCCTTTACAGCACATCCCTTGTCGTTGGTTAAGGTGATGAAATGGATCCCATAGGAAAGCTGAACCGCTTGTCTGTTAGTTTGAGGTGGTTTTGTATCCCAAAGAAAAGTGTATCCACTCAGATCGGCCAGAACCCCATCCTTTTTGATGCTATCTACCCTGGCACTTCCATTCTCATCGGAAAGACATTCGAGGTCCTTCTTGGAAAAGAATACCTTGATCGCACTTGCCTCTTTCACCGTATCTGTATAAGTGGCAGTACACATTTTGGCATCTGTCAAAACTACAGTATAGACTCCAGCGCGAAGATTGATGGCCTTTGCAGTTGTCTGGGCAGGAGTGGTGTTCCACAGATAGGTCACCGGAGCAGTTCCAAGGGTAACAACAGCCTCCATTGTGCCCGTTGAATCACCGTAGCAATCGGTTCCTTTGACTATAATTTTTGCCCGCAATGAATCCGGCTGCATCACTTTTACAGGTTGGATGTTGTAGCATTTTCCACTCGATGTAGCCCCCTTGATGTAGTACAAGCCGGCTGCAACATTTTTAGGCGTTGCCAAACCCAGGGTCGCTTTTGAATCTGTCCAGTATGTCAGTACCAATCCTGGGGTAGAACCCAAAGTCACAGCAGGCAGTGTCAGGTCGGCAGTTGTGCCTGTACATGATTTCAGTACTGGATTGTTGATAACCAGGTTCGGAACATTTACCACATCAATGTATTTTGTTGCCACGATGGTACACAATCCACCTGAAGCCGAATAGGTGTATTGAATAGTATGGGTTCCTTCCCCGGCAACTTTTGGATCAAATACATTCCCTGTAATACCAGGGCCGCTTAGCGTTCCGCCGGCAGGCGAAACAGAAATGGTTACAGGCGAATCGGAGATGCAATAGGGTCCATAGGTGCCATTGAAATTGACCGAGATGACCGAAATTGCTGTTTCGAAACTGCTTTTGCAACCGGTGGTATTGGTAATTTTCAGGGTATATTTCCCGGCATTGGCGGTTACCATGTTAGGAATAGAAGGATTCTGGTCTTTCGAAATAAATCCCTTGGGGCCGCTCCAGTCGTAGGAAGCCATCGCGTCAGGCCCACCGTTAAGAATCAGTGTACTACCTTCACAAATTGGGTTGATGTTGGGAGTGATGGTTGGTGTAGCTGCCGCAGGATTGAATGAAACCGCCACCTTTGTCGAGTAGGTGCATCCTGCTTTATCCACGACAGTAAGGAGATAATCCCCGGTATCAGTGGCAGGATTCACATTGTTCAATGTCGGGCTTTGAAGAGTCGATTTGAAATTGTTTGGACCGCTCCAATTGTAACTGACCATGCCATTTGGCTCTCCCCTCAAACGAAGCGTATCGCCTGTACAAAGTGGACTATTTGAAGTCGCCTTGGGCTGGAATGGCATGGGAGTAATGGTTTTGGATGCACTGCATCCGTTCCAGTCCACGACGGTAAGCTTGTAGGTGACCGAATCCTTTGCAAAAGGTATTGGCGGTGGATTCTGGAGCGTGGAGGTAAATCCACCCGGACCCGACCAAAGGTAAGAGGTCATTCCATTGGGACCTGCCTTCAACTGCATGGTTCCGGCCGGACAAACAGTCGTGTAATCCGGAACAGGAATTGGCAGGGGTTTAAAGGATACACTGACTGTATCTGAAGAAGTAGCATTGTTGGCATTGGTCACCACCAAAGTATAGGTACCTGAATTGGAGATGGTTACATTGTTGATGGCAGGATTCTGCTCCGAAGAGGTGTAACCGTTGGGACCCGACCAGGCGTATGATTTCATGTTGTCTGGGAGTGCCGAGAGATAAAGCGTTCCCCCTATACAAACCGGTTTTTGCGCATCCGCTTTGGCGATATCCAGAATTACATTGACCGAATCGATGGCCGTGCAACCATTCAGGGAGGTGACGGTCAGTTTATACAATCCGGCTGCCGATGCCGTGACGTTCGGAATGATCACATCCATGGTATTGAAGGCAAATCCACTCGGATCTGTCCAGAGGAAGGTATTGCCGGGTACATCGGGACCTCCTTTGAGTTGCAGGGTTTGTCCGAGTGAAAGCGGACTGTTTGATGCCGTACTTGCGGAAGATGAACCGAGTGACAGTTTAACTGAGGTTCTGGTTAAACTGGAGCATTTAGTCAACGAATCAACGCTTTCGGCATAATAGACAGCAGTCGAATCTGCCGTGTGGAGTATCGGTTTTTTAACCACATTGCCACCGGTGGCCTTATCGTACCAAACGATCTTTGTACCGAAAGCCGGCAAAACACTGGTGTTGGCATCGAGGGTCTGCAATGGCTTCTTCGCACATTCGCTGATGTCACCAGTGCTGACAGGTGCTAATGGTGCAGCATTGATAGCCAGTTTCACAGGAATCCGGTTGAAGCTTGGACAGTCCAGGGCGGTTCTTGCTTCCGCATAGAGTGTTTTTCTCCCTGTATAATTCATGGTGGGAGCGATCTCAAATCCACCGGTAAGCGCATCAAAGAAAACATAGGAAACGCCTGGGATGACTGTGAAAAGCGTTCTCGCATCAAGGGTATCCATCGGAGCAGATTCGCAAATCGCCAATGAATCCAAGCCTTTCACCTTCAAAACGGGATCTGCTGCCTGGTTGTTGATGGTAAGCACTACCGGTGTACGGGTTGGATTGATACATTTGTCCTGTTTAGACTCCGCATAATAAGTCTTAGTTCCAACAATCTTCAAAATTGGAGAGGCAACCGTTGTTCCTCCCACCGGAAGGCTGTACCAACTGTAAACCACTCCGGTCGGAGGGGCTTGTGTCTGTGCTGTCAATGTTTGCAGCGGCGTAGTGGCACATTGCGTTACGTTGATTCCAATCGGAGAGGCTGGTGTAGGATTGATTGTCAAAACCACAGCCGCTGAACGTGCAACACTGACACAACCTGCAGCATTAGATGCTTCTGCATAATAACTCGCTGTTCCAACCTGGCTCAGGGTCGGACTAACCGGATCGCCTCCTGTTGGAGTACCATACCACAAAATGGTAGAACCCGCAGCAGTAGCAGTCGCAGTCAAGGTCTGGATGTTGGGCACATTTTCGCACTGGGTAATATTTACGCCAGCAATAGGGGGTTTCGGCGCAGCATCGATCTGAAGACTTACCGCCGTCCTGCTAAGACTCTGGCAAGTTCCGTTGTCCGATTCTGCATAATAGGTAATCGCTTTGACAGAGCTGATGGTCGGACTTCCGATTGGAACTCCACCGGTTGGAGTCAGGTACCATTTCACAGTTGCACCGGGAGGAGGCGTTGCCGTCGCAGTCAAAGTCTGCATGGGACTCTGTTCGCACTGCCTGACATCTCCCCCGCTCACCGGTGGATCGGGTATTGACTGAAGTGTCAGGACAACCGGAGCAGACCTTGTCAGGCTTGCGCAGGTCCCCAGCGTTGACTCTGCATAATAGGTGGCTGAGCCGATCATGTTCAGTGTCGGACTTACCGGTGATCCGCCCGAGGCTGTGGTATACCAGATTGCTGCCGGATCGGAAGAGAGGGCCGTCAATGTTTGTATGGGTGAATGGGCACAATCGGTGATGTTGCCGAGACTCACTGGTGCAGCCGGCGCAGGGTTGATGGTGAGCGTGACTTTTGTCCGGGTCAAACTGGTGCAAATGCCATTATCGGTTTCCGCATAGTAGGAGACAGTTGTCACGGCATGTAGTGTAGGCGTCACAGGGGAGCCTCCTGAGGGTGCAGTGTACCAGTTGATCGTTGAGCCAATCGGGACATTGGCCGTGGCGGTGAGGGTCTGAAGCGGGCTCTTCTCACATTCTATGATGTCAGGATTTTTCACCGGTGCTGCCGGATGCGAAATGATGCTGATTGCGACCTGTGTCCTGGCAAGGCTCTTGCAACCTGTTAAATTATCGACCGATTCGGCAAAAAACATTTTGGTTCCCAGTCCGGAAAAGGAGGGTGCCGCCAAAAGGTTTCCTCCGGTTGGAGCATCATACCATTTGACAGTGCTTCCGGCAGGAGCCGTAGCAACAGGAACGATAACCTGGGCAGGTGTCGCGATGCACTGGGTGATATCTCCTCCGGAAGTGGGAGGAGCCGGTGCAGGCAGTGCTGTAGTTAGCGTAGGAATTGATGGGGAACTTGCACAACCTGCAGCATCCTTAACGACTACTGAAAAACTGCCAGAGGTGGTGACGTGAATAGAAGAGGTACTCTCCCCTGTTGTCCATTGGTAACTGAATCCAGCCGGAGCTGTAAGAATTACTTCATCTCCGGTACAGAAGGTGGTTGGACCCGAAGCTGTCAAAACTGGTGTCGCGGGTATCGGATTGACCGTTACAACCACATTGAATACGGAAGCATTGCTGCAACTGTTGGCAGTCAAAGTATAAACATAAGTCACATGGACCGGTGCTGCCGAGGTATTGGTCAGAATTTCATTGACATTTCCCGTACCTGAGGTGGCCGGCTGAAGAATTCCCGGCACTGTGGCCCTTGTCCAGTTAAAAGTGACACCTGGCGTTGAACTGGTAGCCGCATAATGGAGTACGCTTCCACTGCAAATGATCGGTGGTGCCAGAGAACTGGTCAGGTCCGGTGACGGATTGACGGTCAAAGTTACATTTTGCGTACTGATGCATCCGTTGACAAACAAAGTATACTGGTAAGTTACTACCACAGGCAAAGGTGAAGTGCTGGTCAGGAACTCACTGATATTGCCAGAGCCGGCAGAACCAGGCTGCAATATTCCGGAAGAAGAAGCTCTTGACCAGTTCAACACGGCACCAGGAGTAGAACTCGTGGCCGTATAATTAAAGATCGATCCGCTGCAAATAGCTCCCGGAGTCAATGAACTTGTAAGGGTTGCTGAAGGATTGACGGCAACCACCACACTGTAGGTAGTTGGATTACTGCAACCGTTTGCCGAAAGTGTGTAAACATAGGTCACATTGACGGAAGCCGCTGTCAGATTGACAAGCGTTTCATTCGGATTTCCGTTCCCGGATGCTGCGGCATTGGTGATGCCCGCAACTGCCGGCCTGCTCCAAGCAAAAATCGTTCCCGGCGTAGAGGAGGTTGGGGTATAGCTGAAGACGGTATTGCTACAGATTGCCAGGGGGAGTAAAGTGCTCGTTAAAGCCGGCAAAGGATTGACCTGAACAATGACATTCTGTGTTGAACTGCATCCATTGGCAGAAATCTGGTATGTGTAAGTCACAGGAATTGCAGTGGCAGTCGTATTGACAAGCACTTCATTGGGATTTCCGACCCCTGAGGCAGTTGGATTGGAGATTCCTGCTACCGCCACCCTACTCCAGTTGAAGACAGCACCTGCTGAAATACTTGCCGGATTGTAACTGAAGAGCGAATTGCTGCAGATGGAAGGCGGAGTAAGCGTCCCCGAAAGTACAGGATTTGGATGGACAGTTACCACCACATTTTGGATATTGCTGCATCCGCCCAGTGTGAGTGTGTACGCATAGGTCACATTGATGGACAAGGCGGTGGTATTGACCAGTGTCTCATTGATATTGATGGCCCCACTTGTTGAGGGATTGCTGATTCCGGCTATTGCAGCCCTGGACCATCCTGTGATGACACCATTGGCCGAAGTGGCAGTATAAACAAAAGACGAATTGCTGCATATGGCATTCGGAGTAAGTGTGCTGCTAAGGGTAGGAAGCGGGTTCACCGTTATGTTGACCGCATAGGTAGCAGGGTTGGTACAACCGTTGGCCGTAAGCGAATAGGTATAAGTGACTGTGATAGGCGAAGCAGTGGTATTGACAAGAACCTCATTGGGATTCCCGGTACCCGCCGCAGGGGCATTGCTGATTCCAGCCACAAATGGTCTGTTCCAGTTAAACACCGTGCCGACAGTCGAACTGGTAGGAACATAACTGAACAAATTGTTGCTGCAAATTCCTGTCGGATTCAGGTTGCTGGTCATCACCGGAGTTGGATTGACAGTGACCGGTATATTCTGATTGTTGGAACAACCATTGGCCGACAAGGTATAGGTGTAGTTTACGACGATAGGCGTGGCTGTGGTGTTGATGAGTACCTCGCCGGGATTGCCGGTACCGGAAGCTGCCACATTGCTTATCCCGGGAACTGCATTTCGGCTCCAGTTGAAGATTGTTCCAGGCGTCAGACTTCCTGGAATATAGTTAAAGACCGAATTGTTGCAAATGGCAGCTGGGGTCAACGTGCTGGTCAGTACAGGCATCGGATTGACAGCTACAACAACGGGAAAGGTAACCGGATTGGTGCATCCTGCAAAGGAAACGGTGTAATTGTAGGTCACCAATACTGGCAGTGAGGTAGTATTGAACAATGTTTCATTCGGATTGCCAACTCCGGAAGTGGCAGTGTTGGAGATACCGGCTACAGTGGCCCTGCTCCAGTTAAAGACTGCACCTGCCGTTGAACTTGAAGGGATATAACTGAAAATGCTGCTGCTGCAGATCGACGATGGTGCTAAACTGCTTGTCAGGACAGGAACAGGGTTGACCGTGATCACCACATTCTGCGTATTGCTGCATCCTGCCGAATTGAGGGTAAAATTATAGGTGACACTTATTGGTGCAGAGGTGGTATTGATCAGAATTTCATTCGGATTTCCGGCTCCACTGGCAGCCGCATTGCTGATTCCTGCAACCAGGTTGCGGTTCCAGCTGAAACTCGTGGCGGGTGTGGTACTGGAAGGATTGTAGTTGAAAGTAGCCCCACTGCATATGGCAGGCGGTGTTAATCCGCTGTTCAACACTGGCGTGGGATTTATTGTCGCTACTACATTCTGAATATTGCTGCAACTTCCAGTCGTCATGTTGTAAACATAAATGACGCTGATTGGCAGTGAGGTGGTATTGATCAATGTTTCATTCGGATTACCGTTCCCGGATGAGGCAGAATTGCTGATACCCGGCACAGCAGCCCGGCTCCAGGCAAAATTCGTCCCCAAGGCCAGACTCGTTGGAGTGTAGTTGAATGGCGTATTGCTGCAAATAGGCAGTGGAGTTAAACTACTGGTCAGGGCAGGGGTCGGATTAACGGTTACATTGACGGAATAGGTGGTTGGATTGGCACAACCATTGATACTCAAAGTATATACATAAGTGACTACTACCGGAAGAGGAGTCGTATTCAAAAGGATTTCATTGGGACTTCCAGTTCCGCTGGAGGTAGCATTGCTGATGCCTGCAACAGCAGCGCGGGACCATGCTGCCGAGAATCCTGCCGTCGTACTGGTCGGTACATAATTGAAAACAGCTCCACTGCAAACCGCAGCCGGACTCAGGGTGCTAGTCAGAATGGGAGTCGGATTGACGGCAACGACCACATTCTGCACATGTGAACATCCATTTGCACTCAGGGTATAAACATAGGTGACATTGATGACGGAGGAGGTAGTATTTACCAGTGTCTCATTCGGGTTATCTGTCCCGGATGCTGCAATATTGCTGATCCCTGGTGTTAAAGAACGGCTCCAGTTAAAAGTTGTCCCGGGTGTTGCACTCAGAGGGGTATAGCTGAAAAGGGAGTTGTTGCAGATAGCTGGCGGTGCAAGAGTACTTGATAAATTCGGAGAAGGATTGACCACCACTGTTACATTGTTTCCGACAGGATTGGTACACCCGTTCAATGAAACAGTGTAAACATAGGTCACTGTAACTGGGGTCGTAGTAGTATTGATCAGTGTCTCATTCGGATTGCCAGTGCCTGAAGCAGTTGCATTGCTGATATTGGCTACAGCCGTTCTGCTCCAGTTAAAGGTCGATCCCGCAGTTCCCGTTGGTATATAGCTGAAGATCGTGCTGCTGCAGATTGCAGGAGGTGAAAGGGTGCTGGTAAGAACCGGGACCGGAGATACAGTAATGGTCATTGTGAAAGGAGATCCTGTACAGGATCCTGCAACCGATGTTGGGGTAATGATGTATTGAACTGTTCCCGGTAAAACGCCGCTTGGATTGGTTAACACCTGGTTGATAATAGATCCTGCCCCTGCTCCTGCACCGGTAATTCCTCCTGTAACGATACCAACAGTCCAGGTGAAGGTACTCGGAATGGAAGCTGTCAGATTGATGTTGGACCCCGCACCGCTGCACATACCAACAGCTGCAGGATTGGTCACCACTGGTGCAGGATTTACAGTCACGGTGATCGCACGGGTAACTCCTGCACATAAACTACCAACGGAAGTTGGTGTCACAAGGTACTGGACAGTTCCTGCGAGCGTATTGCTCGGATTGGTCAATACCTGGTTGATGGCTGGTCCTACTCCCGCGCTTGCCCCTGTGATCCCGCCTGTGACGGCTCCGACCGTCCAGGTATAGGTACTCGGAATACTTCCAGTGAGTGCAATGTTCGGACTGGTTCCGGTACAGGTACTAACTGCGGCCGCATTGGTCACTGTTGGAGCAGGGTCAACTGTAACCGTGATGGTGTAGGGTGTACCTGCACAAACACCGGTTGTGGCGGTTGGCGTAACAATGTATTCGATGGAGCCTGGCGTAAGATTGCTCGGATTGGTCAGTACCTGGTTAATGATTGTTCCAGATCCTGAACTGGCTCCTGTGATCCCACCGGTATTTGCACCTACAATCCAGCTAAAAGTACTGGGAGCTGAAGCTGTAAGCGAAATATTGGGGCTCGTTCCGCTGCAGGTAATTGCAGTTGGAAGCGTTGTCACCACAGGAGATGGGTTGACCGTGACTGTGATGGTATAGGGATTGCCTATGCATGCACCTGCTACCGATGTAGGAGTCACGACATAGGCTACTGTCCCAAAAAAACTGCTGCTGGGATTCGTCAGAATCTGGTTAATCGTTGGACCGGTGCCTCCACCAGCACCGGTTATTCCTCCGGTTATGGTTCCGACCGTCCAGGTAAAAGTACTGGGAATGGAAGCAGTTAAACTGATATTTGAACCGGCTCCACTGCAAACACTAACCGCAGCTGCATTTGTGACTACCGGCTTTGGATTGACCGTCACAGTTATCACATAGGGGGCTCCAATACATGAATTACCTGTCGAAGTGGGAGTGACAATGTACTGTACAGTTCCGGGAGCAGCATTGCCTGGATTGGTCAACACCTGGTTGATGCTGGTCCCGACTCCTGCACTTGCTCCGGTGATTCCGCCCGTAATGGTTCCGATGGTCCAGGAAAAGGAGCTTGGCTGGCTCGCCGTTAAAGCTATATTTGGGCTCGTCCCACTACAAGTGATAGCAGATGCAGGGGTTGTGACAGCCGGGGCAGGACTTACTGTAACTGTAATTGTGAAGGGAGTACCGGCACACAATCCCGTTGTGGCAGTTGGAGTAACAATGTATTCGATGGAACCCGGAATGGTCGTGCTTGGATTGGCAAGCACCTGGTTAATGATGGTTCCGGAACCCGCACTGGCACCGGATATGCCTCCCGTGTTCGCTCCTATGGTCCAGGAAAAGGTACTTGGAGCGGAAGCGGACAACAAAATATTAGGGCTTGTTCCGCTACAGGTAATTGCTGCCGGTGCAGTAGTTACAACGGGGGCAGGATTGACAGTCACTGTAACCGTATAGGGATTGCCTACACATGATCCGGCAATCGAGGTTGGCGTAACAATGTAGGCCACAGTACCCGGAACTGTAATACTTGGATTAACCAAATTCTGAGCGATGATGGGGCCGGCTCCTGGTCCGGCTCCTATGATACCCCCGGTAATGGTTCCAACCGTCCAGGTATAGGTACTTGGAATGGTTGCCGTCAGGATGATATTTGAAGTCGTGCCACTGCACATGGTAACTGTGGCCGCAGAGTTGACACTTGGCTTGGGAAGTACTGTAACTGTTATGGTGTAGGGTGAACCTGTACATGAACTTCCAACAGCAGTTGGCGTCACAATGTATTGTACCGTTCCCGAGGTAGAATTACTTGGATTGGTCAGCACCTGGTTGATGGTAGAACCCAATCCGGCACTTGCTCCGGTAATTCCTCCGGTGATAGTGCCAATGGTCCAGGCAAAAGTACTCGGATTGCTTGCTGTCAAAGCAATATTGGGACTTGATCCGCTGCAGGTGGTAGTACCGGCCGAAGTCGTTACCGCAGGCGATGGATTGACCGTCACAGTAATGGTATAGGGTGCGCCCGGACAGGAACCATTAGTGGCCGTTGGGGTGACAAGATACTCGACCGTTCCCGGATTGGTGGTGCTTGGATTGGTTAAAATCTGGTTGATTGTAGATCCGGATCCGGCATTGGCTCCTGTAATACCTCCGGTATTTAACCCAATCGTCCAGGTGAAAGTACTTGGAATGGAAGCTGTCAGTGCAATATTCGGGCTTGTACCGCTACAGGTGCTTGCGGTAGGTAGATTTGTTACAGTCGGGGCAGGATTGACTGTGGCTACAATGGTATACGCATTGCCTGAACAGAAGCCTGCAATGGTCGAAGGGGTCACAATATAGGCCACCGTTCCGGGAACTGTATTACTCGGATTGGTCAACGTCTGATTGATAGACAAACCGGATGCAGCACTCGCTCCGGTTATTCCTCCGGTTATCGTACCAACGGTCCAGGTGTAAGTACTTGGAGCCGAGGCAGCCAAAACGATATTTGAAACCGATCCACTACAGAGAAGAGTGGTCGGGGCATTTGTAACAATGGGCTTTGGCGAAACAGTGACCGTAATGGTATAAGGCAATCCAGTACATCCACTTGCTAAAGAAGTCGGCGTAACAATGTATTGAACTGTTCCTGAAGTGGCATTGCTGGGATTGGTTAATGTTTGGTTAATAGTGGCTCCGGATCCGGCACTGGCTCCGGAAATACCGCCGGTCACATTACCCAATGTCCAGGTAAAAGTACTGGGCGTACTCGATGTCAGCACGATATTCGGACTGGCACCACTACAGGTCGTTATTGCTGACGCATTTGTCACGGAAGGGACAAGATTGACTGTAACGGTAATCACATAGGGTGTACCGGTACAGACTCCTCCCGAAACGGTAGGTGTAACGATGTACTGTACCGTTCCTGCTGATACATTGCTTGGATTGGTCAACACCTGGTTGATAACCGTTCCTGCTCCTGAGCTGGCACCTGTGATCCCGCCTGTGACTGTTCCAATTGACCAGGCATAAGTACAGGTCAAATTGGCTGTTAAGGCAATACCAGGACTGGTACCACTGCAAATTGTCGCTGTATTGGGAGATGTAATGGTGGGAACGGGATTTACTGTCACCGTGATGATCGTTGGATCGCCAACACAGAGATCGTTGGAGGAGGTTGGTGTTACAATGTACTGAACGGTTCCTGCAGATGCACCGCTTGGATTGGTAAGATTCTGATTTATTGTTGTACCGGATCCGGGAGATGCACCGGTGATTCCTCCCGTAATGGCCCCAATGGTCCAACTAAAATTACTCGGCTTGCTTGCCGCAAGCGGGATGATAACATTGCTGCCACTACAGATCATCGAGGTGAGTGAATTGGTGATTATCGGTTTGGGATTAACGGTCACGGTAATAGTGAAAACCCCGCATGAGGTACCCGCAGCAATTGATTTTGGAGTAACCAGGTACTGTACGGTTCCGGATGCCGAATTACTTGGATTGTTGAGCGTTTGATTGATCGTTGGCCCTGAACCCGCACTGGCACCAGTGATTCCTCCTGTGATGGTACCAATGGTCCAGGAAAAGGTACTGGCAACGGAGGCAGTCAGGCTGATACCCGTGCTGGATCCGCTGCAAAGGGTAGCTGTACTGGCTGTTGTCAAAACTGGGGAGGGATCGACAGTCACCACCAGCGAGTAGGGGTTACCCGGACAGTTACCAGCAACCGATTTAGGCGTAATGATGTAGGTAACGGTTCCTGAGGAGGCACTACTTGGATTGGTAAGAACCTGACTGATGGCAGATCCGGAACCTGCAACGGCACCCGTAATACCCCCTGTAATGGTTCCAATGGTCCAGGAATAGGTACTTGGAGCCGTAGAGGCCAAAGTGATATTGGTACTAATCCCATTGCAAACGGTAACTGGAGCAATGGGTGTCATATCAGGTATCGGATTGACCGTCATAGTGATGGTGAGCGGATTGCCAACACAGGATCCAGCCGTAGAGGTCGGCGTAACGATGTAATCGACGGTACCTACCGTTGAACTGCTGGGATTGGTAAGCACCTGGTTGATCACGGATCCGGAACCGGAACTCGCTCCGGTAATATTCCCGGTTATCGTACCGATAGTCCAGGAAAAGTTACTTGGCACTGAGGCAGTCAGTGAAAGATTAGGACTAATATTACTGCAGGTATTGACCGCTGCAGCATTGGTCATGACAGGTTTTGGAACTACAGAAACGGTAATGGTATAGGGCGAACCGGCACAGGAACCTGCTACCGATGTAGGAGTTACCAGATATTGTACTGTGCCTGTAACTGAATTACTTGGATTGATTAGCGTCTGGTTGATGGTCGAACCCGATCCGGCACTGGCACCGGAGACACCTCCGGTAATGGTCCCGACTGTCCAGGTAAAGGTACTTGGTATGGAGGCTGCCAAACTGATGCCCGGGGCAGTTCCGCTACAGATAGTGGAAGTATTGGCAGTAGTCACGACGGGATTGGCCTTAACTGTAACCGTGATAGTGGTCGGATGACCCGTACATGAACCGGCATTGGTTTTAGGAGTCACGATGTAGTCAACAGACCCGGAAGTTGTCGAACTCGGATTGGTTAACAATTGATTGATGGTCGCTCCTGATCCGGCAGTGGCACCGGTAATGCCACCGGTAATCGTTCCGATGGTCCATGAAAAAGTGGAGGCCATGTTTGCCGTCAAAGCAATGGCAGGACTGGTTCCGCTACAAATGGTTGCAGTATTCGGGGAAGTAACAAATGACGAAGGATTGACAGTTACGGTTATGGTGGAGGGCAGCCCCGGACAGGAGCCAGAAGTGGTTGTCGGCGTCACTATGTAATCTACGGAACCCGCTGAAACAAATACAGGATTTGCCAACGGTTGATTGATGGTCGCACCGGATCCGGCACTGGCACCTGTGATCCCGCCGTTAATGGTGCCAATCGTCCAGGAAAAAGTACTGGCTGCGGTGGCCGTCAGGGCAATATTCGGACTACCGTCATCGCAAATGGTCACAGGGGCTAGGGATGTCAATGCTGGAATTGGATTAACTGTTACCGTAATGGTAAATGTTGCACCAATACATGAACTTGCAACAGAAGTGGGTGTGACAAGGTATTGAACAGTTCCTGTTCCCGAGTTACTCGGATTGGTAAGCACCTGACTGATGGTCGGACCTGATCCGGCACTTGCCCCGGTAATTGCACCCGTAACCGTTCCGATCGTCCATGCGAATGTGCTTGGCACACTAGACGTCAGCGCAATATTGGTGGTTGATCCACTGCAAATACTGGCAGTGGCCAGGGTGGTCACTGCGGGTTCCGGTTCTACCGTAATGGTCACCGTATAGGGAGTTCCCACGCATCCTCCTGTAACAGAGGTGGGGGTAACTATGTACTGGATGGAGCCTGCTGTCAGGTTGCTCGGATTGGTCAATGTCTGATTGATCGATAAACCAGATGCAGCACTGGCACCTGTAATACCGCCGGTATTGGTACCCAATGTCCAGCTAAAAGTGCTTGGAACAGTTGCCGATAAGCTGAAATTAGGACTGGATCCACTGCAAATGGTGGCCGTATTTCCATTGGTCACAGCAGGAGTTGGATTGACTGTCAATAAATTAGGGAAATTTGCAACACCATCAATGATGCACTGGTACTGATTTCCGTTCATGGAATAGGTAACACCTGTAAGTGTCAAGGTTGGAGCCACCTGACCCGTTATATCCGCAAAAGGAGCACCTCCGGCACTAACCTGCCATTGCCAGGTTGCTCCGGTTGCAACGGAAAACACAGCTGTTCCTCCCTCACAAATTGTTACATCACCCGGACCGGGAAGTTCACCGGAAAATAATTGGGTTGGATCAGAGACAGGGGAATTTGCAACATGGCTGACCAAGGGTTCACCGAGGGAGTTATTCAAACCGGCTGTCGACGCAAAACCGGAAATGACCGGTAAGGTTACTGACAAGGCTAGTAACCAAAGTATCTTCTTTAAAAATTTCAACCCAGTATTAGGCAAAGCAGATGCAGTCATTGTATATTTTTTAAACCATCGGACAAATTATATTTTGTCTGATCTTTCTCGTCAAGGCCTATAATTATAAAAACCCATTCGAAAGTACCTTATTTATTTATCTCAAAAAAACAATAAAGGTAACCCTCGAATTCAGCCGGTTTCACCATTCCTCCTTCC
>Ga0118677_10007573_pt1 | contig 17853 bp, 15 predicted proteins | sample AliMusrvi5mmetaG_FD_86154 | JGI IMG/M metagenome (GOLD analysis project Ga0118677, IMG submission 86154) | reverse complement strand
GCTCGCGCATGCAGACTCTGGTAATAATGAGCCTGCTGGCGCAACTGGATGTTTTCCAGCCAAAGTTCTTCCTCAGCCTCAGTCACTGGATGCCAAAGCTAACAGGGGAGAACCCGCGTGTTCCGAACAAAATGCATTCCCGTGAAAATAGTTGGTGGATCCGATGTGCCCGCCGCAACCCCGTTCTGGTCATCCACCGAATATTTACATCCCGTATTCCGTAAGTGCTTGATTATCAATGCTCTTCCCGGCGAGTTACTTGGGAGAGGGGCGGGAAAGGCCAGCTAGAGTCACATAAAGGCCATCCCAATACGAACCGGAGGCCCTCTTGTCTACTACCAGTATCTTGCAACCATCTTGCAACTATTTTGCAACGATTATACAGCCACGATGCAACCATTATGCATCTATCAGGCAACTGTTAAGCAACCCTAGAGGCGGTAGCCACCTGGTGGGCACCCGCCAGCGAATGCAGAAGGAAGAATGCAGAATGCGGAATGGGTGGTAAAAGCAGAAAGCTGAAAGCAGAAAGCTAAAATAGAAGGGCTTGGCTGAGCGATGCCACGGCACTGGGCCGTATCATCGCTCGTCTTGGCCTTGGTTCTGGTGATTGCGATGGCTGGGGGTTGGCGCGGCCACAATTATTTGGGCACTCTCTTGCTTTGCGTCGCGGCGGTTTGTCCCCATTTCCAGTTCCGGATCTCGGGCATGTCCTGGCCGTATTTGTGGATGTAGGTCTTGTGATCGAGGAGCTTGTCGCGGAGGGCCTGCTTGACGTAGGCGCCGCGCGCGCCCAGGCCCGGCACGCGGTCAATCACGTCGCCGACGAGGTGGAAGCGGTCGAGGTCGTTGAGGACGACCATGTCGAAGGGCGTGGTGGTGGAGCCTTCTTCCTTGTAGCCGCGGACATGGAGGTTCCGGTGGTTGGTGCGGCGGTAGGTCAGGCGGTGGATCAGCCAGGGGTAGCCGTGGTAGGCAAAGATGACGGGCTTGTCGGTAGTGAACAGAGCGTCGAAGTCGCGGTCGCTCAGGCCGTGGGGATGCTCGGTGCTGGGCTGGAGGGTCATCAGGTCAACGACGTTGATGACACGCACTTTAAGCTCGGGCAAGTGCTGGCGCAGCAATTCGACGGCGGCCAGGGTTTCGAGTGTGGGAACGTCGCCGGCGCAGGCCATCACGACGTCGGGGTCGCTGCCGGCATCGTTGCTGGCCCAGGGCCAGATGCCGAGGCCGGCGGTGCAGTGCTTGATGGCGGTGTCCATGTCCAGCCATTGCGGGGCGGGCTGTTTGCCGGCGACAATGACATTGATGTAGTGGCGGCTGCGCAGGCAATGGTCGGTGACGGAGAGGAGGGTGTTGGCGTCGGGGGGCAGATAGACGCGGATAATCTCGGCCTTCTTGTTCATCACGTGGTCGATGAAGCCGGGGTCCTGATGGCTGAAGCCATTGTGGTCCTGGCGCCAGACGTGCGATGTGAGGAGGTAGTTCAGGGAGGCAATGGGCCGGCGCCAGGGAATGTGGCGGGTCACCTTGAGCCACTTGGCGTGCTGGTTGAACATCGAGTCAACAATGTGGACGAAGGCTTCGTAGCAGGAGAAGAAGCCATGCCGGCCCGTAAGCAGGTAGCCTTCGAGCCAGCCCTGGCAGAGGTGCTCACTCAAGACTTCCATCACCCGGCCGTCGGGCGAGAGGTGGTCGTCGGTCTTCAGGATTTCGCCGGTGAAGACCCGGTCGGTGGCTTCGAAGCAGGCGCCGAGGCGGTTGGATTCGGTTTCGTCGGGGCCGAATACGCGGAAGTTGCTTGCCTCGGCGTTGAGCTTGAGGACGTCGCGCAGGAAGGCGCCCATGACGCGGGTGGCCTCGCCGTTGGCGGAGCCGGGAGCGGGCACGGGGACGGCGTAGTCGCGGAAATCGGGCATCTTGAGATCGCGGAGGAGTTTGCCGCCGTTGGCGTGGGGGTTGGCGCCCATGCGCCGGTCGCCTTTGGGGGCGAGTTCTGCCAGCTCGGGTATGAGCTTGCCGGTCCGGTCAAAGAGTTCCTGGGGTTTGTAGCTCTTCAGCCACTTCTCAAGGAGCTTGAGGTGCTCCGGCTTCTCGGCCAACTCGGAGAGCGGGACCTGGTGCGAGCGCCAGGAGCCTTCGGTGGGCTTGCCATCGACCTCCTTGGGGCCGGTCCAGCCTTTGGGGGTGCGCAAGATGATCATGGGCCAAGCCGGGCGCTGCCGGAAGCCGTTAGTGCGGGCGTCCTTCTGGGTTTGCTGAATCTCCGCGATCACCTGGTCGAGCGTGCTGGCCATCAATTGGTGCATCTCCTCGGGCTCTTGGCCTTCGACGAAGTAGGGTTTGTAACCATAACCGCGGAAAAGCGCTTCCAGTTCGGCATGGCTGATACGGGAGAGGACGGTCGCGCTGGCGATTTTGTATCCATTGAGGTGCAGGATGGGGAGCACGGCGCCGTCGTGGACGGGATTGAGGAACTTGTTGGCGTGCCAACTGGTGGCCATCGGGCCGGTCTCTGCCTCGCCGTCGCCGACGACGCAGGCGACGAGGAGGTCGGGATTGTCGAAGGCCGCGCCGTAAGCATGGGCCAGCGCGTAGCCGAGCTCGCCACCCTCGTGGATCGAACCGGGAGTCTCGGGCGCGACGTGGCTGGGGATGCCGCCGGGGAACGAGAACTGGGTGAACAGGCGTTTCAGGCCCGCTTCGTCCTGGGAGATGTTGGGATAGAGCTCGCTGTAGGTGCCTTCCAGGTAAGTATTGGCCACGGCTCCGGGTCCGCCGTGGCCGGGGCCGGCGATGAAGATGGCGTTCAAGTCATGCTGCTTGATGACGCGATTCAGGTGGACGTAGAGGAAATTTAAACCAGGCGTGGTGCCCCAGTGGCCGAGAAGGCGAGGCTTTACGTGGTCGAGCTTGAGCGGCAGCTTGAGCAGGGGATTGTCGTAGAGATAGATTTGGCCGACGGAGAGGTAATTGGCGGCACGCCAGTAGGCGTTCATCTTTGCGAGTAATTCAGGGGACAGAGGTTTGGTCATAAAAGGAGTTGATAGTTGATGGTTGAGAGTTGATGGACGGGGAGTGCGGGGGGCGTGGAGCGTGAAACGTGAAAGGGGAAACGTGATGCGTGATGCGTGATGCGTGAGTTGTAACTGGGAAGCGGTGAGGTCAGTTGACGGGGAGCTTCAGGACACGGCAGACGGTCTTCGCGATAGTCACTTCCTCGTCCGTGCGGATGACGCGGACGGTAACACGGCTGGCGCGGGTGGAAATGACTGGAGCGCCGGAACGGTTTCTCTTGGGGTCGAGCCGCAGGCCCAGGAATTGGAGGCCGTCGCAGATACGCGCGCGGACCTGGAAGGCGTTTTCACCAATGCCGCCAGTGAAGACGAGAGTGTCCAGGCCGCCGAGGGCGGCGGCAAAAGCGCCGATCCATTTCTTGGTCTGGTAACAGAATAGCGCGACGGCCTCGGCGGCGCGAACGTCTTTGGCTTCCCGGGCAAGCAAGTCGCGCATGTCGGGGCTGGTTTCGGACACCCCGAGGAGCCCGGATTGGTGGTGGACCATCTCGTGAAACTGCCAGCCCGTCATCTTTTGCGTGCGCGCGAGGTACCAGAACAGCCCGGGGTCCAGGTCGCCGGAGCGCGTGCTCATGGGAATGCCGGCTGCCGGGGTGAAGCCCATGCTTGTGTCAATGCTCTTGCCATCGCGGACGGCGGCGAGGCTGGCGCCGTTGCCCAGATGGGCCAGGATCAGATGCCCGCGAACGGCTTTGGGACCCGCCAGCCGTTCGAGCTCTTCCATGAGGAAGGTGTAGGAAAGGCCGTGAAAGCCGAAACGCTGAACGCCCTTGGCGTCAAACCGCCTTGGGATGGGCAGAAGCTTGGCCACTCGCGGCATATCCCGGTGAAAGGCGGTGTCAAAGCACGCCACCTGCGGCAGTCGAGGATGACGCTGATGGAATACCTCCATGAGCTGTATGCCGGAGGGCATGTGCTCGGGGTCGTAGGGACTGATCCGGTGCAACTCGTCCACGAGGTGCGGGGTGATGCGCTGGGCCTGGCTTAACTTGAGCCCGCCATGGACGACCCGATGGCCAACGCCAGCCACATTGGCGAAACCGATATGACGTTCGAGCCAGCCGATCAGGAAGTCTGCTGCGGCACGATGACTGGATGCGGCGATGACGAGGGGGGCGGCCTTTCTTGCGCCGTCCTGGATGGTCAGGGTCGGCTTGGGCAGGCCGATGCGCTCGATTTTGCCGGAGAGCAGCCGCGTGGTCGGCGAGTCGGCGCGGTAGAGGGCGAACTTGATGCTGGACGAGCCACCGTTGACAGTAAGGATGCAGCGGACCGACTGCTCATCGGGATCGCGGCGCAATGCGGTGCGTTTGGAAGAATGGGTTGGCATGTCACGCCTTGTTAATCAGCAACGCCGTCCGCCCCGCCGCCAGTTCTTTGCGTTTGGCGCTGCTCACCTTGGGATAACTCAATTCGAGCGATTCCAGCGCATCCACGATCACCTCGGCCACAACCAGGCGGGTGAACCATTTATGGTCCGCCGGCACCACATACCACGGTGCGTAATCAGTAGCGGTATTTCGGATCATGTCTTCGTACGCCCGCTGGTAACTACCCCACTTTTGGCGCTCGCGCACGTCGTCGAGAGAGAATTTCCAGTTCTTCTCCGGCTGCTCCAGGCGGTCGAGGAGCCTTAGCCGCTGTTCCTGCTTGGAGAGATGGAGAAAGAACTTTCGCACGATCACGCCATTGCGAGTGAGGTAGCGTTCCAGCGCATTGATGTCCTCGAACCGTTCACGCCAGACATCCTTGGTCACCAACGCAGTCGGCAGCTTTTCGCATGCGAGCAACTCGGGATGCACCCGCACGATCAGCGTCTCCTCGTAATAGGAGCGGTTGAAGATGCCGATGCGCCCGCGTTCCGGCAGGCGGCAGGTCGTGCGCCACAGGAAATCATGGTCTAACTCTTCGGGCGATGGCGCCTTGAAGGAGAACACCTCGCAGCCCTGCGGATTGACGCCCGACATCACGTGTTTGATGGTGCTGTCCTTCCCGGCGGTGTCCATGCCCTGGAAGATCAGCAGCACACCCCATTGTTTTTGGGCGTAGAGCTTGTCCTGCAATCCGCGGAGCCGGTCTACTCCCTCTTCCAGCCATTTCTGGGCGTGCTCTTTGGACTTAAGTCTCCAAGTGTCCGCCGGGTCTATGTCAGCCAACCGGAACGTCTTTTGCTCGGCGACGCGATAACGCTTCACTAACTCAGTTCGTTTCATAGCTTCCTGCCTCTCTCTTGCCGGGTCCTGGGTTTCGGAACTTCAGCCGGTTCTGCTCGCAGTGAATATAAATCTACGCGGCGTCTTTCCAAGTGGGATCTGGTCCTGCGTCGAACACCCGTCGTAATGCTTCAATGATGGCGGGAGGTGGTGGGGCGGGCAATCCTCTGCACGCCGGGGCACGCTCATAATCCCGGGCCGGCGTGCAGAGGACTGCCCGCCCTACCCGTCACGACTGAGGCCTTGCCTCCCGTCTGGTGCGGACTTTTGGTTTGTGTCCGGGTGCCGGGGCGCTAGACTGGGAGCACGTAGCGCAGCCCGCATGCGCCAGCCGTCAACCTATGAAGCAACTACGTATCCTGTCTCTCCTTGGCATCAGCTTGAGTGTATTGGCCCTCATCCCGACGCCAACGGCGTCCGCGGCGGAGGCCAAGCCCGCGACCATCGTGTCACCGCGCGAGGCGTCGTGGATGGAGAAGCTGGCCGCGCGGGAGGTGCGGCGTTATGTCTATTTGCGCACCGGCCGGTTGCTGCCGATGATGACCCAGCCCGCAGGGGAGTTGCCCAAAGGAAATCTCATTTTGGTGGCGCGCAAGGATAGGCCTTTGGTCCGGTCCCGGGTGCCTAGCCCTCTTGATTCGCCGGCGCCGCAGGGGTACTGGCTTAAGACGATCTCCGATCAGCGTTCATCCGGTGCCAGCGCACAGGTGCTGGTGCTGACAGGTGGTGACGATACCGGCACGCTCTACGCGGCTTACCGGTTGGCCGAGGTGCTGGGAGTGCGGTTTTACCTCCACGGGGATGTCATCCCGGATGAGCAGATACCATGGCAGTTGCCTGTTTTGGATGAGCGGGGGGCGCCTCTATTCGCGTTGCGAGGCATCCAGCCCTTCCACGACTTCCCTGAAGGACCAGACTGGTGGAACCGCGACCAGTATCTGGCCGTGATTGGCCAACTGCCCAAGCTGCGCATGAACTTCTTCGGCCTGCACACCTACCCCGAGGAACGCCCGAATGCCGAGCCAACGGTATGGATCGGCTTGCCGGGTGACATTGGGGCGAACGGTAAGGTCAAGTCCAGTTACCCGTCCAGCTACATGAACACACTGCGGGGCAACTGGGGGTACGCTGCCGAAAAGACCAGCGAATATGTGTTCGGCAGCGCGGCGCTGTTCGAGCGGGATGATTTCGGGCCGGAGGTTATGTTCGGCTTCATGCCCTCCCCGACTAAGCCCGACGCCAGCAACGAAGTATTCGACCGCACGGCAAGGATGCTGCGAGAGGCGTTCGGTTTTGCGCATCAGGTAGGCGTCAAGACCTGCGTCGGCACCGAAACGCCTCTCGTCGTCCCGAAGCTGGTTCAGGAGCGGTTGAAGGCGCAGGGCAAGAATCCCGCCGATCCCAGCGTGGTCCAGGAGCTCTATGAAGGTATCTTCCGCCGCGCGGCCGAAGCCTACCCGCTCGACTACTATTGGTGCTGGACTCCCGAAGGCTGGACGTGGTCCGCGGTGAAAGAGGAGGAAATCAAGGCGACTATGGGGGACCTCGCCAATGCTGTCGCTGCCCGCGCGAAGGCGCAGGCGCCGTTTAGCCTGGCGACGTGTGGCTGGGTGCTGGGACCGCAACAAGACCGGGCGATGTTCGACAAAGTGCTGCCCAAGGACGTGGCGGTGAGTTGCATCAACCGGCAAGTGGGCTATACCCCGGTGGACGCCGGGTTTGCCAACGTGCATGGGCGTTCGAAGTGGGCGATACCCTGGCTGGAAGACGACCCGGCACTGAGTTCGCCGCAATTGTGGGCGGCTCGGATGCGGCGCGACGCCGCCGATGCGCTGAGCTATGGGTGCGACGGACTATTGGGCATCCATTGGCGGACGCGCGCACTCGGTCCGAACATCGGCGCGCTTGCCCAGGCTGCCTGGGAGCAGGGCGCGTGGGCAGAAACCTACAAGTCCGCCCCTCCTGCAGCCGAGCCGCCCCGAGCAGCCGGTCCGGTGGGCGGACAAGCTGCCGCCTTCCCGAATAATCCGATCGCCGACACTCCTGACGCCCCGCTCTACCAAACCGTCCGATACAATCTCTCCGCCTATCATCTACCGGCGACCAACGGCCCGTGCACGGTGACCCTGAAATATTGCGAACCGCATTACGATGCCGCGGGCGTGCGAGTATTCGATGTGAAGCTGCAAGGCCGGACGGTGCTGCAGAGCCTGGACATCTTCGCCCGGGTAGGCAAGAACCGCGCGCTGGACTTCACATACACGAATGTCATGGTCACCAACGGCTGGGTGGACATTGACTTCGTGCCACGCGTCGAGTTTCCCAGCATCGCCGCGGTTGTCGTTGAGGGGAAGGGTTTCGCCACCAGGATTAATTGCGGGGGACCGGCCTACAGGGAGTATGCAGCCGACGCGCCACCCAGCGAGCCGCCTCCGCCGATCCTTCCGGCCACCAGGGATTTCTATCAGGACTGGGCATCGCACGAATTCGGCCCGGCTGTCGGCACGCTTGCGGCGGCTGTTTTCCAGAAGATCGACGGCGCGCTGCCCAAGCCCTGCACTTGGGTGGATGGTCCGGGCGGGATACAACCGGACCAGCGACCTTGGGAGCAAGTGAAGAAAGAATACACTTTCGTGGACGACTTCGCAGCGCTGGGACCGCAGGTCCGAGGCGCGGGCAACCGGGAACGCTACGACTACTGGCTCAACAGCTTCGTGTATTTGCGGACCGTGGGCGAATTGAACTGCACCTGGGGCGAATACAACCGGGCTATCGAGAAAGTGAAGCAGGAGAAGGATGCGGCCGCGCAGAAGGCAATGGCGCGCGGGCTGGCGCTGCCGGTTCGCCTGAAGCTGGTTGGCGTCGTGCGCGAGGTGTTTGATCACCTGCTGGCGACGGTTTCCACGACCGGCGAGTTAGGAACCGTTGCGAACTGGAACCAGCATAATCTGCCTGGCCTGCTCACTAAGCCGGGCGAAGAACTCACCAGGCTTCTCGGTGAACCCTTGCCCGCAGGGGCTCTCCCCGCGCGGCAATACCACGGCCCAACGCGCATCATCGTGCCGACGGTCCGCACAAGCTTGGCTGAGAACGAGGTTTTGACAATGAAAGTGATCATCCTGTCTGAAGCACCGCTACACACCGCCAGCGTTTACTGGCGTGCGCTCGGCGGGCACCGGTTTGCGAAGATTCCTCTGAAGTTGGTCGAGCGCGGGGTTTATTCCGTTCAACTGCCTACCGGCGGGAACAACGATCTCGAATACTATGTTCAGGTGGAGGTTGAGGGCAGCGGGCCGGTCTACTTCCCTACTACGGCTCCGAAGTACAACCAGACGATTGTGAGGTATACGGCCACGTCACCGTAATCCTTTTGGTTTGCAGTTTCCAGGCGTTGAGGAATACTGTCCCCAGTCGGGCAATGTCATCTAAAGGACACAAATGAATACGGAAGCGGAACTAGCCGATAAGAAACTCGCCAGCCACCTCAAGGCGTTGGTGGAAGACGCAGAGGAGTTGATGAACGCAACCGCTGGTCAGACCGGGGAAAAGGTCAGCAAAGCGCGCAGCCGGCTGGCGGCGGCGCTGGAGTCAGCCAAAACCACTTGTCAGCGGGTGGAGGAAAAAACCATTGCAGCGGCGAAAGAGACCGACCGGACTATTCGGGAGCATCCCTACGAATCCATTGGCATCGCCTTTGGGCTGGGGCTCCTGGTCGGCGTACTCGTCGCTCGGAAGTAAGGGCCCATGCAAGGGGTGGATGAGAGGAGGGCGGGGATCTTCGCGTCAATCGGGGGACTGCTGAAGACGGTCCTCGCTATTGCACAGAACCGGCTGGAGTTGTTGCTGGTCGAATTGCAGGAGGAGCGGTGGCGATTTTTCGATGCCCTGCTTCTGGCCGGAGCGTTCCTCATCCTGTTAGCGATGACCCTGATGGTGGCAACGATCACGTTGGCGGTAGTCTGTCTAGAAGCGAAGCGCCTGGACTTGCTCGTTGCGCTGATGCTGCTTTGTGCGGCGGCGGCGAGCGTGGCCTTCTGGCGTTTGCGCATGCGGTTGAAGAACTGGGCGCCGTTTTCCGGTACGCTGACCGAACTCAAGAAGGACAAGGCATGCTTGGACGAAAAGAGCTAGCCGCCCTGGGCCAGCAGAAGCAGGTTCTCCTGCTGGAAAGCGAATTGAACCGCCTCACGCTCCAAGCGGAAGTCCGGCGGCTGCGTTCCGCTACGGCGTGGGTGCGCGATGTGACGGGCGCCTCACGAGAGCTGGCACCCCTGCTGATGGTAATGGCCCCGCTCGCAGGCTTCCTGGTGGCGAGGCGTTCCCGCCGACCAGACTCCCGGCTCAGCCGGTTGATGGCAGTGGCCAAATGGGTTACGCCGCTTTACCGTTTGTGGAAAAACTTCTCTGCCCGGCGCGCCGCGCCGGAAGCAGGCAAACTTGCCAACTGACCCCGGATCCGGCCAAACCTAAGGTGGAACGTATTGAATAGCTCGTTCTGTCGCGTGCTCCTCGAATCGGTCGAGGGGCAGCCGACGCAGCACGCTAACCAAGAGCCGGCTCGATGGCCCACTGACCGTCAATCATGCTGGCGGCCACGTCACCCGTATGGCCCAGAACGCCATCGTACGTGTCTGCGACCTTTCCGGCAAAAGGAAGAGCTATCAGATCGGCAAAGCAGCCCTTGGCTAATTCGCCAATCTGCCCGCCCAGGCCCAGGGCGCGCGCGCCGTTGAGCGTAGCCATCCGCACAATCTTCCTGGCCGAGAGCGAGGGTTCATTCTTCGCCAGCGCCCGCATTTCCTCAAATAGGTTCAGCTCCACGGATTGACGCCGGGGCTTGTGAACGCTCGCCAGGCTGTCGGTGCCCAGGCAGATGTTCACCCCCGCTCGCACCAGTCGGCGCAGCGGAAACGGGTCGTGGTTGAAATAGCGATGACAGCGCGGGCAATGGACGACATGCACTTGGCGTTCGCCTAATAGTGCGGCGTCACCCTTCGCCAGATAATTCACATGCGCGGCTAGCAAACGCTCGCTCAAGGCGCCGCAGCGTTCCAGGTGCCGGACTGGTGAACCCAAGCCACAGTCCGACATGTCGCGCCCACTGCGTTGCAGCCAGTCAAACATCTGGCCCCGGCCGTGTGTGAACATCTCGAATTCCACCGCCGACTCGGCGACGTGTGTGGTGAGCCGCCATTTTCGCCGGCGCGTGACCTCGGCGCTGAGCCGCAACAATTCCGGCACTGTGGAATAAGGCGAGTGCGGCGAGAGGCCCGCATCGCCGCGGCAACCCTTGAGCGCCTCAATTCTCGTTACTGCCTCCTGAATAACGTCGTGCGGTTGACGCTGGCCCCGCATCCCGATCATTTCCAGGAAGGAGAACACTCGCAATGGTGTCGCTCCCTGTACCTCGGGCAGCAGATCTGGCACCGCTTCGATGTCCGCCACGCTCGTCGTACCGGTGCGTAAGAGCATCCGGGCGCCCTTGAGCCAGGACGCGGCATACTCGGAATAGCTCCATTCGGCTTTGGCCACCGTGATGAGCTTGAGCCAGTCGCTGAATACCTTGGGCGGCAGGAACTGGCCTGCCATGTCCGTATAATCCAGGTGGCAATGGGCATTGACCAGACCAGGCATCAATACCCGCTCGCCCAGGTCCAGCGTCTGCCGCCGACCGTTGCGCGGAGACATGTCACGCCACCTCCCAACTGCGGCGACGCGCTGGCCGAGAACCAAAACCGCGCCATCCTGGATCGGAGGCTGGACAACCGGCGCCACAATCCGGGCGCGCAAAAGCAGTGGATAGTCGATAGTCGAGAGTTGATGGTCTGATGGGCTCGTCATCCGGCTATCAACTATCAACTCTAACCCACGATCAACTACTCATCTCCCGGCGGCTTTTCCTGGCGAGTGCGCTTGCCCCGGGCGGGCTGCTTGTGCTTCCGAGCCTTGTATTTGTTATGCCGCTTGCGGATCTGCTGTTCGATCTTCTTGGCGACCAGATCAATCGCGGCATAGAGATCTCCTTCGACATCTTGAGCGAACAGGTCCGGGCCGGGCAGCGACAAGCGCAGGGAACAGGCAAATTGCCGGTCGGGCGCTTTGGTCTTGTCGTGCTCCAGTGTCACGCGGGCGCTGACAGCAAACCGATCCAGGTGCTCCAGTTTATTGATTCGGCTGATAATGTGATCTTCAATGGCTTTCGTCAGGGTCACGTTATGGGTCGAAAGGATTAAGTTCATGCCGATATAATGCAGCCTTCTGCGGATAAAAGCCAGCGAAAGTGTTTCACTTGAATCGGCGCCCGCACTCGGATACACCTCCGGCGTGCTAACCAAAGTCATCGCCGTCGCGAACCAGAAAGGTGGAGTCGGCAAAACGACCACCGCGGTTAACCTGGCTGCCTGTGTCGCGGCGGTCGGTCGGCGCGTCCTGCTTTTCGACCTTGACCCGCAGGCCAATGCGACCAGCGGCGTGGGCTTGGAGAAAACGGCGGGCGCCAGCGCTTACCTGGCCTTGTTGGGACAGGGCGGCTTGCTGGATAAGATCCAAAACAGCGCCTTCGAACGGCTGGCGGTGATCCCAAGCGAGGTGGATTTGTGCGGCGCGGACATCGAGTTGGCGCGCGCGGATAACCACTTGCAGCGCCTCACTACGGCGTTGCGACCTGTTCTCGAATCGAAGCGGTTTGACGTGGTCTTCGTCGATTGCCCACCCTCACTGGGGATTCTTACCCTTAATGCCTTCATCGCCGCGGACGGAGTGCTCGTGCCGTTGCAGTGCGAATACTATGCCCTGGAAGGCATCTCGATGCTCAACCGCATCATGAGCCAGTTGCACGATAGCGGGGGAAATCCTCGGCTGGAATTGACGGGCGTCGTGATGACGATGTATGACGGCCGCACCAGGCTCGCGCAGCAAGTCGTCGGCGAAGTGCGCGAGCATTTCGGAGAGCGGGTCTTCGAAACCATGATCCCGCGCAGCACGCGCCTGGCCGAGGCCCCTAGTTTCGGCAAGCCCATCATCCATTACGACAAGTATAGCGCTGGCTCTGCCGCCTACGAGCTGCTAGCCCAGGAGTTCCTCGAGCGATTGGACAAAGGTTGAAAGGTGACAGGGTTGCGCGACGAGCATGCCAAAAGTGTGTTGGGGCTTCCGCGGGTCTATTGCCCGATGGCGTGACTCCCAGGCATTAGCCCTGTCGAACCAATACGTTTTGCAGAATCAAGAAGCAATTCCCTATGAGATTGGCCGTCCGCCTCCGAGCGTAGACCGCGCGTCGCCGCCCGCCATCTCGATCCGCGGCCTTACCAAACGATATGGGACGCTCACCGCCCTTAAGGATCTCAACCTCGACATCGCCCAGGGCGAGAGTTTTGGATTCCTCGGACTTAATGGCGCGGGCAAGACCACGGCCATCCGTCTCCTGCTCGATTTGCTCCGGCCCTCCAGTGGCAAAGCGTTCATCTTCGGTTATGACTGTTGGTCCGAGGGCTTGGAGGCCCGGGCCCGAATCGGCTACCTGCCCGGAGAACTGGGGCTCTACCTCGACTTGACGGGGCTTGAAACGCTCGATTTCCTCGCCGGCCTAAACCGGCAGCCCGTGGACAAACGACACCGACAAGAGCTCTGTGACCGATTGGAATTGTCCCAGCGCGATTTGCGGCGGCGGCTGCGTCAATACAGCACCGGCATGAAACGCAAACTGGGAATCATCCAGGCCTTCCAGGCGAACCCTCCCCTGCTGATTCTGGACGAGCCCACCGAAGGCCTCGATCCGCTGATGCAGGAGTCGTTTTACACCTTGCTCGCAGACGTCAAACGCAGCGGAGCGACTATCTTCATGTCCTCCCATGTGCTGACCGAAGTCGAGCGTGTTTGCGACCGGATCGCGCTCTTGCGCAAGGGCGAAATGGTCCTCCTCACCACGGTGCGAGAAAGCCGCCGCCTGGCGCCGCGGCGCGTCCGCGTGCTTTTCAGCGAGGACGTAAGCGCCCATCCGGAACTCCCTCCCGGCCACCAACTGACGGAAAAGACTCCCCGGCTGTGGCGGCTGGCAATCGCCGGCCCGCTCGGCCCGCTGCTCGCGCTGCTTGAGGGGCTCCCCGTCCAGGATATGGAAATTGAAGAAGCCCGGCTCGAAGATGTGGTCCTGAGATACTACCGCGAGGGGGCCGTATGAGAAGCGCGTTCCTTTTGTTCCGGCTCTCGCTCAAACGCGTCCGGATGCTGCTTTGCGTGACCGGACTGTTGCTCGCTGGATTCCAGACGCTGCGAGTCCACATCGCCGCCTCGCACAGCGCCAACGACTATGATCAGATCGCCGCCCTGCTGCCGCCTTCCGTGCGCACCATTCTCGGCCCTTCGGTGACCAGCGTGTTGTCGTTCAACGGCATTGTCTGCGGAGGCTACTTCGATCTGGGCATCGTCATTGCCCTGGTGGTCTTGACCATTACGCTGGCCACGCTGCCCGCTGTCGAGATTGAGACCGGTTTCGCTGACTTGATTCTGGCCCGACCGTTACGGCGGCATTGGCTCATCACCCGTACGATCGCGCTCGTGCTCTTCGCGATCCTGCTGATGCTCTTCATGATCATGGCAGGCACATGGGCCGGCATGGCGATGTTCGCTCCCCCGGACGCCTCCGGGCCGCCCGCACGCCAGACCGCATCGCTGGCTCTCGATCTGGGGATGCTGCTGCTGTGCTGGGGCGGTGTTGCCATGGCCTTCGGCGCCGCTTGCCGCCCCGGCGTCGCGCGCCCGGCCGCGTCCCTGATCGCCTTCTCGGCTTTGCTGCTGGACTATGCTCAGAAGCTGTGGCCAGCGCTCGAATGCGTGGGCTGGCTATCGCCCTTTCGCTATTTCACCCCGTTCGAACTGGTCATGGGCGACCCATTGCCCGTGGAGAATCTCCTGGTCCTCGGGGCGATCACCCTGACCGGATTCACCCTGGCGTATTTCATAATCTCGCACAGAGACATTTCCCGCTGACGACCAGAGCGCGGCGGCAACCGCAAGGGCTAGCGGCTGCTCGGTCCAGCGGGTGGTTCGCCATTCTTGATGTAAATCAACCAATCACAGACCGATCGATCTCTGCTAGCGAGCGGCGCCCGGTCAGCGCCATGGCCATCTTAAACTCATCGCGGAGAATCTCCACAACCCGGGTCACTCCCGCCGCGCCACCGGCACCCAAACCGAAAAGGTAAGGCCGCCCAATGAGCACAGCCTTGGCGCCGAGTGCGAGAGCCTTCAACACATCCGTGCCGCGGCGGATGCCTCCATCCACCAGCAGTGGCACCCGACCGGCCACCCTCTCCGCTACCGACGGTAAAGCCGATATGGTGGCCGGCAATGTGTCCAGACAGCGTCCTCCATGGTTGGAAACGATGATACCATCGACACCCGCGCCAATAGCCAATTCCGCGTCCGCCGGGTTCAGGATTCCCTTGAGTAAAATAGGGAGTGTGGTTGAAGACCGCAGCCAAGCCACATCATCCCAAGTGAAACTGCCAAGCATCGGCAGTCCCGCGGCTGATTTTGCTCCGGCCCGTTCCGGATAATAAGGCGTTTCAAAACCCTCTGGGATACGGAACCCGGCGCGAGCCTGGCGGTTGCGTGCTCCCAGCACCGGGGCGTCCACCGTGACACACAGTGCGCGACAACCCAGGGCTTTAACTTCCTGCACCACATCGTGGACAAACCCGTGCCTTTCCTTGTTCAAACCATACAATTGAAACCACAGGGGCTTGCTCGTGGCGCGGGCAATGTCCGCCATACGACGTGTGCTGAAACTACTCACAATGAAGGTCGCATTGGCCGCGGCTGCGCCACGTGCTGTCTCCACCTCTCCTTCAGAATGAGTCAATCGATGCAGCGCGGTCGGTGCCAGAAGGATGGGAAAGTCTGACTTCTGCCCGAACAGCTCCAAGCTGGTATCAAGGACTTCCACGTCCACGAGCACGCGCGGTCGGAGCCTGAGCTTGTTATAGTCCTCCCGGTTCCAGCGGATCGTGACCTCGTCCCCCGCGCCGCTGGCGATGAATTCGTAGGCCATGGCGGCCATCCGGTCCCGGGCTGCGCGTTCGAAATCATCTAGCGAGACCAAATCCAAAAGTGCACCGGCGTTTGCTTCGTGGGCTGCTGGTGAGGGTTGAGCGGCGACGGTTGGCAGCAAGGTTGCACCAAGAGCGCCGACAGTTGATATCACCATGTTTCTGCGAGTCATGTTCATTGTAGCTCCGGGGAAAACACCCAAACGTCGTCTGGCAACGCGAAGGTGAGCGATGGCTGGCCCTCCAGCAACTCCCGAATTGCCAAGCAGCTTGGTGGGCCAGCCATTCGCTCTACCGTAAGTTCGGGTTCATCTTAGTATGTGACTCCAAAAAGTGCGGCCAGCTTGTGGAGTTCGGCGCAGAAGCCGTCCAGTTCGGGAACGGTCAGTTTCAATGTGATCCGATCCATTTGCTCGCCACTCGCATCGCCGGACGTCGCGTCATGGCTGCCAGGGCTTCACTGCACCAAGGCACGATAGAACCGCGACGGCCGCCCCGCGCCTACGGGGTCAACATACGCCTTCAAACCGCCTCCGGCCGGATTGGTGAAGATGGGTTCCCAATCCACCAGGTTGGACGACGCCGCGACGACCACGCCGTGGTCCACCAGGCTCCACACGCGCAGGCAGAAACCATTGCTCACACTGAAAGTGGAAGGAACGTACTCCAGGGGTTGCCACGTGAACTGGTTCGGGATCAGCGCCACGTTGTACCACAATTGCGCCGCCACGGCCGACACATGACCCAAGCCGTCCGGAACGAAGACGTCGGTCATCATGTTGTACTTTCCCCAGGCGACCACGGTTCCGTCGCCCTGCAACGCCATGCTCTGCTCACCTCCGGCAGCGATTGCCACGACGTTGCTCAGATTGGGCGGGATGCTGGTGAGACCCCAGCCTGTGAGACCCCATGTTACCACGGTTCCGTCGCGCCTCAGTGCAACGCTGTGCCAGTATCCGGCGGCGATGGCGACCACATCGCTCAAGCCCGGAGGCACGTTGGTTTGTCCCATGAAATTATCGCCCCAGGCTACGATGTGTCCGTCCGCCAGCAGGGCCAGATCATGGCTGGTTCCGGCAGCAATCGCCGTTACGTTCGTCAGGCCGGCGGGGACGCCGAAAGGAACGGTGGCCTCTCCGCCGTAGCGTCCCCAAGCCACCACTGTCCCATTGCCCCTGAGCGCCAAGGAATGAATGTGGCCGGCGGAAATAGCTATGGCATTGCTGAGGCCTGCCGGCACCGCAGTGGCTCCGTAAAGAGAATCACCCCAGGCTAACACGGTTCCGTTGCTTCGCAATGCCAGGTCGTGAAGCGTCCCGGCTGAAATCGCTACCAGATCCGACACAGGCGGAAGGTTAGTTGGAACGCAGCCCATGGGTCCCCAACTCACCGCCGTGCCGTCGGCGTTGAGCACCAGGATATGATTTCCACCGGCAGAGACGGCGACAACATTGGTCAAGCCGGGCGGCGGGGCCATCCCGAGAATGTTAGCTCCCCACACGGCCACGGTGCCTTGCCCACAAGTAGTTCCCACCGCCAGCAAGAATGCCAACATTCCGAGTCCTACCGTCAACCCGCGGACGGTTTTACCGGAAAAGATGCCATTTGATGGCAGTCCAATAGTGCGTTGCATATGCGTCTCTTCGTACTACAGACTAGCATTAAACGTGCTTACTCATATTGGTCAATAAATGCGCAGACATGCAAGCAAAAAACGGAACCCAGCAAAAAACGGAAACCTGCCAGGGCGGCGTGCGCTTCCCATTCTGAGTACGGGCTGCGATAGCGACGCCGCTCAACACGCGCCTTGCGACCGATCCACCACCAGGCACAGTAGGAGTCAGCCCAGTGCGATGATGACCCTTCCCCTAGCGCCGAACCGGCGAGGTCAGCCACCGGGGCCAGCCGCCGCTGACGTCTGATTTGTCTCCGAGCCAACCGGCTGGCCCCGGTTGGCTGGACCGTCTGTTAGGCGGCGTCATGGTCTTTTGGATCAGTGAACTTCTTACGTCCGCGAGCAGAATAGTACGTGCGAGCTACCAAACAGGGCAGCCACAAAGCAAAGCCCGCACACAGCAAGGGATTTCGTGTCAACGCCGCGAGCAAGTTGCCTCCGAGTATCACCCCAAACAACAACCATGCTCCGACAAGGAGGACTCCCTGAAGCAACACGATTGTGCCGGCCAAAACTCCCCATGCGCTGTGAATGTCTTTGTTTCGCGCCAAAAAACTGCCGAGAGTTAACATTATAATGCTCAAAAGGCTTGGAACAAAAAAGGCGAGGATAATAGTCATGATGCGATAAGTGGCCTAACGCTGCACCTCAGCCACCCCGCACCACTGGCACCCGATATGAAACAGAAGGCTCATCGCGGGGTTGGCTGCTGGTGCTTGTTGAACGAAGCCGCTACGCGGCGGGGAAGACGGGGTGGCTGCGGCTTCGCACTTCGCACGCTGGAGGTTTGGTTTTGCATTGGCCTTTAGCCCGGATGCCCTCAGGCTGCTGACGGTTCG